>WNEZ01002906.1_pt1 | contig 14724 bp, 11 predicted proteins | sample 5400521 | NCBI WGS metagenome assembly WNEZ01 (sample SAMN13153339, study PRJNA577476) | soil metagenome | isolation source: 120 cm saprolite under Douglas fir tree site 2 hole 1 replicate 1 | place: USA:California | collected 2015-04-18
ACGAGCTGATGAAACCGAGCGTCTCCGAAGTGGTGCAACGGGCAGTGATCTACAACGTCCTGTATATAAATGTGGTGGAGAGAATGGACTTATCGTCGACTTTGCGCATCGCAGGGTACGTTCAGGCGGTGAAGAGGTGCATCTCACTCCCACTGAGTATGATTTGCTATGTGAACTCAGCCGAAACGCAGGAAAAGTGTTGACACACCGCGAACTTTTACAGCGTGTCTGGGGGCCAGACTATAGCGGTGAGAACACCTACCTACGCACATTTATCCGTCATCTGCGCCGTAAGTTAGAACCCAACTCCGCACAACCTCGCTTCTTACTCAACGAGTTGGGTGTAGGTTATTTTGTCCCACCACCTGATTCCTCTGAATTGTAAGTATCTCAATATGGCGCTTCAGTAAGACTTGTTCCCTCATAAGCGTCTTCGATAGGGAACTGGATAATAAGACTTTCTAATGTAATGGTATCTCCAGGTTCAAATATATTAATTGTCCATCTTCCCTCTTCGCGACGGTGAACTTCTACGAACACTTCTTCAGAGTCGACCATCACATATTCTTGTATGGTTGGACATGCACGATAGTATGCTGCTTTTTTGCCTCTATCGGTAGCTTCAGTAGTTGGAGATAGCACTTCGACGACTACGAGGGGATAGTGAATCGTTTCTTTCTGGTTCTTGTCGCGCTCATCGCAGCTAATTGTAATATCGGGGAACACGTAGCGTCTTTCGGATAGTTTTAGTTGTACATCGGAATTGTAGACACGGCATGGGTTGCCCTTTAGTGGTCCCTTGATCGCGGCGGTCAGATTAGCAATGATGATGGAGTGATCTGGGCTTCCTCCGGCCAGCATTCGTACATCACCGTTGAGATATTCGTAGCGCATATCCTTGCTGTTCCTGTTGAGTATCAGGTAGTCCTCAACACTCATAAATAAGTATTTGCGTTGTGCCATTGTTCTCTCCCTGCCGCTGTCGTCTGTCCGAGCGCATTCTATCGTAAATGATACCATATTCTCGTTTGCAGGGTAGATACCAGACATACTAATGACCCATTGGCAAGATTCCATCATTGTCACCAGTGCAGGCGTATGAACCCTAAGCAATCATTTGCTTGAATGTACGCGAGCAAGAAGAATGTGACGCTGTTTTCACACAATTTTCACATGGCTCAAAATATTTTCACGCCTTTATCACTGATTATCGGGTACACTTCTTCTTAAGTGAGAAGGTCGTTCTCTCAATACCGTATCGGCGTTCTACCGCAATATTACTCTTAACCTTTGCGGGAGCAAGATGTCAGTCATGCAAGACAGAGACGCTGCAGACACGCTGCCGGATGGCGGTGATATGAGTATTTGGAACAAGTCAACATTGTATGGCGCTCACAGTCTAGCGAACCCAACGCAGCAGCAGGTTCGCGAGCAAGGTTCGTCTTACCGCATACTTGTTGTAGAGGATGATTCCTCACTAGCTAATTTAGAAGCAGACATTCTAACGGCCCATGGCTATTTGGTGGCGATTGCAAATAATGGAGAGATGGCCATCGCAGTGCTTGAGCAGGCATTGCCAGACCTGGTCTTACTTGATCTAGATCTTTCTGGCACAATCAATGGCTGGGATGTATTGCAAATATTACGCACCTATTCCGCGACACCTGTATTGCTCACGAGCGCGGAATCGGCAGTTAACAGACAAATTCGTATTCGTGGCGAAACCAGGTCTACTCTAGACCTTCTGCCCAAGCCATATCTTATGCAGACACTTCTTAAGCGTATAGAACGCATGTTAACGATAGCACCTTACTAGCTGTTCTCAGTGAAAAGGAGGTTCATATGGACCGCAAAGAAGAACGCGACATTGTGCGTAAGGGAAGTTTGTCAGAGGGAGAAATGAAGCTGTTAAGTCAACTTCGTAGAGTTCACCGTGAAAGAATAAGACTCATGGAGCTCCAAGAACACCGGCGTCTAGAATTTATTCGCTGGCTGGTTGACACCGGCAAATTGACGGACCAGATCGCTTCGTAGAACGATCCTTATACTTCCTAAACATAGGTATGCACCTGCCAACTATAACCCTGCCAGATTGGGCGAACTGAGCATACGGTTGTAGAAGCGATTTACTACCTGCTGATCAACACGCATGCCAATACGCGCCAGCAGAATATTGGCAGGTTCCATACTCACGTTGGGTTCGGTCGTTGGATATTCAACAAAGCCCTGGGTGGCGAATAAACGTGAAATCAGTTCGCGATAACGGTAAACATTCAACCCTAGATTTTCAGTATCCCAATGCCAGGATAAACCGATCGCAAACAGAATCATGTCTTCAAGAGCATCGAGTTCGAGTGCAAATGCTAATAAATCGCGTGCAACACCCATTTGACGCCAATTTGAGCTAACTTCGATAGCCACCTCATAAACATTCTCCAATCCATCCCACCACTCATCACCAGGCGCAATCGTCACTTCACCAACGATCTCACCAGCAGGCGTGTGTGCCAGTGCCAGCGCGCAGTCCGGACGCTTCGCAATATTGAGAAGGAGTTGATGCTCACGCTCTGGCAGGCGAGCAAAAGCATGTAAACCTTCATCTGCCGTCAGTCGTTCAACTATCGAAGGAGGGCAGAAATCGCGCAAAAGTAGTGGTCCGACAGGTGTTTCTAGCGTTTTGCTACGCGATGGTGTAGCAGTGCCATGTATATGCAAGAGATCAAAAAGACCCGCCAACGGCGAATGATGTCGGGTCGACGGAAACGCCTGGCGTATTGAGGGTGGTAATACAAGATGACGTACAAGCGCAACTGTATGGCGATTTGTGCTGCTAATAGCCCACCTGCGAGGTTGGGCAGGAAAGTCCTCTGGACGATCCTCAAAGAGAGTTGGGAAATGCGTTGACCCTGGAACTTTGCCTATTACCTGCTGCGCTTCTTCTTCCCGCTCCTCTACCTTGCTCCATACAGGTCGCCAGCGATTCACCCATGCACCTGGCAGTTGCCCCGGTAGAGTTTGTTCTGACATCTCTGCCCACACCATACTCCAGGCGCGTGGCACTACTCGATAGAGATCATATCCTCCTCCTCCTAATGCTACCCAACGTCCCTGACAATAATTATGAGCCAGTTGGTGGGCCAGTTTGATCTGTGCCTGGATACCTCGCATAGTCAGACTAAGATGTGTCAAGGGATCCCACGCATGTGTATCGCAGCCATGCTGAGTAACGATAACATCGGGCGCAAATGAGAGAACCAGGGGAGATAGTAATGAATCAATCGCCTCAATGTATGAATCGTCTTCCGTAAAAGGTTCCAGCGGAACATTGACAGAGTAGCCGCGTCCTAATCCATTCCCCATTTCAAGCACATCACCTGTACCAGGGAACAGATAGCGCCCGGTTTCATGGAGTGAGACGGTCATCACGCGCGGCTCATCATAGAAAGACCGTTGAACACCATCGCCATGATGAGCATCAAAGTCAATGTACACTATCTTCGCTTCGCTGGCACGGAGCAGGCTGGCTATCGCAACAGAAATATCGTTATAGATACAGAAACCCGAAGCTCGCTCTGCCCAGGCATGATGAAGTCCCCCGGCTGGATGAAAGACATGCAGAGGCCGCTCATCCACTGGAATGATCGTGCCATCATCAGAAAACCCCATAACCGCGTTCAGCGCCACCAGCGAGCCACCTGCAATAAGCGCGCTAACTTCATGCATACGCGGTAATACAGGTGTATCTCCCTCAGCAAAACCGTACTTCATAGCTAGCTGTAGATGTTCGCCTTCTTGTCTTTCCACTTCACCAGAGGCACCTAGGGTTTGCACTGCGGTGATGTAATCACTTGTATGAACCAGGCTCAGTTCTTCAACTGTAGCGGCACGCAAAGGCAATATGCTATATTCATCTGTGCTATGCCAAAGTCCGCAAGTTTCAAGCAAGTCCATCAAGGCAACGATACGTCGTGGCTGCAATGGATGTTCCGACCCAAAGTCATAATCTAACTCGTCTGCGTCAAAAATAAGTCGCGCTCGAGAGTCGGATTTTACCTCAGACATGCTCGTCCTCTTCTCTTTGCAAATCAGCAAACGTATATTGGATATGCTCTTCTTGTAACCTGGCCAGCAGGGGAGTCGGATGAATCGTTCCCAGACGCACAGTTGCTTCAAGAGGTATACCTGTCTGAAGAGGTGCGGAAATCACACTACGCACAGGTATGTGTAGTTCCGCAGCCAGCAAAAGTGTCCGCGCCAGCGGAGTCAAATCGCCAGGTAGAAGAGGGATTATTAATTGCATCCCTGGTTCAAATGCACCCAGAGAACGTGCCAATGTCATAAGTAAATCACTGCGAGTTAGCAGACCAACCAGGACAACTTGTGTTTCTTCTTCGTTCCTTTGCTCGTCGGATGTCTGTCCAATGCGCTCATATTCAACAACAGGCAGGCAATTCAAGCCGCGATCTACCAGGATTTGTGCCGCTGCTGCTACACTAGTGTTTGGCGACACACGGATTGAAGCTCGATGCATTACTTCAATGACGCGACGTTCCTGCCATGGTTGACGTAACACATCACTGGAACTCCATTTACCTGATGACGCGGCCAGCTCAATATCCTGTGAAGTAAGCAAACCTTCGAGAAGTAAAGGCTTACGAGATGCATGATTCGGTTCGAACGTTTTAACGGCACTTGAATCTTTTACGACGGGCAAATGGTGGAATTGATATTGCCGTAACAAGTTAGCCGCGTGGCTAAGGGTATCATCAGGTGCAACTGTCACAAGTTTGGTCGTCATTACTTCGCTAACTATCATAGTATCTTTCCCGAGGAAGCCCACTCTATCAGCCCACAACCTGTGGCACGCTGTTGATAAGCTCCTTCTGTGTTTATGATAGCACAAAACAGAGCTGCAAATTCAGCAACGCGATTTAGACCATAGACCTTTCTACTCACTTTTGGTCTTGTTTTCGAAAGCCAATTCTGCTATACTCGGCCTATCCCGTTACAAGACATTTGAATGACCCATACAATAGAAAAGTAGATTAGTAAGCATGCATAAACATTTAACTGGCATATTCACTCGAATCCAGCAGGCAAACCAGGCCGAACAGAGGTTTGGTTCGCGTTGCATGCCTTGCACTACCTGAGTAAAAGCAGACGCAATGAGTCGCCAGACCTTTAACAGGTCTGGCGACTTTTTTTGTTCATCTATACCAAACTCTCACTTGGAGGAGAAAATAATGGACCTTAGTTTCTTTTTTCGAGGACTGCTTATTGGCCTATCGATTGCTGCCACCGTCGGCCCTATGAGTTTCTTGTGCATCCAACGTACACTGAACAGAGGGCAACTCTATGGTTTGGTATCGGGCCTGGGTATTGCAACAGCCGACGGAGTCTACGGTAGTATCGCAGCTTTTGGACTCACGTTGATTACTCATTTCCTCGTTAGTGAGCAAAAATGGATTCGCTTGATTGGCGGTCTGTTTCTCATCTACCTGGGTCTCAGGACCATTCTCACCAAACCAGCAGAGCGAGCAGCAGTACTCAAAACCAAAACCAATAGCTACCTCGGAGCGTATGCTTCCACCTTCTTGCTGACACTTACCAACCCACTGACTATTCTCTCCTTTGCAGCCATCTTCGCAGGGATAGGAGTAGGGAGTGCCAGTAAAAGCGTTTTCTCGGCAACCGCAGTTGTGCTTGGAGTGTTCTCCGGTTCAACCCTCTGGTGGATTATCCTGACTAGTGGTATCAGTCTATTGCGGAAAAAAATTACTCCACAATGGCTCCTATGGATCAATCGGATCTCAGGTATGATTATTACGCTTTTTGGGGTGCTTGCCCTGCTTACATTGTTAAGTCTCGCGAGGTAATTTGCAACCTCATACAGTGCATAACGTAATTGTGATTGGTGATGTATATTCTTAGCAAACAAACAATTGTGCCTCAAGCTGGCTATTGATTGGAGTTGTAAGTATGATTGAAAATGAAGATATGGCCACTGCACCTCGTCCTATAGCTCACGATAATACTACGTCCTCACCCGCAACCATCCAGGTACCAACAGTGCAGACGGAAACAGCCCCTCCTGCAAACCCTTTTATCAGTGTCGACGATTTGCTCGCCTTGAAAGTTGTCAGTGATCCACAGATTTCACCTGATGGCTCACGCATTGCCTATACTGTTCTTCAATGCAATGAAGAAGCTAATACCACAAGTAGTGCCATCTGGTTGATCTATAGCAAAAATGGAAAAGCGCAAACTCCAAGACAGTTGACTGGCACAGGTATTGTAAAGCACCATGATTTCGCGCCTCGCTGGTCGCCTGATGGTCAATTTCTTGCATTTTTAAGCGATCGAAACGGCTCAATACAGATACATGTACTGCCTCTCGCAGGTGGAGAAACTCAACAGATAAGTAACCTCGGTCAGAATATAACTGAGTATAGCTGGCGACCAGACGGGAAAGCTCTCCTGGCCCATAGCGCCTGGAAGCCTATCGATGATCACAATCAACCCGACACGAGCACAATCTCAGTTGAATATACCCGACTTGATGAACAGTGGGACGGCTTAGGATACAAGCAAGGAAGACATCAGCAACTCTGGCTGATCACATTAGATGGCACAGCTAATCGCCTTACTTCAGAACCTGTAGACATCATCCAGTCATGCTGGGCACCTGATGGTAGTGAAATTGCTTTCTGCGCCAATCGCCGCCCCGATCCCGATCTCAGCGTAAGTATGGCGCTGTGGGTGTTGACAATATCGACAGGCCAGATGCGGTGTCTTACATCAGAAGATGGATTGACACAAATGCCCTCCTGGTCACCCGACGGGCAAACCATCGCTTATTACTATTCCATAGACCAGACCGAGACAAGTAATATATCTCCCTGGGTAGTAAATGCACACGACAACAGCGCGCCGCGTCCGTTCACATCTAGCGCAGTAAATCTTATGTGCCTTGAATTGATTGTCGATGAGCTACACATTTCCATAATAGGTAGACCCTTATGGTTTCCCGACAGCCATTCTTTGCTCGTTACTGTACAGGAGCAAGGTCAAGTTCATCTCTATCAACTTAATATCGAGCACGACCAGACAGTTAAGTTAACGAGCGGCAATGGTTGCTATATTAACCCACAGCTTAGCAAAGATGGTCAGATTATTACCATGGTCCGCACAGACTGGTTTACACCTGGCGATGTCTGGAGTATGGACAGCAACGGAGAGAACGGGCACAAACTTACTGGTGTCAATGATATACTCCTACGAAGCCGTCAACTTGTTCGCCCCAAACGCATCACCTGGCAAAGTTTTGATGAGCAGGAAATTGAGGGATGGCTCTATCTCCCACCACTGCAACAGGGAGTGAAAGCTCCTCTGATCTTAGAGATTCATGGAGGCCCATCGCTGGCATGGGGCGATAGCTATGTCCACGAATTCCAGGTACTGGCCGGTAAGGGTTATGCGGTATTAGCGGCCAATCCACGAGGAAGCGCCGGGTATGGAGAAGAATTTTGTAAGAAAAGCTTGAATGATTGGGGAGGCAATGATTTTCGTGATCTGATGGCGGGGATTGATCATGTTCTGGCTACAGAACCAGTAGACGGAACACGTCTGGGAATAGGCGGCCTCAGCTATGGGGGCTATATGACCAACTGGGCCATCACACAAACCAACCGCTTTAAGGCAGCCGTGAGCCGCAACGGCATTAGCTCTCTCTTCAGTGCAGGCCTGCTGTCAGACGGGACAATCGGGTTCGACCTTGTTATGAGTGGAACAGGATCCGAGAGTGGTCAGTCTTTCCAACAAAGTCGCTCTGCTCTGACATTTGCTGACGATATAACAACCCCACTCTTGCTGCTTCATGCAGACAATGATTTACGCTGCCCATTTAGCGAATCCTACCAACTTTTCGTCGTATTGCGCAAGCGCAAACATACGGTAGAGCTTGTACGTTATCCAGGTGTAAGCCACTTGATCGACTTGCCTGATTGCGGTACGCCCAAACAGCGCACAGATCGTTTATATCGAACTATAGAGTGGTTCGAACGATTCGTTTAACCTGCATTCAGCACTCTATTTGACAGAATTGGTGAAATTGCTAGTGCGAAGACCACCGCCAAGGAGGACTCCGCATGTCGATAGAGGATACGAAAAATTCTATTTTCCCTCTAGCTGAAAAGACAGTATATGAGGTAAAATGTAAACTGAATGAGCTTTAGATTCTCGCTACACCGGGAAGTGCTGCTGTACGCAGCGAGGAGTTGCACACATGGTTGCTTCTGCTCATCTCCACTGCGCCAAGTGTGGGACAGACAATCCGCCACACGCCACGTTTTGCTTCGCCTGTGGGCAATCCTTACAGGCTGCTGTGGGTGGCCTCTCGAGCAGCTCTTCCACTGGATCGCTTGTTCAGCATCACCTGCTCAAGGAACGCTATCGTATTCTTGAGCAGGTCGGCAGGGGCGGCTTCGGAGCAGTCTATAAAGCGGCTGATACGCTCTTTGGCTACCGGCTCGTAGCCGTCAAGGAGATGGGACAGAGCCACCTGAGTCCGCAGGAGATGGCCGAGGCCATCGAGGCTTTCAAACGTGAAGCTCACCTGCTCGCGGGTCTTCAACATCCCAATATTCCCGCTATCTCTGACTATTTTGGCGAAGCCGGGCGTTGGTACCTCGTAATGGATTTCATCGAAGGCGAGACGCTCGAGGAACACCTGTGTACATCCAGGGGAAGATACCTGCCTGTTGAGAAGGTGCTCGACATTGGTATTCAACTCTGCATTGTACTTGGCTACTTGCATACCCGCCAGCCGTCCATCATCTTCCGCGACCTCAAACCTGCTAACATTCTGCTGACCTCATCTGGGCGAATCTATCTGATTGACTTTGGTATAGCTCGCCATTTCAAGCCAGGACAGTCTAGGGATACCACTGCTTTCGGCTCACCGGGCTATGCTCCCCCGGAGCAATACGGCAAAGCGCAGACCACTCCTCGTGCCGATATCTATGCCCTGGGTGCCACGCTCCACCAATTGCTCACAGGGGATGACCCATCACAAACACCATTTCGCTTTGCGCCTCTTCAGTTACGCAGTCAGACGACTCCTGTTGGACTCGATGCCTTGATTACCAGCATGCTAGAGATAGATGAGAAGAGAAGACCAGCCAGCATGCATGGCATCAAGCTCGAACTACAGCGCTTTATTGCTCAGCTAACTGACAGACAGATGGGCGTCCTCCAACCTGGAATCACGAATGCATACCCTTCTCCAGTTGTTCCCAGGCTATCTTTTCCACCGTCACAACTTGGAACAGGTAATGCAACACTGGGAAGCCTCCTTGTCCGCTATCACGGTCACGCCGATCGGGTGAATGCCGTAGCCTGGTCGCCCGATGGCGCACATATCGTCTCAGCAGGCGATGATAAAACCGTTCAGGTCTGGGAGGCTGTCACCGGAGATCATCTCTTCACCTATACGGGTCATGCCGATCGGGTGAATGCCGTAGCCTGGTCGCCCGATAGCAAGCTCATCGCCTCCGCAAGCAGTGATTCTACAGTCCAGGTATGGGAGGCCGATACTGGAATCTACCTCTTCACCCGCAGCGGCCATAGAGATCGAGTGCTGTCTTTAGCCTGGTCGCCAGACGGCAAGCTCATTGCTTCAGCCGGCGATGATAAAACCGTTCAGGTATGGGAGGCCGCCACCGGTCATCATCTTTTTACCTATCGCAAGCACTCCGATTGGGTACGGGCGCTAGCCTGGTCGCCAGACGGCAAGCTCATTGCTTCAGCCGGCGACGATAAAACCGTTCAGGTATGGGAGGCCACAACCAGGAGCAATATGTTCTTGAGCAAAAATGTCTACCGTGGCGATTCCTCGCCGATACGTGCTCTGGCCTGGTCGCCCGACAGCATGCTCATCGCCTCAGCCAGTGATGACAAGACCGTACATGTCTGGAACCTTGCTTCCAGGAAACCTTTTTTGATCTACCGTGAGCATGCAGATGGACTACACGCCGTAGCCTGGTCACCTGATGGCAAGTACATTGCCTCAGCGGCGGGAAGCAGTATCGATTACTATGCAGATAATTCTGTGCGCATATGGGATGCCGCCAGCGGAGATACTCTCTATATCAATCGCAATCATTCTGATTATGTACTAGCCCTGGCATGGTCGCCCAATGGGCAACAAATCGCATCGGCTTCATCGGATCACTCGGTGTCAGTGTGGCGAGCAAGATGAATATCTGGATGGAAAGAGGTCAATTTTCTCCTAACATAGAAGGTGTCGAATTAGACAGTTCCGCATTCAAAAGAAATTTTCTGTTTGGAGTGGCCACATCTGCTCTTCAAATAGAGGGCGCGGTCTCAGAAGACGGACGAGGTAGAACCGTATGGGAAAAATATGCGGAAGAAAGGCCGGGGTTCATACAAGATAACGCCAAACCGGATATTGCATGCGATCATTATCACAGATGGCGGGAAGATATCGAACTCATGAAAAAATTGGGAGTAAGTGCCTATCGCTTTTCTATTTCATGGCCGCGTATTTTTCCGAATGGCAGAGGAGAAATAAATGAGAAAGGAATCGAATTCTACGAAAATCTGTCCAAAGGATTGAAGGAAGCAGGTATTACTCCATGGGTGATGTTATATCACGCGGATTTGCCTCTGCCTCTTGCGGAAAACGGCGGATGGAGTAATCCTGAAACAATTGATAGTTACTTACTGTATGTGAAAGCAGTAACAAAACGTCTTGGAGAACAAGTCGATACCTGGATGACATTCAACGAACCGATTAGTATGGTAAATGATGACCTGAATATGAACAATAGAAGCTTAAAAGATGCGCTTCAAGGTGGGCATCACGTACTTCTTGCTCATGGCAAAGCAGTAGATATCATTCGAAAAAACAGTCCATATGCCAAGGTAGGCATAGTATTAAATATGGAGCCGGTCTATCCTGCAAGTAAAAAGGAAGAAGATAAAAAAGCAGCAAGGATGCTTGATAGATCCTTTAACCACTGGTTCCTGGACCCCCTTTATGGAAAAGGGTACCCAAAAGATATCCTTGGTTTTTATGGAGATGATGCGCCTCAGATTAATGCTGGTGATTACGAAACAATAACGACGCGTACAGATTTCTTAGGTGTTAATTATTACCAATCGTTTCACGGGGAACATGATGCAAATGCACCTATGAACGCAAAAAGAATAATGGAAGATGATATGGAAAAAACTGATTTCGGATGGAATATTTATCCCCAGGGATTATATGACATTTTAAAACGCATACATACGGAGATTCCCGCTATTTCTTCACTCGTCGTAACTGAAAATGGAGCTTCGTTTCATGATACTATGAGCCCTGACGGGAGCGTTAAAGATTATCGAAGAATCCGTTATTTGCAAGAGCACCTGAAAGCAGTGCAAAAAGCTAAGCAAGAAGGATTACCGATTGATGGATATTTTGTCTGGTCTCTCATGGATAACTTTGAATGGAGAGCCGGATACAAAGAAAGGTTCGGCCTCATTTTTGTCGATTATGTACATAATCAACAAAGAACAATAAAAGAAAGCGGGAAGTGGTTTAGCCACTTCATTTCGTAAAATGGCTAGGTGTCACGAACACCGAACTCCCTTGCAAGGCATTCAAGGATGCCACTTTTACCCTTGATGCCTGGCGCTGGTGCGGCTATTCCCTCCCGTTGGGCCACGAGAGCCGCACCAGCGATTCGGACTGATGGATGTTTCTCAGCCTCAATGTACTAGTACATTGCCAACCCTGTATCAGCGTCGAAGAGGTGCATATTGTCGGCGTTGATGTGCAGCGTGATGTCCTGGCCGGGATGCGCGCTGGAACGCGGATCCACGCGCGCTACCACCTCTTTTCCCAGGGCGGTCATGTGCACCAACTGTTCGCTCCCCAGGTGCTCGACCACATCCACGGGGGCATGCATCGTTGAGCCGTTGCGCCCCTCCTCAGCCAGCAGCGCCAGATCCTCAAAATTCTCCGGGCGAATACCCAGGATCAGCTTCTTGCCCGCGGCTTCTCGGGTGGCTGGTGCGTACAGCGGGGGCACGTCGACCTCACCGAAGTCACCGATGAGGACCTTGGTCGCGTCCCCATCAGCCACCACCCTGACCGTGTCAAAGAAGTTCATCGCAGGCGAGCCGATGAAACCGGCCACAAACAGGTTGGTGGGATGATCGTAGAGCTCTTGCGGCGCGCCCAGTTGCTGGATGATGCCAGCGTTGAGCACCGCGATGCGCGATCCCATGGTCATGGCTTCGGTCTGGTCATGCGTGACGTAGACAAAGGTGGTCTGCACGCGCTGGTGGATCTTCGCGATCTCCGCGCGCGTCTGCACGCGCAGCTTGGCATCCAGGTTGGAGAGCGGCTCGTCCAACAAGAACACCTTTGCCGAGCGCACCAGTGCCCGACCCAGCGCCACGCGTTGGCGCTGCCCACCGGAGAGTTCTTTGGGTTTGCGCTTGAGCAACTTTTGCATGCCCAGAATATCAGCCGCGTCTTCGACCCGCTTCTTGATTTCTTGCGCGGGAATGTGCCGCAGCTTGAGCCCGAAGGCCATGTTGTCGTAGACGGTCATGTGGGGATAGAGGGCATAGTTCTGGAAGACCATCGCAATGTCGCGATCTTTGGGATCGACGTTATTGACCACCTTGTCCCCGATGTAAATCTCGCCCTCGGTGACGTCTTCCAAGCCTGCGATCATGCGCAGGACGGTGCTCTTGCCACACCCGGAGGGACCGACCAGCACGAGGAACTCTTTGTCCTTGATATCCATCGTGATATCGTGGACGACTTCAACCTTGTTGAAGCGCTTGTAGACGTGCTCGAATTTGACATTTGCCATGAAGGTAACTCCTTTTCGCTTTTGTTATAGGAAACGACCAGCCACCAGGCAGGGAGGGAGATCACTCGATCTCAAATCCTATTACAGACAATACATAAGAAAGAAAACTACGCATGTAACGAATAATTTCATATTGCGACCTCTGCTCCAGCCTCCGGCCGAAATGAATAAAATACAGGTTGTGTGAAGCCACACGCTTCGAAGTAGTGCCGAACACTCAGCGCCAGCACTTGTGCATCTTCACTTCTGATCAGCGCAATTGCACATCCACCAAAGCCTGCCCCGGTGAGCCTTGCCCCGAGAGCCGATGACTGAACAGCTATTTCGACAAAGGCATCCAGCTCTGGCGTCGAGACTTCATAGTCGTCGCGGAGGGACCGGTGCGATGCATACATAAACCGACCAAAAGCTCCAAAGTCTTGCCTTTGTAAAGCTTGAACAGCCTCCAACACTCGAGCGTTCTCTGTGATAACGTGGCGAGCACGTTTGCGCTCCTCACCCGAGAGCTTCTCCAGATCCTGGTAATGAGCATCGCGCAGTTCCCTGACGCCCAGTGTGTGGGCGGCACGCTCGCATGCCTGTCGACGCTCGTTGTAGCTTGTTGCGCCTAGCTCACGGGAAACCCGGGTATCGCAGACGAGCAGTGTGAGGTCAATCCTTTCCAGGTCTATTGGAACAGGCACTGCTTCAAGCGAGCGACAGTCTATCAACAGCGCCGTTCCTGCCTGGCAGAGAAGTGAGGCATACTGATCCATGATGCCGCTGTTGACTCCGACAAATGCGTTCTCTGCGCGCTGGCATAATACAGCGAGGTCAGTCTTCGCAATCCCGAAATGCAAGAGTGCGTCGAGAGCGAGTGCGGTAGCTGCTTCGATTGCCGCAGATGATGAGAGCCCACTCCCCAGCGGGACATCTCCTGCAAACGCACCTCGAAACGGAGGAACGTCATAACCTCGCTCTTTCATTGCCCAGACAACCCCGCTTGGGTAGTCCGCCCACGAACCCTGGCGCTTCCGCAGAAGTGGGCATCTCTCTTGAAAGTCAGCGGAGTAGAGTTGTCCACCACCGTGTCCTACCGCAACAGCGACCCGGCGGTCTATCGCACATGGTAAGACGAATCCACCATTGTAGTCAGTATGCTCTCCGATCAGGTTGACCCTTCCAGGGGCACTGGCCACCAACACAGGCTCCTCCAGAAACTGATCGCGGTATGCCTGAAGGGCACGTTGCTCAATCTGCCGCATGATTACCTCCTCCACCGCTATGTGCTATGGCTTGTTCCGACTCTACCTTTGCCATCGCTTCACGCAGTTCTTGCGCTTTCTGCGACGGCAGCGAATCATTGGTCCATAATCCCCAGAGAGATTCGGACGAAGCAGCGTATTTGAGCTTGCCAGGGGCACGCCCGATGGCCTGAATTTCGACATGCAGATGGAACCGCTCGTCGGCCAGCTGGTGAATACCCAGCAGATACGGCATGGGAGCCATCGTGCCGTCGAATAGCTCATTGTAGCCGCGAATAACACGCGATAAGATTTCGGCGAAATCGCGTAATTGCTTGTCGTGCATCAAACCCAGGTTCGCGACATGTTGTCTCGGATACAGGTGGGTTTCGTAGGGATAGCGCACATAAGGCGGCAGGAATGCTTGCCACGTTGCGTTGGAAGCGACTTCATAGACATCATCCGAAAATTCGGTGCGCACGCGGCAAAATGGGCAGCCACGACCGGCCGCCTCATCCTGGATCACCGTTTCCATTTCACGCTCCAGTGTCGGCGGGATGATGGAGACGCCAAACGCCTGACCATGCGGGTGATACTGTGTCTGGCCA
>WNEZ01002907.1_pt1 | contig 14722 bp, 8 predicted proteins | sample 5400521 | NCBI WGS metagenome assembly WNEZ01 (sample SAMN13153339, study PRJNA577476) | soil metagenome | isolation source: 120 cm saprolite under Douglas fir tree site 2 hole 1 replicate 1 | place: USA:California | collected 2015-04-18
CTGCGCAAAGGCGCCAATCTTTACTCCAACTCCGTGATCGCGCTCGACGCCACGACGGGCCGCATGCTGGCCTATAACCAGCTCGTAAAGCACGACTCCCATGATTGGGATGTCGATAGTCCGCCGGCGCTGGTTGTTACACGCTCAGGTCGGGCCATCGTCGCTTCAGCGAACAAGGATGGTTTGCTGTCCATCCTCGATCGCTCGCGAGTGACCCGCGGCGCGGCGCCCGGTGATCTCAGCTCCGCATTGCCGCTCCTTTCTCAAACCCCGACGACTACACGCACCAACACGGACGTGCCGCTCTCGAGAGATCGCGTGACGCGCTTCTGTCCGGGAATTCAGGGTGGCAATGAGTGGAACGGCGCCGCCTACAGTTCCCAGACCAATTCGTTGTACGCCGCCGCGGTTGACTGGTGTGCTCGCGTGCAGCTGAAGAGCGATACGATCAATATCCCCGCGCCCAGCTCGGGCTACTGGTTCGGGGCCGCGAATCCGCAATCGGAGATGTACGATCCCCCGGATCAGGCGAGAGGTTGGCTCACGTCATTCGACGCGGAGAATGGCAGCGTGCGCTGGAAGTACCAGGCGGCGCATCCGATGCTCGCCGGCGTGACTCCCACGGCCGGTGGTGTAGTGTTCGCCGCCGATCTCGGTGGTCAGCTCTACGCCTTCGACGCCTCCGACGGTCGCATTCTGTGGCAAACAAACACCGGGCAGTCGACGGGCGGCGGGATCGTCACGTACATCGCCGGCGGACGACAACTTCTTGGAGTTGCATCGGGAATGAAGTCGCCGATCTGGCCCGGTGGCGCGGCGCAGAGCCGGATTCTCGTATTCGGATTGCGGTAATAGATCGCAACGGCACGGCTGGTATAACGATTGCGGCTCGTTCAACGGCTCAACGCACATCATGAGTCATCGGAGTGGCTATGGTCCTGGCTCATCTTCTCCGCGTCGAACGATGAAGTGCACCCGACAGATTTTGCGATGTGCTGCAATCGTCATCGCGTGCATTCCTCGTACTTCTCACGCACAGGACCCCAAGCCCTCGCGACCCGCGTACGCCCCCGAGCGGTACGACGAAGACTGGTCGTTTTTGCGCGATCCGTCGAAGCGAACGGATTTCTTCGACCCCATCAAGTGGATTCCGCTCGACAAAGACGGCTCTCTGTTCCTTACCGTCGGTGGCGAATTGCGAGAGCGGTTTCAAGACGTACGTAATCAGGAGTTCGGCTTGCCGTCTCCGACGCATGATGCGAATGGCTTTCACCGAATCTTCCTGTTCGGCGACATCCACCTGGGACCGCATTTCAGAACGTTCGTCGAATTCGTCAATGGTGAAATAATGGGAGCAATGGCAAATCCGTCTCCGACCGAGAAGGATCCGCTCGACCTCCTGCAGGGCTTTGCCGACGTCATCTTGCCGGTCAGGAGTCGCGGAGTCTTCACGCTGCGCGTCGGACGCCAAGAGATGACGTTCGGATCGGGACGTTTTATCTCGTTCCGCGATTCCCCCAACCTGAGGCGTGAATTCGACGGCGTCCGAACATTCTGGACAAACGGGAAGGGGAGACGTCTCGACGCGCTGCTCGTTCGGCCTGTGAATCCGCGACTGGGCGTCTTCAACGATGTCGCGGACAGCACCCAGCTGTTCTGGGGCGCCTACAGCACCAGCCCGGTTGCGGCCAGTAAAGGTCTCAGTCTCGACCTCTACTACCTGGGGCTCGATCGCAAGAATGCCACCTTCGCGCAGGGACGGGCTCGGGAGCGGCGGCACACGATTGGAGCCCGCCTTTTCGGACACAGAACTGGATTCGATTGGGACGAGGCCCGCGACTTCCATCGCCCCGGCCGAACGGATAACGATTTCGCGTTCGACTGGGACGTGGAAGGAGCCTTCCAGTTCGGTTCTTTCGCAACGGCCGATATCCGCGCGTGGATGATCTCCTCCAATTGGGGATTCACCGTTTCGGAATCTCGGCTTTCCCCGCGCTTAGGTCTCAAGGCTGATGCACTGAGTGGTGACGGCAACCTGCAGGACAATCGGTTGGGCACCTTCAACCCTCTCTACCCTTCGCTTCAGTACTACTCCCAGCCCGGACTATTCGCACCAGCCAACCTCATAAACCTTCAACCGAGTATCACGCTCGAACCTATGAAAAGCGTCAGCGTAAACGTCGCCTGGAGCTCGCTACGGAGAGAGAGCAAGGCGGATGCGTTTTACGCGCCTCCACTGGCGCCCGTGTCGGGCACGGCAACCGGCAACCGATTGATCGGCCAAGAAGCAAGCGCGAATCTGGCCTGGCAGGCAACTGTCCACCTGATCATGACTGCCACCTACGCTCATTTTATGCCGAGGGGCTCGGTGAGACAGGCGAGCGGTCGTTCCGGCGACTACTTCCTGGCGGTGGAGCAAATCAAATTCTGATGCAGACGAATTGGAGGACGACTCTCATGCGGTCGACGGTCCTGCTCGTCGCTGCGGCAATCACAGGCTGCGGCTCGCTTCCAGCCAATGACCGCGACCGCCAGGCGGTAGCGGAGACGTTTCGTGAGCCGCCGGTCGTGGCCAGCCGGGCTGGCGTGCTGCGAGTCTCGCTCACGCCGGCGCCATCGACAGTCAGCGTGGCCGGGCGCCGAGCGATGCTTATGGCCTACGGCGGTCGCTACATCCCCCCGACACTGCGAGTGCACCCGGGCGACACGATCCGGCTCCGCCTCGCGAACATGCTCGCCGAGCCGACGAACCTGCACACGCACGGCTTGACTGTCTCGCCCCGCGGCAACTCGGACAACGTGTTGCTGAACGTCGCGGCCGGAGAGACACAGGATTACGAGATCCGTCTACCCGCCGACCATCCCTCGGGACTTTTCTGGTACCACCCACACCCGCACGGATTCTCCGACGAGCAAACAAGAAACGGCATGTCTGGAGCGCTGATCGTCGATGGACTGCTGGATTCCTTCCCGACACTTAGACATTTGCCGGAACGCCTGCTGCTGCTCAAGGATCTCCAGGTCGAGAACGGCCGCGTTGCGCTCACGCACATCGGCGAGAACACCATCCGCACGATCAACGGCATCGTCAACCCCGTGATCGTGCTTCGCCCGGGCGAAACCGAGTTGTGGCGCATTGGCAACGTCGGTGGCGATCTCTACTACCGGCTCACGCTCGACGGACACCATTTCCAGGTGGTGGCCCGCGACGGAAACCGGCGCGCCCATCTCACGACATTGGATACGCTCAGGCTGTCCCCCGGTGCTCGCGTCGAGGTCCTGGTAACAGCCGGCGCGACAGGAGTGCACCTCCTGCGGACCGGCGACATTGACACCGGCCCAGCGGGAAATCAGTACGCGGGGACGGTCATGGCAACCGTCCGCGTGGAGGGGTTGCCGGCGACGCCGGTCGCGCTGCCTTCCGCGCTACTTCCAGTCGAGGATCTCCGCGGGAAGGTCACCAACCGGCGTACGATCGTGTATTCCGAGTCGAAGGACGGCAATACGTTCTTCATTGACGGCAAGGCGTTCGACATGAACCGGACTGACGTCCGCGTCAAGCTCGGCGCTATCGAGGAGTGGACGATCCGCAACGAGGCGGATGAGCTGCACACCTTTCACATTCACCAGGGGCCGTACCAACTCACGGAGATCAACGGCGTTCCTCAACCGGTCGACGACCACCGCGACATCGTCGACGTGCCCATCAGAGGCGAGGTGAAGGTCATCATCCCGTTCACGAATCCGCTGATCGTCGGCCGGTTCGTTTACCACTGCCACATTCTCTCGCATGAGGACAAGGGCATGATGGCGACTATCGAGGTCACCCCATGAGGCTCGTGAGCCAGGCATCCAGAACGCTCATTTTCGCGGCCAGCACCGCAATCTTTCTCGCATGCGGTGAGCGCGCCGGCCAATCACAGCCGAAATCGGATACGTCCGGAGCGGGCGCATTCGAGGTAAGCTCGCAGCCGCTGGGGCGAATTCCCCCTGACGATACTCTCGCTCGGCCGAAGTCGCTCCATCAAGTCGGTGTCCCGATCGCTCTCACCGACTCGGTCATACCGAAGGACAACCCGCAGACGCCGCAGAAGATCGCGCTCGGCGAAAAGTTGTTCTTCGATGGGCGCATCTCGGCGAACGGAACCGTCGCGTGCGCAACCTGCCACGATCCGCGACTCGCGTTCACCGACGGAAGGCCGGTCGCGGTCGGAATCGACAACCGCGTGGGTCAACGAAACTCGCCGACGGTGCTGAACGCCTTGTACAACCAGTTCCAGTTCTGGGACGGACGCGCAGGCACGCTCGAGCAGCAGGCGCGACTGCCGATTGTGAATGCGGTGGAGATGGGGCAGCCGAATCTGGACTCCGCCGTCGCGCGTATCGCGCGGATCCCGGAGTACCGGGCGAGTTTCATCCGCGTGTTCGCTCGTCCGCCGAATGGAACCGACCTGGCACGCGCGATCGCCTCCTATGAAAGATCGCAGGTCAGCTTCGACTCCCCATTCGATCGCTACATGGTGGGGGACTCGAGCGCCATCAGTGCCTCGGCCAAGCGTGGCTGGGTGTTGTTCAAGACGCGCGGACGCTGCAACCTGTGCCACTTGTTCGCCGACACGACGACTCGGCCCGCGAGATTCACCGACGATATTTTTCACAACATCGGTGTCCTCATCGTGCGCCACAACGTCGTGCAGCTGGCTCGTCAGGCCGAGCAGGCCATCGCCAAGGGCGACACCATCGCGATCGACCAGGCTGCGATAGGCACGCCGATGTCCGCCCTCGGACGATTCCTGATCACGAGGGCCGATTCCGACATTGCGTCGTTCAAGACGCCGGATTTGCGCAACGTGATGGTGACGGCGCCCTACTTTCACGACGGCTCGGCTGTGACACTTTGGGACGTCATGGACCACTACAACAAAGGCGCGGGAACGCAGGATCCTTATCTGTCGACGGAAATCCAGCCACTCGCACTCCACGAAACCGAAATCGACGATTTCGTCGCGCTGATGGCGTCGCTCACCAGTCCGAGCTACAAAGAACTCGGAGCGAGGGAGCTCGCCCGACAACGCCAACTCTCGCGCACGTCCCGACCACAGCGCGACTCGGTGCGAGCATTTGGTCCGAAGCCGATCCAGCCCAAACCGCCGAGTCGCTGATTCTGGCTGAGGCATCCGGGTGCGCCCAACGGCACGTGCACTACCCTTGCCGATCAGGTCAACCTCGACCTCGTCGCGTTCCTCAAAACCTGATGTTTCCCTTTGGAGCCGCCTCCCAATGGGAGTCCGGCTCCAGGAGCGCTGCGACAATTCATCTCTGCGTGGGAGTAACTCATGACAACGACATTAACACCGAAGAAGACACAGGACCTCGTACGCAGGCGCGAGGCTCCCCTGTCGACCCCGACTGACTTGAAAGCAGTCGCGACCAAGCAGGAAACCCGGCGCCCGATTTCGACGCCGAGCTGCGCAAAGGCGACAATCTCTATTCCAACTCCGTGATCGCGCTCGATGCCGAGACGGGCCGGATGCTGGACTACAACCAACTCGTAAAGCACGACGCTCACGATCGGGATGTCGATGGTCCACCGGCGCTCGTCGTTACGCGCTCAGGTCGCGCGGCGCAGAGCCGTATTCTCGTTTTTGGACTGCGTTAACGAGGCACGCGAGGATCACGCTCATCTTCGCCGCCGGGCTTACGCAGCGCCCGAGTGCAGATCGAAGTACGATGAGTAGCGGCCGCGGCGGCGCACCAGTTCGAGGTGCGTTCCCTCTTCGACAATCCTCCCGCCCTCGAGCACGATGATCCGATCGGCAAAGCGGAGCGTTGTGAGACGGTGGGCGATCGTGATGGTCGTACGACCCTCTGCCGCGCGCTCCAGCGCATTGACCACCAAGCGCTCCGAGACTGCGTCGAGACCGGTCGTCGGCTCGTCGAGTATGAGGATCGGCGCATCCCGCAGAATGGCGCGCGCGATGGCGATGCGCTGCTTCTGTCCCCCCGACAAAGTCGTGCCTCTCTCCGATACCGCCGTTTCGTATCCGAGCGGAAGGCGATCGATGAATTCGTCGGCGTTGGCCGTGCGTGCCGCTGCGACGATCTCCTCCATTGTCGCCTCTGGCTTGCCGAAGGCAATGTTGTCGCGAATGCTTCCGCTGAAGAGGAGGGCATCCTGAAGCACCATGCTGACCTGGTCGCGCAGCGACTGAACCCTGAACGTCCGGAGATCGTGCCCGTCCATCAGCACGGCGCCGCCGGTCGGGTCATAGAGGCGCGGAATTAGACTCGCCAGCGTGCTCTTTCCCGCACCTGTCGCTCCGACGATCGCCAGACGCTCGCCGGGCGCGACACTGAGGCTGATACGCGACAGCACCTCGCGCGACTGGTCGTAGGCGAAGGAGACGTCGCGAAATTCGATCTGGCCGCTCAGCCTCGCTGCGGGTCTGGCGTCCGGACGGTCGGTGACATCGTAGGCGAGCTCCATCACTTCGCCGATGCGCTCGATGCCGACGGTCGCGCGATTGAGGGAATACCAGAGCCGCGACAACGCCTTGATCGGCGCGTACAGATTGGTCACGTAGGCGAAGAATACCACCACGTCTCCCGTCGTCAGCTGACCGGCGAGCACGCGCGTGGCGCCGAACCACATCACGATGGCGAGGCCAGCCGCCGCGAACACGTCGACGAGCGGCGCTACTGCTGCCTGGTAGCGGACGCTCTCGAGATACGCGTTCATGCTGGTGGTGTTCTGCGTCTGGAAGCGCTCCGACTGCTGCTCCTCCTGGGCGAGACCCTGAACGATGCGGATCGACGACAGCGTCTCCTGCGCCACTGATGCAAGGAGACCTTCGCTTGTCCGGGCCACGCGTGCGGCCGCCTTCACTCGCCTGGTGTATCGGAACACCGACCAGAAGAGCAACGGCGCGACGGAAAGTGCGGCCAACGCGAACTGCCAGTTCAGCCAGAACATCATGGCCAGCATGCCGGCGAGCAGGGACGCATTGGTGAAGAAGAGGATCGAGCCGGCGCTCACGACGTCGCGAATCGCCTGCACGTCGGACGTCAGGCGAGTGATGAGATCGCCCGTCCGCTGCCGGTCGTGGAAGCGCAGCGAGAGGCGCTGCATGTGCGCGAAAAGATCGCGACGCAGAGCGAATACGAATCGCTGCCCGATGTCACCGAGTAGCCGCGTGTAGCAATAGGTGAGAGCGCCAGTGCCGATCGCGATGAGCAGCGTGGCCGCGCACGCCGTGTAAAGAATGGCCATCGGAGACACGTGCAGGGCATTGACCCAGTGGCCGATGAAAGGCACTCGGGTGGCGTGATGGGACAGAACGCGGTCGATGACGATCTTGAGCGGCCACGGTCGAAGCACCGTAAGCGTCGAATCGAGCAGCATGGCAAGCGTCGCCGCGAACAGCGGAAGCCTGAATGGCTTGAGCAGGGGCAGCACGAGACGGAATAGCTGGTGGGTGACGCCGCTCTTGTGCGCTGGCGCGCTCGTGCCGGCGACGTCAACCATTGGTTCCCGTCCGAATGGGAGATTCAGTCGTGCTCGATCGCGGGAGGAGGAGGGAGCCGTGATAGTCGCCAATCCGGAGCAGCTCGCCGGCCGAGCCCGACGAACGCGCCAGACGCAAGAGTATTCGCCGCGCGGTTATGCCACGCAGCAGCTTCGGTTGGTAATTGACGCGAGGATCACGATTCTTGACATAGAGCGGATAGATTGTCGCCGTGGTCGAATGATCTTCGAAGCGTATGCCGACGAGGCAGCCTTCGGCGTGGCTGTTGCCCGAGCCAAATGCGAAATTCCCAACGCTGTAGAAGATCGGCCGCCCTCGATAGATCTCGAACGGCTGCAGGACGTGCGGATGATGGCCGATTACGACGTCGGCGCCGCAGTCGACCGCGAAGCGTGCCTTGGCGCGGTCTTCAGCGGACGGAGTGCGATCGTACGGAATTCCCCAGTGGAAGGTCACGACAATGCGATCCGTGCAAGCCCGCAGTGAGCGGATGTCCTCCTCGAGCGCCTCTGGCGGATCCATTGCGCTTCCCGGCAGCTCGCTCGTCGCGGCGCATCGGCGGTTCCAGTAGTAGGCGAGCATGCCCACACGACGTCCATGCGAATCGATGACCACCGGCGCGTGCGCGGCTTTCCGGTTCGCGCCGGCGCCCACCACCGACACACCAGCTCGCGACAAGGTGTCCATCGTCTCGGTCACCCCGTCCCGATCGCAGTCGACGAGATGGTTGTTCGCAAGAGTGACGACATTCACGCCGGCACGCGGGAGCGCCGCGGCGAGACGTGGCTTGACGCGGTACGAGAACTGTCTATCGACGCGTTGCGCGTCGGCGGCGAACGCGCCTTCCAGATTTGCCATCACGATCGGTGACAGCGCGAGAAGCGGTTGAACCGCGGCCAACGGATAATCCATTCCGAATTCCGCCACCGACTTTCGGGCTCTGCCGCCCAGCATCACGTCTCCGCCGCCCAGGAAAGAAAGTCGCGGATTGTCGCCACTGGCGATCAGTTGGCGGAGCGCATCGGCGGAGAGAATGTCTTCGTTGCGGGGAATGTCGTCAGCAGAAACGCGGCCGAGCAGGCGCGGTCGAGCCGATCCCGCCCAATCGACTTCCTCCGGGTGGATGCCCCGATCGGCGAAGACTCTGAGCAGCAAGTCGGTGTGCGCGCCGGAGTAGAGATCATCCGTGGCGCGGCGAAGGGCGGCAAGGCCCACTCCGAACGATTTGCGCGTTTGGCGAACATCCCGCGCGCGCGAACTAGCCTCTGTCGCGCCGACTCCGCCGATGAGAATCAACGCCTGAACAACGATCAGATCAGCGTGATGCGCGCCATCAGGAACGGTCGCTCGCAGGCGCGATCTGAAATCCCAGAGAGCCGCGCCCCAGATCGTGCCGTTGGAATGCGGATCGGCTTTTGGCCCATGGTCGAAGTCACGCATGTCCTTTCCCGATGCGAGGCTTCGGGGATGGCGTTCCCTCTTGTCGTGATGGCGATGGGACGCCCAGATGTGCGGCGTGTCCAGCATCACCGCCGTCCAGTAGTCGCACGTACCTTCGTCCATCGCTGTCTTCCGATTGTCCTGCTTCAACGGATCGCGGAACGCATTTGCGCGGAAGTCGGCCGTGTGTCTCGTCAGGTGGTGCACGTACTCGTGGTAGATGATGCCCGGATTGTGCGAAGCGTTGGCGCGGTATCGCGACCCGGCGACTTCAACGAGCGCACCGTGGTGCAGGAGCTTGCGGCCTGGCCCGAGGTGAATCTCCCCGTCGATCGAGAGACCCTCAGTCTCGCCGATGTCGTACTTGCGGCTTGGCAGGCGATAGTGACCACCCTGAAATGGCCGCCAGCGATTCTGGATCAGCCGGCCGTCGCGCACGCCGTCGGTCTCTGTCGCCGCATGGTGCGCGTTCACCTTGACGATGACGCGCGGCAGCGAGGAGCGCCCGAGCTCGCGAATGAGTCCGTCCAGATAGGCCGCAATGCGGTCCACGTGATAATAGGTGTTGCATTCGCCGAAGCGCGCCGCCTCCACGTACCTTCCGCGCCGCTTGGTTCCCGGGACGAGACGGTCGTCAACGCGTCCGCCTCCGCGGCTCGGCTCGAAAATAAACTCGCCCTCGACACCCGGCTGCGCGTCGCCGAGCGTAAGGCGTAACGCTGAGCCATCGGCTTGCCGCGCATTCAGCACGCCGGAGTTGTGGACTTCGACGAAGGTGCCCGAGAGCTTCGCTTCACGCGTCCCCGTCGAAAGCAGGCGCGGTAGCGGCACTGCCTCGAGAGCCAGCCTTCCGCCGAGCGGAGCATCGACATCGGGGATCCAGACGTAGACGCGCCCGGCACTGGTCCTCATCGAGTCCGGGCCGCCGGTGTTCACATTTGCCGACTGGATCCTCGTCATCCGACCACGAGCTTCACCTCGCCCGTGAGCCGGCGCGTCGCTTTCAGCAGCTGTGGATTCAACTCTCCCGACTCGATGTCAGCCGCCGACACGCAGGCGATTCCCGTCGCGGCTTCGACTTCCCGCCGCACGAGGACGCTGCGCGATGCATTGCCGGTGATTGCGAGGGGAGCGATGCCCCATGACTTGAGAATCGAGACCGCGCCAGCAGCGCCGGGTGCGTCGTTTGCCGCGAGCAGCCAGGCATTCACGCTTCCAGTGAAGCGTGGATTCGTCAGAAGGGCGGTCGTCTCGCGCTGCACAAGACCATCGGCGATCTCGATCACGATACAATCGGCGCGCTGAGCGGTCGCCTGGGAGACCAGAATCCCATAGATGTCCACCAACTCCTCTGTCGAGCAGAGGTACGTCGATGGGTAGCCCGCGTCAATGAAATCGAAAGCTGGAGCTGCGCCCGCGTCCAACATGCTGAACTTGTCTCGCCCTGAAGCCGTTCCCGTTAGCTTGATCGCCGCTACGCGCAATCCCTGTCGGCGTAACCCCAGAATCGAGCTGCGAACCGTATACGTCTTGCCCGCGTCCATCGATGTCCCGCAGACACCGATCACTCTCGGCGCCGCTCGTCGCGGGGAAAGCACGGGTGACAAGGCGTGGTCGGACAGTCTGACTGGCTTGCCCGTTTCGTCACCGATTGCTCCGATGATGCGCAGCTTGCTCGGTTCGGACACGCTGTCGTGTCTGCTTTCGACCAATCCACACAACCCGCCCATCGATAGGAGGTCACACCGGTCGCCCTCGGAGCGTGCGTACGCCTCGAATTGGAGCGTCGCGTACCGGTTGCCGAAGGCGACCACCACGAGATCTCCCTCGTGCAGGGTGCAGCGTCGGCCTTCGACGAGCTCAAGTGTGGTGTTCTTGCCGATCTTCTCCAGCCGGGCGAGCACGACCTCGCCAGGCGAGGGATTGGAGGGAACCGCAAGCTGGGTGTGCAGCGCCGCGCGCGGCACCCGGCGCGCAATGTACGCCACCTTCATGCACGCCTTGGTTTCCTCAGGAAGGAGGATCGTCATTCAGTCTGTTCCGGTTGGGGGTTGCGCTGGCCGTGGAACCCGGGACGGGGACCCGCGGACAGTGGCGACTCAGTGGTTACAACTGATGCGACCAGGAAACGTAAAAACCCTTCTGCGTATAGTCCGTCACGTCGTCGATCGTCGCGGTAGGACGCAGTGTATTCGTCAGCTTCTGCACTTCGTCGCTCCCTCCGAAGTGGATAGACCTTCCTTGCGAGAAACGATACGCCACGTCGAAACCGAGTCGATCCCGGCGGTCATGGCGAGTATTGTTGTACACGTCGTAGGGCTGTTTGGATTCATAGTTCCGCAAGCGGAGGCCGTACGAAAGCGTGGTCTCGATCGCCTCCGTCGGACGGACATGGAGGCGCGCAGCCATATCCTGCTCGATGCGGGAAAAATCGACCGTCTGTACGGAGCGCACGCGCAGATCGGTGGTCGTGCCGTTGCCGTTGAAGTCCCGATTGAAGTCGGGTTCGTTGAGCAGCACTACCGCGGTGCCAGGGGTGGAGCTCAGCGATGACCGGCGATACTCGCCTTCCAATCCAACGCTTGCAGTGAGGTTCAGCTCGCTGCTCACTCCCGCAAACGGGCCGCGATAGCCTCGCGTCTGGAAAGGCTGCTGGTAGGTTCGGGTCTTGTGTCCCGCTGCCAGGATCAGATCTGCCCCGAACGGGTGGTCGTCGGTCGACTTCACCAGGCGCTGGCGGAGCTCCCCCGTGAACTCTTGATCGGAGTAGGTGCCGGCGGCATAGACGCGCTCAGAGGACTGAATGGCTCCGTCGCCGTTGAGATCGATTGCGTCGGCGAGGTAATTCCGGAAGAAGTATTTGGGCTGGAGCTCCGCGCGTGCACTGATGTGGGCTCCGTGACCAAGCGACTGCGCGACACGCAGGTCGTAAAAGATGTTCCTGCGTTTTGCATTTCGCTGGTAGTACTCGTAACGCGCATCACCGCCGAGGGTCAGCTTGTGCCCGAGGATCCCGGGTCCTTCCGCATGTAGCCCGCCGCGCATGCTGGTGATGTAGTCGTTCGCGCCGGCCATGTTGGCGTACCGTCCGCTGGCAATGCTCGAGGCCGAAGGAGAATCTACTCCCGCTTTCCTCGCATCCGAGAGCAGGAAGGGATTGTCGTCGTATGTCTCGACGATCCTGAGCGCGGGAGCCAGGCGCCAACTCCCCTCGACTGGAGGCTTGGCCGTGTGTGCGCGAAGAATGTCCTGCGCCCAAAGCGCGGGAGTCCAGATCGCGAGCGCGATGATCGCCAGCATCCGGCCGATGTTAGTGGAAGACATTTTTGACATTTGGCTCCTCAGCGCAGAGGGAAATGAGCAACAGTTCGCTAGGAGAATAGACTCCTTGCAGCCGAGCTTGGTCACACCGGGAGACTCTCCATTTCCGCTACGTCAGCTGGTGTCGATGCGCCGAACGAGGGACGAGGCGGTGGTAGGGTTTCCCCCGATAGTTAGCGTGATGCGGCGTCGATCGCGGACGGAACTTCACTCACGGTCTCGATCACCGGCTCGCTCGTCTCGAGGAGCAGCGTCTCCAGATCAAAATCGCGCTGAATGCCGCGCATGACATCGTCGCCAATCACACCGCGGTCACGAAGGTCGAGAATCGCTTCCTGTTCCGCGCTCAACATCGCCGCACGAACGCGACGATACTCTTCGGCACGGCGCTCGTCGATCGCGGCTGCCTCGTGCGAGGGAGCGATTGTAAAGTGGTCGTGGTCGTGCGCGACATCCTCGGGCTCGCCATCGTGAGGCTCCTGCTCCCGAGCCGCCCACCGTCGTGCGCGCTGACGATGCCGCTGCCGGAGATAGCGCACGACCTCCGGGTACTGCGAGCCCGCGATCGACGGTTCGTCCAGCGTTCGCAGCCCCGCCTCGGCGGCAGCCAGTCGCGCGTGTGCGTCCTCTGTCACTTCTTCGTCGTTGGCGCGAATGCCGAGCAGCCGTGCGAATGGCGCTAGAGTCGGCCCTTGCACCACGAGCGTAATGAAGATGACGCAAAAGGTGATGAAGATGATCTGATCCCGCGCCGGAAATCGCGCTCCGGATGCCGTCTGGAGTGGCAGCGACAACGCCAGCACGAGGGAGTCGCCACCCCGCAATCCAGTCCATGCAATGAAAAGGATCGACCGCCAAGGCGGCAGCGGCTCGTGACCGTGGCGGAGCCACCGGAAGAACCCCCTGAAGAGGTAGGCAGTGGGCATCACCCACGCGATTCGCACGAGCACCACGCACAAACTCACGATCCCCGCCTCTCGGAGGAGTACGGAGAGCGCGAAGCGGTCGAGCGCGGCGACGATGTAGTGGAGCTCGAAACCAACGAGAATGAACACGAGGCTCTCGAGCAGGAAGGTCACGATCGTCCACATCCCGGTGATCTGCACCCGTAGCGCGGGGCCAATGATTTTGGGGACCGTCCGTGCCGCATACAGGCCGGTAGCGACCACCGAAAGGATTCCTGACGCGCCGACGAGGTCAGCCAACAGATAGGATGCGAATGGGGTGAGCAGAGACACGGTGTCCGAGACCACTGGCACCGATCGCGTGACACGATGCACCCGCGCGACGACCGCCCCGATCAGAAGGCCGATCGCAATTCCGCCAGCACCGCCCACGAGAAACTGTACGGCCGCCTGCGACGGCGAGAACGCGCCGGTGACGGCTGCGACGATGGCGAGCCGATAAGTAACGAGCGCGGTCGCGTCGTTGAGAAGACCTTCGCCCTCGAGGATGCTTATGAGGTCTCGCGGAATGCGCAGCGAACGCATGATCGAAAGGACCGCCACCGGATCCGGCGGAGCGACGATCGCCCCCAGCGTGATCGCAGCGGCCCACGTGAACGATGGATGCAGAGCATGCGCGACCACGGCGACAGCAGCCGTCGAAACGAGTACCATGACGACCGAGAGACGGACTATCGGACCGATCTGGCGTCGAATGTCGCGAAGGGGAAAATTGATCGACCCGGCATATAAAAGCGGCGGGATGAAAACAAGAAACAGGACGTCTGGCGGCAGCGTGACCTGCGGCAGGCCGGGGACAAATGCGAGGATGAGGCCCCCCACGACGAGAACCGCCGCGTAGGGAATCGCCAGCCGCTCGGCGACGAGCCGCAGTCCCGCGGAGACAGCAAGGAGAAGAAGAACGAGCTCGAGTGCGGCCAAGGCGGCTCCAATCGATGATGGCCAAACGCCGCTCGAGACCTCCGGCGCGGCGGCACGTCAGCGTTACTGCGGGACGACGCTCTCTACGGGAATTCCGACGCCGCTTTCGACAGGAAATCCGACGGCGGGCAAGCTGAAAGAAAACGTGCTGCCGTGATCGACCTTGCTTTCGACCCAGATCTTCCCGCCGTGCGCCTCGACGAGCTCCTTCACGATGGCAAGCCCGAGCCCGACACCGCGCTTGTCGCTCTTCCGCTCCTGCCAGAAGTTGTCAAAGAGATGTGAGATGTTGTCGGGCGGGATGCCGGGCCCGTCGTCAACGACCTGAAACACGACCTGCTTGTCTTCGGGGGTCGCGCGCAGCTTCACCGATCCCTTTTCCGGCGTAAACTTGATCGCATTTCCGATCAGGTTTCCGACTATCTGCGACACGCGCGCGGGATCAGCACGGACAATAGCACCATCGTGCGGCGCCGTTTCGAAGCGTAGGTGACGCCTCTCGGCGAGCGGACGAAATGTCTCTTCGGCCTGGCGCATGATTGTGTCCAC
>WNEZ01018363.1_pt1 | contig 14721 bp, 15 predicted proteins | sample 5400521 | NCBI WGS metagenome assembly WNEZ01 (sample SAMN13153339, study PRJNA577476) | soil metagenome | isolation source: 120 cm saprolite under Douglas fir tree site 2 hole 1 replicate 1 | place: USA:California | collected 2015-04-18
GAACAAGCCTTGCTCGAGAGCTTGGAGCAAAACACTCTTAAAGCCACGTTGGTGCAGGCCACTCGGGTGCGGCAATATGCGCGGGCTGCTGGCATCCTGGCCAAGACCGACACGATCGATGCAAAATTACTAGCCGCTTTTGGCGCAGCGATGCAACCGAAGCCAACCCCAGCACTCTCTGTCGAGCAAAAACGCTTGCGTCAATACGAAGCCCAGCGCCGGCACCTGGGCAGAGTCTTACTGGCAGAGGAAAATCGTCTGGTCCAAGTGACCTGTGCCGAGCTGCGAACTTTAAGCCGCAGCCTGATTAGCAAAATCAAAAGGCAAATCGACACGCTCGATGCGGGCATCGCCAAGCTCATTGCGCAGGACCAAGCCCTTGCGATAAGGCGCAAAAACTCACTGCCATTACCGGAGTGGGCGCACGCACCGCTGCGCTCTTGCTCGCGCAAATGCCCGAGTTGGGCCAACTCAACCGCAGCGAAGCGGCCGCTCTGGCTGGCCTGGCACCGTTTAATCACGACAGCGGTTCGATCCGCGGCAAGCGCGCCATCTTCGGCGGTCGGCGCGCTCTGCGTAGCGGACTCTACATGGCTGCGCTTAGCGCCGCCCGCTACAACCCGATCCTGTCTAGCTTTTATCAACGCCTGCGCGCCAAAGGCAAACCACACAAACTCGCCCTGACCGCTGTTATGCGAAAACTCCTCCTCGCTCTCAACAGCTCTCTAAAACCGGAACCGGTCCTCGCTTGAAATCAACAGAGTTACTTACGACGCATGAAATTCTGGTCCCTTTTAGTGAAAGCGCAGTGCTTGCCCCGAGCGGGAGCCGGATGTGCGCCTCGTCGCCGGGATTGCAGCGACTACACGCGCAAGGAGTAATGGATTGTCGATGGCTGCGGACAGCGCACGCTATAACCGTCGAGTCGAAGGCTCTCAACTGAGAAGGCGCATGGCCGCTCTGCCTAACCACGCGCCTTGTCGGGTCTCAACTACTGCAAAGTCCTTTTCAATTTTGTTCTTAACCAGGAGGACCTTCCACTCGTGTCCCGCTGACGAAGCCTTTCATTACCATTTTAGTGAGGTTCCGCCAAATACGCTGTTCTCACACCGGCACTATCGATAGCTCTACCCGTAATTTCTCCCTTGTTATTTATGTCTTTGGCGCTTTCGAGACGGGCAGAATAGCCGGGTGCTTTGAGATCGTTGAGGTCTGTGGGCACGGAACTGTGATCCCAAACAACGCCACGACAATCAACAAAGTCCGCGTCGCAGGAGATACCGACTACCTGGCGCTGTTCGTTAATACCGTAGGCCTCACTGTCTACATGTTCCGGTACACGTCCCTGCAACGCAAGGAGAGGTTGGATACCATCGCGCTTAGTCCAGATAAAAGCGTGTACTATGTCGCCTTCAACAAAGGCGGGGTCGCCGGCAAACCCGACGACATCGCCTTGTTGATTGATTGCTGTCGGCGTGTTCCACCACTCAGCCCCGAGGTTGCCGATGTCAGTCACCCCACCGTTTTCCCAAAGTACGGCATGCTTGGCCGTATGCCTTCCGATCGCTTGGTCGCAGATACCCGAAATACCCACGACTTGCCCATTGTCATTTATAGCCGTGGCGGCTCCTGAGGTGTCGCCCGGGATCAGAGGCAGCTCTTGGATCTGGTCTGGTGGTCCGAGTCCCCACATGGCTGGGCGAAACTGCAACACTTGGGGCGAGACGCACGTGGGGTCATGAATATCATTCTCCGCCCATCCGACCGCCTGACGGAAGTTGTTGGCTCCCGTGGCAAAGCCGTTATGTCCGCCAGCAAATGTGGGAAGCCCCCTCATTTGGCCCTGTTCCCAAACGAACCCGAGATTGATATAGCCGACGTTGTAAGGCGGACCGTAGAAAGCCGAGCTACTCCAAAATTCCCCCAGTGGCTCCGGATCGGCAGTTTGAGAAATACCCACGATGATGCCCTCGTTATTCTTTACGTTCCATGTGACACTGCTGTTTGGTCCCCCGAGAGTGCCGAGGTCAAGCAGCGAACCGTTTCGCCACAGAGCAGCATGGCGGGTCAGGTTATCCGGAAGTCTGGAATAGCCTGCCACCCAGCTCCGGTTATTAATGCTGTTTCCCCCACTACTCGTTCCGCCGAGCGTATCGAGGTTGGATACTTGGTATTGCTTTGCCTTTGCTTGTGCTTGCGCCTGCGCTTGCACTTGTGCCGGTGCTAGAGCCGCCCCGCAGCATGCAGCGATCAAGATCGTTAAACATGTGCCGCTAGCTTTTCTAGTTATGAATTGAATGTGTTGTTGTGTGCTCATAATTTTTTCTCCATTAATGAATTTTTACTGAGTAACTTTTAGAGGGTGGTTTTGAATTGAAAATGGCCACTTCGTGTTTTTGCCATAGACCACTTTCTCTAACTTTCCCCTCGCTTGCGCCGAAATCGGACCGCGATAATCAGAGATTCTTCTCCCGCGGCTGCGGGATCAGAAGGACAGAATTAATCGATTGGAGCACAGCCATCCTGGTCGTGGGCACGACGGCCATCTTGGCTGTCGAGTCTCCATGCGGAGGGGAGATGCCTGCTACCCCCACAGGCTGGAAGCCTGTGCTCCGATGGCAGATCAATGGAATCCTTAATTCAATTTTGAATTAAGTGCCGACGCGAACTTATTAAGACCTTCGCGAATTTGGGCACGCGACCATGCAGCAAACCCGAAAGTCAGCGCGGGGTCCAGGTCCGCTTTAATGAAGCACGACGATAGGGGCGACGGCCTGATACCGATCTCGGCGCAAACGCGCATAATCAGCGGCAAGTCTGTTTTCCGCCGTAGCCACGCGACGAAGTGTAAGCCAGCTTCGGGAATCTGTAGAATAAAGTATTTACCTAGCAACCTATTGAACTGTTCAATAAAGTACTCTCTTCGATCAGAATAGAGCTCCCGCATCCGCCTTATGTGGCTCAGAAAAAATCCTTCGGCCATAAACCGTGCCAGGGTCGCCTGATCAATCGCAGAGGAATGTTGATCCATCACAGCCCGAATCTTGATCATCGGTTCCACCAACTGCTCTGGCGCCAGGATATAACCCAAGCGCAAGGATGGATACAGAATTTTACTCATCGTGCCCGCGTAGATCACCCGCCCAGCGTTATCGAGTCCCTGGAGACATGGGAGCGGGGGACCAGTAAATCGAAATTCTGAGATGTGATCATCCTCGAAAATGTAAGCATCGCATCCGCGCGCAAAATCGATTAGAGCGGTCCGACGCGCGAGACTCATCGTCATGCCGAGCGGAAATTGATGGGAAGGCGTCACGTAAATGATTTTTGGCGACGGCTGTTTGGACGGCCGCCCGATCACGATTCCTTCCCGGTCAACCGGTCTCGGGACCACGGTTGCTCCGGCGAAACCAAAAGCTCGGCGGCCCTGGTAAAATCCCGGATCTTCGATCCAGGCGACCTCGCCCCGATTCACCAAGGCCATCGCGCTGATCATCATCGCCTGCTGCGTTCCGGCTGTGATCACGATCTGATCCGGATGACAGCGCGCGCCTCTAAAATCGCATAAGTATGTTGCGATGGCCTTGCGCAGGTCGGCGTCGCCCCGGCTCGACGCATACTGCAGTAAATGGACTCCCTTTTTCGCGAGAACCTGCGCTCTGAGCCGCTCCCATATTTCCTGGGGAAATTCGTCGAGCGCCGCGACCGCAGGTACAAAGGAGACACCGGGCGGCCCGGCGATCCCATAATCAAACTCTTTGCCAACCCGTTTGTCTGGAATGTTTCTGACGCGATCAGAAAGGCGGGCTGGCCGTTCTATCTGCGGTTCTGGTTTCGGCTTCCGCGCACTCAGGAAAGTGTCTGGCAGCAAATTGGCGACGAAAGTGCCGGAGCCTACGCGGGTGCGAAGATAGCCTTCCGCGTGAAGCTTCTCGAAGGCAAGGTTTACGGTGAGTCTCGAGATTCCGAGGTCAGCCGCCAGCGCTCGCGAAGAGGGCAGTCGCGAGGAACTGTCACTAAAACTTCCCGAGGTCAATTCATCCCTAATCTGGCGGTAAAGTTGCTGATGAAGCGGTTCGGCTGCCGTCCGATCGAGTCGAATCATTTCGAAGGCCATGATGGAACGGCGACGCCGCTTCTTGTTGCGCGTCTTATCTAATCGTGAGCCGGCCAAATTGGTATGCACCTCTCGCCCCAAGTGGATATTGACACTTTACCACAAGGTCAGAAGCTTTCCTGCAATGCAAACTCCATGTAGTGATTACCGCGAAACGAAAGGCCTGATCTATTTTGCTCGAATGCTCGACAAAATCCGGCTCCATGCTGCCGGCCGATTGCCGGCCGACTATTTTGTTGGGGTGGAAGATCCAACTTTCTTCGACTCTCGCTGCACCAGATTTTTGAGAGTTAATTACGATGATCTGGTCAAGCAAACTCTTGAGGGAGGGTCGGACGAAGAAATTCTGGAATGGTGCTTTGTGCAGGGCCGAAGACCGGGCGAAGAGGAAATCGAGATTTGGAATGCGTTTCTGCGCAAACGCGGCTGGCGGGATGAGGGTAGCACCGACCTGGCCGCAGCCAAGAAGCGATCAAGTTGGGAAGATCGGGACGATATTCAAACCTGGGTGGACCTGCATGATGTTGAAGAAGGCAGAACGCCGCGGAAATGATTTTGTTTCCGCTGCGCATTAAGCCATGTCGATCTTTTGCGACGCGCGCTTTGGCATTTGCGGTTGGGATACTAATGACGATTGGACCGACGAGCCGAGCAGCGTCCTCAGTCGATGACGAAAAGGCCGTGGCTGCAGTCGATACCGAATACCAGGCGGCGGTGAAAAAGAACGATGTTGCCACGATGGATCGCATTTTGGCTGACGACTTTGTGTTAGTAACAGGTCTCGGTAAAACCTACACAAAAGCTGATCTGCTGGAGCAAGCCCGGAACAGGCGCGTGGCCTATGAACATCAAGAGGATAGCGCCCAGAAAGTGCGAGTCTGGGGCGATACGGCAGTCGTGACCGCTCTGCTGTGGGTAAAGGGCACCGAAGATGCTAAACCGTTCGACTATAAACTTTGGTTTAGTGACACCTATGTTCGTACTCCGCATGGCTGGCGTTACGTGTTCGGCCAGGCATCGACCCGTTTGCCCAACACGCCTTAAGACGTCTTCGGGGGCTCCCGAACACTCTACAGATGTAATTGGTGTTTCCCTGGCTCGCAGTCTACGGCGTTGAACCCGCCGAACCCGTCGTCAGGTCTTTCACGAATTCTCGAGCAATTCGTCAAAGCGCTCTGGCTGATCGAGGAAGACGGCGCGGCGTCCTCGATCTTTTCAAAACGCGCATGCGAAATCTGGCTCGCGCCCGCCTGCTGGCGAGCCAGTTCGTCCGATCTTGCAGATGCGACGATCAGAGTCGGACAATCGATCTTTTTCAACGCGGCCGTGCGGTTCACCCCGAAAAGATCCGCTACCAGCATTGCGGTTCCGACGGTGGGCGGCGTTTTCATGCCAGTGGCGACGAGCCGATCGATCGTGCCATCGGGCTGCGGTTTGCTGATAATTGCCCTCATCATACCGCGTAAATATTCTTCCTGGTGCGCTTGATACCCCGCCAGGATTTTGAACTGCGCCGCCGTCTCTTGTGGTCGCGCGGCGATTCCATTCGCCCCATCGGCGACTGCCGCATCCACGAGGACGAGGCCGGCGAGATCATGCGTTCCGTAACGCTCGATGTAAGCGGCGAGATCCTGCACTCCTTGCGACCAACCGATCAACACCGGATGGCGCGCGTCTAGTTGTTCGAGCAAGTTGTGCAGATCCTGTGCGCGCATCTCCGGCGTGTTGCCGCTCGTTGTTATCGTCGATGATTCTCGAGCATCGCGAGAACGCGCCATACGAGTAGCGAAATTTCCCGTTCGCGCCTCAGGCAATCGCACGCCAAGCTGACCGTCGTGCAAATCTTCCACCGCATTCCTGCCATTTTAGGTTTCGCGATCTCCAGTGCATTCTCTCACGCCGCAGGCGCCGACGAAAACCAGCTGATGAAGGCGGTTGTCGCGCACGAATATGGCGCGCCTGAAGTGCTGAAGTTTGAAGAGGTGCCACGGCCCGAACCGAAGGAAGATGAAGCTCTCGTGCGGGTGATCGCGAGCGGCGTGAATCCAGCCGACCCGCTCACGCTTAGCGGGAAATACGCGAAGGAATTCGGCACACATCTGCCACTGATCCCGGGCTACGATATCGCCGGCGTCGTGGAGAAAATCGGCGCAAAGATCACAAAACTAAAAGTGGGCGAAGCGGTCTACGGTTACCCGACTTTCGGCGGCGGCTGGGCAGATTACGAGATTGCCAAAGCGCACGGAGCGCGCGTCATCGCGACCGCTTCGACGGAAAATCAGGATCTCCTGAAGCAGCTCGGTGCCGACGTCCCGATTGATTACACAAAGACAAGGTTCGAGGAGATTGCCAAAGACGTGGACGCAGTACTCGATCCGGTGGGCAAAGATACGCTCGCGCGCTCTTACGATGTGGTGAAGAAAGGCGGCATCGTCATGTCGCTAGTCGCGCGTCCCGACCCGGATGAGCTTAAGAAGCGCGGGATTCGTGGAGCGGCCATCTCCGTTCACCCGGATGCCGAAGATCTCAACGAGATCGCGCACCTGATCGACGCAGGCAAGATTAAGCCGATCGTGACCAAAGTTCTGCCATTGAACGAAGCGGTGGCGGCGCAACAACAGGCCAAAACGCACCACACGCGCGGAAAGATTGTGCTTCGGATCGTGCACGAGCCGAGAGAGTAAGTGTAGTGGCGATCGCCGCGGCTGACCTCTCTCATCAGGTAAACGTCAGCACGATTTTACCGAATCTCAGGTTGGATTCCATCCGCTCATGCGCGTCGCGAATCTCATCGACAGGATAGACTCGATCGATCACCGGACGAATCACGCCGCGTGATACCAGCGGGAGAACGGAAGAGGCGAAGAGTCTGGTGGCCTCGGCTTTTTCTTCGATTGAACGGCCGCGGAGCATCGTGCCGGTAATAGTCACTCGTTTCCGCAAGAGCAGTCCGAGGTCGATTTCCGATTTCGCGCTAGCCATTGTGCCAACGCAAATAAGCCGGCCGCGCGAAGCGAGCGCATCGAGGTTTGCCGAGAAATAGTTACCGCCGACGAGGTCGAGGATCATGTCGACGCCGGCCCCGGCCGTCCAGTCTTGCACCGCTTCCACAAACTTCGCCGGCGTATCGCCCACCGCTACGCTCGCATCGAGTCCGAGATTCAAGTCGCGAATGCGCTCTAGCTTGTCCGCCGTGCGCGATGTGCCATAAACCGTCGCGCCGGAAGCGTGGCCCAATTGGATCGCCGCCGTGCCGACGCCGGACGCGGCCGCGTGGACGAGAACGCGCTCGCCCATGTGAAGGCCGGCCCGAGTGAAGAGCGCGTCGTGCGCGGTGATGAACGTTTCCGGCATGGCGCCCGCCTGCACCCAATCAAGCACCGCCGGAATACGGGCAAGATTACTCTCTGGCACCACGACAAGCTCCGCCTGTGCGCCACCGGCAATGATTCCGAAAACGCGATCACCAATTTTCCAAGCGCCGACTGCATCGCCGATCGCGTCCACTTCACCGGCGAATTCCAAACCAGGAATGTTCTGCGGATAACCCGGAGGCGCGGGATAACTTCCGCGCCGTTGCAAAATATCGGCGCGGTTCAGTCCCGCCGCGCGCACACGGACGCGAACGCGATCAGCCACTGGCGTCGGTGGGGATTCGACCTCCAGCACACCGATGCCGTCGATCCCACCATGAGATGTGATGACGACCGCACGCATCCGTCTGGATATTCGTCGCGGGCTTCGATCCAGACAAACGACTGAGTTGTTTCCAGATCGACGTGACGCGTGTCTGATTCTCTCCTCCTCGGGGCGTTCGCCAGCTCGCGAAAGCTTTCGGATTAGCTCATCACCAAACGCCGGTTAAGCAAAATCAGGAGGAGACCACGAATCGATTGCCCTCGCTGTCTTTGAACATCGCATACGTGCCCCATGGCTGCTTCTGCGGCGAACCTTCAAATTCCACCCCGCGGGCACTCAGCTCCTTGTAGGTCTTATTAATGTCGTCGCATTCATACGACATGTTCATGAAGGAGCCGATTCGTTTTTCATCTCCTTCCGGCGTGAACAACACCACGCGCGTCTCCGCTTTCGGCACGCGTAATTCGATCCACCGTTGCTTTTCATCAAATGGTTGATCCGTGATAATCGTGAATCCGAGTTTCTCCGTATAAAAATCCAGCGCGCGATTTTGATCGCTGACCGGGATGCTGACGAACTTGATTTGCTTGATCATGATGCACCGAACGTAATTCACGTGCGGCGCTGACGTCCAGATGTGAGGCGCGAACAACACGAGAAAGTGTTGTCCGTTTATCGGTATAGCAGATACTGTAGCCGCCTTGCTGTGCGAGACGCCGTGCCACGCTTTCGCGAAACCATCCCGGTCGACGACTATATTATCGATGTCCTGTTGCGCGACATCGCCGGACACGATCGCCAGCCGGCGTCGTATCTTATTTATCTCTATCTTTACGGCCAGGCCACGCGGAAGAAATGGAAACCGGTCGCCGCGAGCTTGCGAACGCTTGCCGACGCGACAGGCCTTTCCAAAAGCGCCATCCAAATCGCCCTCGCAACCCTGCGGCGCCGCGAATTGATCGTCACCATCCGCGACCACGCCACGGCAACTTCCCGCCATCGCGTGCTCCGCCATTGGCGCAGCTAGTCGTTCCGCAACGAGTGGATCACGGCGTTCCTTCTTCTGCTTTTCTTCTTTTTTCTGCTATGTTCGTGCTTCTGCGGTCCTGTGAACGAAACCGTAATTGACCCGCGCTTTCGAAATCGCGAACGCCAGCCGGGTCTCGATCTTCTCCGTGCGCTTGCCATCATCGTGGTCGTCATTTATCACGCCGCTCTTTTCGGGTTCAAATTGCCCGGCCGAATTGATCGGTTCGGCTGGATTGGTGTCGATCTTTTCTTTGTTCTCAGCGGCTATCTGATCGGCGGTCAACTCCTCGCTCCCCTCGCGCGCAATCAGCGCATCAACCTCGGCCGGTTCTTCGCCCGCCGCGCCTTCCGGATTATGCCGGCCTATTTTGTCGTCCTCGCAATTTACTTTTTATTGCCGTCATGGCGTGAGTACCCCGAAATGTCGCAACCGCTTTGGAAATTTCTTCTATCGGTGCAAAACATCGGCCTCCACGGCGGCACCGCGTTCTCGCACGCTTGGTCGCTCGCAGTCGAAGATCAATTTTATCTTTTGCTTCCGTTCATCCTGCTCTTTGTGAATCGCTGGCCGCCCGGGGCGATGATCGTTCCGTTTGTGATCGTCTTTGGTGGAATCGCGCTCCGCGCATTTCTCGCCTATCAAAACCTCGGCGCGGACGGCGTTCCATTCCGCGGCTTTCAAGCTTGGATCTACTATCCGACCTGGACCCGGCTTGATCCGCTCGTCTTTGGTGTTGCTTTGGCCGCGGTCGAAAAATTCCAGCGCCAGTGGTGGAAGCGATTGATGGATCTTGCGATCTGGCTTTGGCTGCCTGCACTCGGGCTCATCGCGTTCGCTTTATACCTCGGCGAAAGCGAGAATCTCACCGTCACGGTCTGCATTTGGCAATTTCCATTCATTGCCGTTGGAATGGCTGCGCTGCTGATTTGCGCAATCAGTACAAGATTACCGTTTTGCCGAATTGCAATTCCCGGCGCCGCGTTTATCGCCAGCATCGCTTACAGCACTTACCTGATCCAAAAACTCGTCATGCATCAGGTCCTCCAGCTTCTGCACGCGACGCCGGAAGCAGTAAAGGCCGGTTCGACTCCGATTATCGCGCTGACATCAGTTTGGGCGCTTGTCCTCGTCGAAGTGTGCGTCTATACCGCCGCGACGCTGCTATTTCTAGCGGTAGAACGACCATTCCTGCAGCTTCGTAAGCGACTCGCGCCGCGGAAGTATGCATTGCAAAAATAGCGAACTCAGGTTCGCCGGCGCTACTCTATGAACTCCGCGATCGACCGATATTTTTCGCTGAGCTCTCTGATGCGGTGCTCGAAGTGGTGAATGCGGTGGATCGAACGGAAGACCAGCCAGGAGCCTAGCACGACCAGACCAAAGTTCAGGAGCAGCAGCGGCACCAGCAGAGGCATCACCTTTCCAAGATTGTAATAGCGCGAGGTCGCGATGAGCGCGCTCAGGTAGTCCGTTCGTTTCCATACTCACTTGCTTTTCAATCTAATCGATTCAGCACAAGACTCGGCGGAAAATCGAGCTGAGCTCCGGGAGTCGCTCCTATCTGATGATCTGAAACCTGAAATCGATTTCTGATCTTCAGTTTTGAATGGCATCCCGTTTGTGTGCTAACTCCGATCCAGCAGCTACAACGCACCGTCCTGGCGAGCTTTTTCGTCGATCGCCAGGTAATCATCGCGCGACGGACTGAAGGTATCGAGCACGCGTGTCTCTAATACCGTTTCCACACCATGCGGAATGTTGCTCGCGAGATAAAACGAATCGCCGGTTGAAAGCTCGTGCGGCACGCCATCAACGATGAGTCGCATTTGACCTTCGAGAATGTGAACGATTTGCTCCTGCGCATGTCGGTGCTCAGGCATGCGACTCCCGGCCGCCAGCGTGGCGATCATCTGATACATCGTCTTGCCGTTTGCGATCGTCCGGCGTGTGATGCCCGGACAAATTTCAATTATCGGATTTTCTCGTTTCAGTTTCACAATCTTTTCTCACATTGCGAATTGGCGAAGAACGCGGCGCTTTCACGGACGAATCGCCGGGTCTTCTTCTTTCAGCCGCCAAGGTGAAATTCTGCCAAAAAGATTGCGGGTCGCGCCTGCGATATCTTCGGCTTTTGATACGCCGCTGTCGATTAGCGCGCGTCCTGTACTTTCCCAAATCTTCCTCACAACCAGTGCGCCGTTTTCGCGCACGATCCGACCGAGATGCTGGACCGCCGCGGCCGTTGCCGATTTGCGGATCAGTTCAGGCGGACATCGTGAAGTGAGCTCGCAGTAACGCCGCGCGACTTCGCCAACGCGCAGCGTGAGGAATGCGTTTGCAGCCCCATTAGAAACACATCTGACCAGGAGAGCTGAGATACCGCTTAGACCCGGAATTCCGCCCTTAAGCGCCGGAACCATGGAAGTGGCAAGTGGCGCGACCATTTCTCCGAGGTCGAGCGATTCGAGCCCGCTGGCAACGAAAGCCGTGCCGGCAACGTTCGCATAGAGCTGCATCAATTCGCGAGGCGATGGGCGTTGCACATAAATGCGAGCGACACGGCCGACCATTTGAATTTGGGTAAACAGGAGTATGAGCGCGTCAAGGCGGCCATTTTGCATGAGCGCGGTGCTAAGAAACACCGTGCTTGCTGCATTTTCGATGTCCTCCGCTGTGGCGAGGGACTTACTACGCGTCCGTGGATTTGCGGCGAGTCGGGCGCGGAGAGCCTGCAAATAGGCGTCGTACTTTGGGCCTGATTCCTCTTCTGGCGGGACAAGTGCCGCGGGAAGCTTTGCGTACGCAATGACGCAATAGAGCGCGAAAAATCCAGCTGCCAGACAAACACTCCAGAATACGATCGTACCAGCGATCGGATGGATTCTCTCAGCCAACGAGATCAAGCTGGTAACGCCCGCGATTATCAGTGAGAGCAGGCACACCGTTATCAGCACAGCAAGGACGACGATTATTTTCCTCGCGCTAGAATTCGGAGCTGCCGCGGCGGTTTTCACGATTTGTTGTCGTTACTGTGCATCTGGGACGGCGGGCTTCAATCGAAAGTCGCGACTCTTCGGATATGACTGGGGAGCGCACGCGCCTCGCGTGCAATGCCAGTCCGGCTCGGACTTGCGGCGTCTCGCCGCAAGAATTTCTTCGATTTCGCACTTGTCACTTGCCAGTCGCCACTGGTCACTGGCAAGATCCCGTCATGAAAACATTTATGCCATTAATCACAATTCTGTTCGCGACATTGATCGCGACTCCCTCATTTGCGCAAAGCCCCGCCGCATCGCCGGCTGTCGCCACAAGCCCGATGGCAGCTCCAGGCGGTCAACCGAATCCGCAGGAGATGATGAAGCAGATGATGGAGATGTCGAAGCTCAACGAGAACCACAAACTTCTCTCCAGCCTCGACGGCAATTGGAATTACACCATCAAGTTCTGGATGAATCCCGACCCGAACGCCAAGCCGCAGGAATCAAAAGGGACCGCTGTCCGGAAGTCGATGATGGGCGGCCGTTACTTCGTCATGGATGTGAGCGGCAAAATGCAGATGCCGGGTGAAGACGGCAAAATGAAAGATGTGCAATTCAAAGGCATGGGCGTCGAAGGCTATGACAACGTGAAGAAAAAGTTCGTCGGCTCATGGATCGACAACATGGGCACGGGTATCCAGTTCTCCGAAGGCACCTACGATCCCGCGACCAAGACATTCACGTACACGAGCGAAATGGAGCCTGTGCCCGGAATGAAAACACAAGTGCGCGAAGTGCTGAAGATCGCCGACAACAACCATATGATGTTTGAATGGTACGAAAATCAGGGCGGCCAGGAACGCAAAACGATGGAGATCAACTACACGCGCAAGAAGTGACGCGTGATTTTTTGAGCCTGATAATGTAGAGTCCTTGCGTGAGTCTGCGGTATTCGATCGTTCTGCACAAATCTAAGGAAGGCTACGCAGTCAGTTGCCCAGCCCTGCCCGGATGCTGGTCTCAGGGTGAAACCGAACAGGAAGCACTGGAAAATATTCGCGACGCAATTCGTGAATATTTGGCGGCCATCAAAGAAACGGCATAAACCGCCGCGGCGGGAAAATTCCGCGCCAGCTTAAATCCAATCGCGCACACCGTGGCCGGGTCGCGCGAACTGATGATGCCAGCCATTCTTTCCCACACCGCGTTTACTGCGGGACGGACCATGGTTCTAACAACAAGTGACGAGTGAAAAGTGACAGGTGACGAGTTTTTGTAGGGCGTCTGTGTCAGACGCCATCCTTCTTTTCAAAAATCGGTTTCCTGCTTTTCTGTTTTCCTGAGCGATATTTCCTAATGAAAATGCAGCAACGCATCGCGCTCGTGACTGGCGCGAACAAAGGAATTGGTTTCGAAGTCGCGCGGCAGCTTGCCCGCAAAGGTTTTCGTGTTTTTCTCGGCGCGCGGAACCGGGAGGCCGGTCGCGCCGCGGCAGAGAAACTTCGCCAGGAAGGCCAAAAAGAACGCAACAATGAAGGCCACGATGTGGTCACTGTTCTTCAGATCGACGTCGCGGACGCGGACAGCGTGGAGCGCGCGGTGGAAGAATTCTCGCGACACAGCGATCGACTCGACGCGCTGGTGAACAACGCTGGCATTCTGCTCGATGACGATAAGGACGTGCTGACGATCACGCCCGAGACGTTCGAGACCACATTGCGCACGAACACGCTCGGCGCGCTGCTGGTGGCGCAGGCGTTCGTGCCGTTCCTGAAAAAGAGCGACGCGCCGCGCATCGTGAATGTCTCGAGCGGCGGCGGCCAATTGGCCGATGGCGCCGACGGTTGGGCGCCAGCCTATTGCATTTCAAAAACGGCGTTGAACGGTGTCACCGCGCAACTGGCCGCGGCTTTGCCTAAATTCGCCGTCAATTCCGTCTGTCCGGGCTGGGTCCGGACCGACATGGGCGGCCCGAACGCCACCCGTTCAGTTGGGGAAGGAGCCACGGGCATCGTCTGGCTCGCCGTGGACGCTCCGCAAAACGAAACCGGTAAGTTCTGGCGCGATCGCAAAGTCATCCCATGGTGAACGCGATAGTTACCCAAAGCACCGGCGAGCCGCACTCGTCACTCGTGACAGGCGGCTCGTCACTCAATTGATCGATGAACCCTCAGCCAGCGCTTGTTCGTTTGGTCAGAGCGCGTTTGTTGTTATCATGAACAATATTCAAACCGATGAGCGCGGTATTTTGATTACCTGTCCAAAATGCGGCCGGCGCAACCGGATGAAGTACGAAGGGCTCGGCAAAGTTTTTCGGTGCGGTCAGTGCAAAAGCGAATTGCGACCGCTCGGTGAACCGGTGGACGTGCACAGCGATCTTGTTTTCGATGCGCTGATCAGCCGGTCCGCTTTGCCAGTGCTGGTCGACTTTTGGGCGCCATGGTGCGGTCCGTGCAAAATGGTGGCGCCGGAAATACGCAAAGTCGCAACCGAAGCCGCTGGTCAGGTTCTCGTGGCCAAGGTCAACACCGAAGAGCTGCCGAGTTTGGCCCGACGTTTTCGCGTCAGCGCGATTCCGACGATGTCGATCTTTAGAAATGGGGTCGAAGTCGCGCACCAGGCTGGAGCGATGGCCGCGCCCGCCATCCGAAAATTTCTCGAGCAGGACTTGGTGGCGAGGTAACGATGAAATCGGCGGCAGTCAAAGTGCGGCCGGGCGATAAGATTCGCCTTTCCAAGATCGATCCGGACGACACGGGCAAGATGACTAAAGAAGAAGCGTGCGTGCGCTTTGTCGCCCGGAGCTACGCCTAGGCCGGCAGAAATCAGACAAGATTCCTTCGCTCGCCGCAATCTTGCGTAGGCGGCTGATCCCTGCCTCGTTCGCTATTTTCCTGATTTGGCGTATAGTCTTCGATGGCTAAACGATCTGCTATCTCTTTCACACGTCGGGCGCC
>WNEZ01002909.1_pt1 | contig 14720 bp, 12 predicted proteins | sample 5400521 | NCBI WGS metagenome assembly WNEZ01 (sample SAMN13153339, study PRJNA577476) | soil metagenome | isolation source: 120 cm saprolite under Douglas fir tree site 2 hole 1 replicate 1 | place: USA:California | collected 2015-04-18
TCGCCAACTTCACGAGAGGGAATCTCGACCTTGCCGCGGGTTCGCAACTCGGCCTCGATCTCGTCCACGACGCGTTCCACCGTGCTCGGCGAGATCTCCCGCTTGGCGGTGGCCTTCATCAGCCCGGAGAACAACTTCTGGCGGTCGAAGTCCTCGCGGCGGCCGTCCTTTTTCATGACGTAGAGCGGCACCGCCTCGATCCGCTCGTACGTGGTGAAGCGCTTGGAGCACTGCAGGCACTCGCGGCGGCGGCGGATCGCCTCCCCCGTATCGGAGTCACGGGAGTCGACCACCTTGAGGTCGATGTGACCACAATAGGGGCACTTCATCTCACGCCAGTATCCCAGATATTGTGGTCAGGCGAGAGCGGGTCCGCCAGAGTGAGGGGCGCGACGGCGGGCCCGCCGGCCACGCGAGTCAGGGGGACGCCGGGGCGTCGCCCCACGCGAGTGGCGCCGAAGGTGCCATACGAGCGTTTGACGGGGCCTCGCCCCTCGCGAGTGGCGCCGAAGGTGCCATACGAGCGATTGAGAGGTTTCCATGAGAGAGGGAGGACGCGAGGGGTGGGAAGGGGGCACCCCTCGCGCAGGTTAACGGCGACCGCGTAAGAACGCGGGGATGTCGAGGTTCGACGGGTCGAAGCCCTTGTAGACTGGGACGTCCTCCACCGGCGCCGGCCGACTGTACTGCTCCTCGATCTCGCGGCTGGGCTCGGCCCCGACGACGAAGCCGGTCGCCACCACCGTGATCTTGACCTCGCCCGACATCTTCTCGTCGATGACGGTTCCAAAGATGATGTTGGCGTCCTTGTCGGCGGAGGCACGGACGATCTCCGCCGCCTCGTTGACCTCGTGCAACGTGAGGTCGGTGCCGCCGGTGATGTTGAAGAGGATGCCTCGCGCCCCGTCGATCGACGTCTCCAGCAGTGGGCTGGCGACGGCGTCGCGGGCGGCGTCGGCCGCGCGCTGATCGCCGCTGCCGAAGCCGATCCCCATCAGGGCCGCGCCCTGTCCGGACATGACCGCCTTGACGTCGGCAAAGTCCAGGTTGATCAACCCCGGCTGGACGATCAGGTCGGAGATGCCCTGCACGCCCTGGCGCAGGACGTCATCCGCGATCTTCAGCGCTTCGGTGAACGGCACCTTCTTGTCGGTGACATCCAGCAGCCGCTGATTCGGAATGATGATCAGGGTGTCGACCTTCTCCCTGAGGGTGGTTGCCGCCTCTTCGGCGATCGCCCGCCGGCGGGAGCCCTCGAAGGTGAAGGGTTTGGTCACGACGCCGATGGTGAGTGCCCCGTTGTTGCGGGCGATCTCCGCCACGACCGGCGCCGCGCCGGACCCGGTCCCACCACCCATGCCGGCGGTCAGGAACACCATGTCGGCACCTTGCAACAGTTCTGAGAGTTCTTGCTGGCTCTCCTCGGCGGCCTCGCGACCGATCGTCGGATTGCCGCCGGCGCCCAGGCCGCGGGTCAGCTTCTTGCCAATGTTCATCTTGGTCTGGGCTTCCGAGTGCGCCAGCGCCTGCAGGTCGGTGTTGATCGCGATGAACTCGACGCCGCGGAGCTTCGACCGGATCATCCGGTTGACCGCGTTGCTGCCGCCGCCGCCGATGCCGACCACTTTGATACGTGCGTTCCCCTCCAGGGTCCGGTCGACATCGCGCATGGCTTCCTCCTTGTCGCGCTCCAGGCGCGCCCTTACGAACCGTTCGGCCGACACCCGCGGTCCCTGACCTCCGCCGTAATCACCAGGGATCACGGGCCGCGAGGCGAGGCCCTTCATTCGAAGCTGATCGTCGAGGTTCATATCGGCCTCCTTCCTCTTAGAAGAAATCCTTGATCCAACGAACGGTCCGCTCGTACACCGCCGAAGCACCCGCGCCAACGGGCGTGTGGCCGTTGCCATGGTGCCGAAGTTTGGTTCCCCAGCGCAGCAGCCCCACGGCGGTGGCATAGGCTGGCCCGCTCACCTGGTCACTCATCCCGATCGTCTGCGACGGAGCCCCGATCCTGACCGGAAGATCGAGCAGCGACTGTGCCGCCTCGGTGAAACCGAGCAGGCGGCACCCGCCGCCGGTGAAGACGATGCCGCCGGGGAGGAAGCCGTCGTGTCCGCCGCGGCGCATCTCGAGGCGCACCATTTCAAGGATCTCGCGGGCCCGCGGTGCGATGATCTCGGCCAGGTGCCGGCGCGGAACGACCTGCACGCGATCCTGTCCGATCTGGTGCAGCTCGACCATCTCCTCGCGGGGAATGCAGGCGGGGATCGCATGCCCGTAGTTGATCTTCAGCATCTCGGCTTCGGTGAGGGTGGTGCGCAGCCCGATGGCGATGTCGCTGGTCACGTGGGTCGCGCCCACGGGGAGCACCGCCGTGTGCACGACGCTGCCGTCGGTGAAGAGGGCGACGTCGGTCGTCCCGCCTCCGACATCGACCAGCGCGACGCCCAGGTCCAGCTCGTTGTCGTTGAGGACGGCCTCCGCCGACGCCAGCACCTGTACCACCAGGTCCTCGACGCTCATGCCCGCCTGGTGCACGCACTTGACGACGTTCTGCACCGCGGTCAGCGACCCGGTGATGATGTGGGTTTCGACTTCGAGGCGGGCGCCCGACATACCAACGGCGTCCCGGACCCCTTCCTGGCCATCGACGATGTAGCCGCGTGGGACGACGTGGATGATCTCGCGATCATTGGGAACGGAGACCGCGCGCGCGGCGTCGATCACCCGGCTGACGTCCTCCTGCCCGATCTCACGGTCGGAGCGCGCAACCGCGATGACGCCGCGACTGTTCTGGCTCAGGACATGCGTGCCGGCCATCCCAACGAAGGCCGACTCGAGCTTGTGGCCGCACATCCGCTGCGCGGCGTCGACCGCGTGGCTGATGCCGCGCACGGTCTTCTCCATGTTGACGACCACGCCGCGACGCAGACCCTCAGAGGAAGCCTCGCCGAAACCAACGATGTTGAGGCCGCGGTCCGTCTGCTCGCCGACGACGCAGCAGATCTTGGTTGTGCCGATATCGAGTGCTGTTACGTATTTAGAACGGGGCAAAAACCTTTCCTGGAACGTTGGCTGGAACCGGCGAGCCCATTATAGTGTGGTCTCGCGCCCGTGACAACACAACGGGCCGGGAGTTATCCACAGGTTGTTCGTCGCCGCTAGAGAAGATGCCTCCGAATGACAGCAAGGTTGTCAAAGATACGGACACCGAAGGCAACGATGGCGGCGAAATACAATTCGACGCCGAGCTTGTCGCCCAGGTAGGTCAGCGCGCCCGCCGCGAGAGAGTTGACGAGCAGCCCGGAGATGAACACCTTGTTCTCGAAGTTCCCGTTGAGCCAGGCTTTGACCGCTCCCAGGACAGAGTCCAGCGCGGCGAGGATCATGACCGCGGTGTAGCGCGCGTAGCCGGCCGGAATCTGCACCGGGGCATTGAGCCCGAGGACGATCCCGACGGTGCCAAAGACGAACACCGCCGCCACCAGCCAGAGCGCTTCGCGTGATCCGCTGGCAGGGAGCCTCACCTGTGGGCTCGCATCTGCACCGCGGGCGCCCGCGGGTTCTCGAGGTTGATGTACTGGATTGGCGCCGAGACGAGATCGATCCGGCTGCTCAGCGCTCGCAGAGCGGCGAGCTTTGGCTCGAGGCTGGCGCGATCGTCTGCGGTGACCATCTGGCCGAAGATGATCGTCCATCCGCGATCGGTCTGCGCGGTGAGTACCTCGCGACGGTCGAGCTGGAACGACATGACCGAGATCTTGAAGGCCGAGGTAAAACCGGCCCGCAGCTGAACCAGCATCGGCAACAGATCGCTGCCAACCGCGTGCTGGCCGTCTTTAGCCAGTCCAAAGTCGGGCCGATTGATGACCGGCAGGCCGCCCGCCTCGGCCGCCGGATCGAGGACCTCGCCCAGGTCATTCAGGTAATACGTCGTTTCGCCCACCTGGAGAACCGCCGACGGCGTCCATTCCGTGACCCGGACCGACACTCGGTCGGGCAGGGATAAGTTCACGCTGGCCGAGCGCACCCAGGGCAGTGCCTGCAGTCGTTTCGCCAGTTCAGCCTGGCTGAGCAGGAAGATGTTGCGGTCGCCCGGCAGGTTCATTGCACCCGTGACCTCCGCCGCCGTCAGGTGCTTTGTGCCGACGACCTCGATGTGTCGCGGGCGAAAGGCGGGCTGTGCCAGCAAGAAAAGCAGCGCGAAGATCTCGGCGCCGACCAGGGCGACCTGCACCAGCGCCCACAGCCATCCCCGCCCCGCTGCCACAGGCGTGGCCGGGGCCGGCGCGCTGCGGCGGCGGCGCTTTTCGATCGTCCCCACCGTCATTCGCTTGCTCCGCTCTTAAGGAGCTTCGTGTCGATCGCGGTCTGCGAGCGCTGTTTGTCGTTGAAGCGCTCGATGGCAAGGTCGACGAGCCGCTCGATCAACTTGGGATACGACAGTCCCGACGCCTCCCACAGCTTGGGATACATGCTGATCCGCGTGAAACCGGGGATCGTGTTCAGCTCGTTCACCAGCACGCGGTTGGTTTTGCGCTCCAGGAAGAAGTCCACGCGAGCCATTCCCGCCGCGTCGACCGCCTGAAAGGCGCGTAGTGCCAGCGCGCGAACGTCCTCGGCCAGGCCGGCGTCGATCGCCGCCGGGATAAGTAGCCGCGACCCTTCGTCCAGGTATTTCGCGTCGTAGTCATAAAACTCGTGGGCTGGGACGATCTCCCCGACGATGGAGGCCTGCGGCTCGTCATTGCCGAGGACGCTGACCTCCAGCTCTCGCGCATCGACGGCCCGCTCGACCAGCAGCTTGCGATCGAAGCTCGAGGCCAGGCGCAGGCCGGCGACCAGTTCGGCGCGATTGTGGGCCTTGGTGGTGCCGACGCTCGATCCCGAGTTCGCGAACTTGGAGAAACACGGGTAGCCCAGGCGTTCCTCGACGAGGGTGATAAACGCGTTCGGGTCCTGCTCGTACTGCCGTCGCGTGATGGGCAGGTAGTCGACGATCGGCAGGCCGGCGGCGGCGAAAGCACGTTTCATGTAGATCTTGTCGAGCCCGAGCGCCGAGCCGAGCACACCGGCGCCGACGTAGGGCAGGTTGGCCAGCTCCAGCACGCCCTGGATGGTCCCGTCCTCGCCGTTGAGTCCGTGAAACACGGGAAAGACGACATCGAGCGGGGGCAACCCCCCACCCCGACCCTCCCCCCCAAGGTGGGAGGGAGATTCACGGCCATCCTGAGCGGGGACCAGTGCGTGTTGCGTGGGATCCGGTGGAAGGTAGACGTACTCGCTGGCGGCGTCCTCGCTCACCAGCCGCTTGAGCGACCCGCCTACTAGCCAGCGGCCGTTCTTGTCGATGTAGAGCGGCACCGCCTCGAACCGTTGCGCATCCATGGCGGCGATGATCGACTGGGCGGACAGGATGGAGACCTCGTGCTCGGTCGACCGTCCACCGAAGAGGACCCCGATCCGCAGCCGGCTCATCGGCCCGGCGTCCGGCCGATGACGCGGACCTCCGGTTCGAGCTCGATGCCGAACCGTTCGAAGACGCGATTCCGCATCTCGGCCATTAAGGCTAGCACGTCATCCGCGCTCGCTCCCCCCAGGTTGACGATGAAATTCGCGTGCTTTTCTGAGATCTGCGCAGCGCCGATCCGGCGCCCCTTGAGACCGCAAGCATCGATCAGGCGGCCGGCGGCGTCGCCTGGCGGATTTTTGAAGGTGCTCCCCAGGCTCCGCTTCTCGATCGGCTGCGTCTGGCGCCGGTGCTGTTGCACCTCTTTGATTCGCTCACGGATGCGCGACGGATCCCCGTCGCCGGTCTCGAACGTCGCCGAGCGGACGACCCATCCCGCCTTCTCCGATTTGAAGATCGAGTCCCGGTAGGCGAAGCCGCAGTCCGCCGCGGAGAGCGTGTGGAGCCGGCCCTGCGGATCGATGAGATCGGTGCTGACGAGTCCATCGTTCACCTCGCGGCCGAAAGCGCCCGCATTGCCGACCATCGATCCACCGACGGTGCCGGGCACTCCGGCCCCGAACTCGAGGCCGGTCCGTCCAGCCTTGGCGGTGTCGGCCGCCAGCCGGGGCATCAGGTAGCCTGCGGATACGGTGACCCGGCTTGCCTCGATCGCGAGGCGTGCGGTGGCCAGCTTGATCGTCAATCCCGGCAGCTCGTCGGCGGCGAAGAGCGTGTTGCTCGCCGCTCCGATCACCAGGTAGGGCACGCGCTCGCTCGTCAGGCGGCCGATCAATTCGGCGAGCACGGTGTCGTCGTCGAGCGCCAGGAAATAGCGGGCACGCCCGCCGATTCCATACCAGCTATGCGGGCTGAGCGGCTCGTGCTCGCGCACGCCCGGGACCACCGCCAACCAGTCGATCAACAGGGGTCGCGGGTTCTCCCGCGTGTCAGGCAACCGGTGAGCGCTCCAGCACCTCGGCGGTCTTCGCGATCACATCCTCGAAACCGCGCACCGACATATAGACGATGACGTCGCCGGCGCGGGCGGCCGACGCCAGCTTGTACGCGGCCGAACGGGCCGAATCCGCCGTCACGACTTCGTCGACCCCGCGGATCACCGCGGCCAGGTCGTGCGAGCTGACCGTGTGGGCGAGGTGACGCTCCCGGGCCGGCTCGATCGGGCCGATCACGACCAGGGCGCACCCCTGGAAGGCGTCGGCGTAGGCGTCCAACAAGCTTTTCGTGCGCGAGTAGGTATGCGGCACGAAACAGGCCAGCACGCGCCCAGGATGGAAGCGGTCCTGCGCCGCCTGAAGCGTGGCGCGTACCTTCGCGGGGTTGTGCGCGTAGTCGTCGACCAGCGTGACCCCGCGCACCTGGCCGCGGACCTCGAAGCGCCGGCTGACGCCCTGGAACTTTCCAATCGCATCAACCGCGACGGAAACCGGCACGCCGACGCGGACCGCGGCGGCGAGCGCCGCCAGCGCGTTCGCCGCGTTGTGCTCTCCCGGCAGCCTGGTGGTGACAACGGCCAGGACTTTTCGCTCGTGCCAGGCGGTGAAGCGCATCCCATCTCCTTCGATCTGGACGTCACGACCCTGCCAGTCGGCCCCGCCGCGCAGGCCATAGGTCTCAACGTTGGCGCGCGTGCGGCTGAGCAGCCGGCGGACGGTCGGATCGTCCGAGTTGGCGATCAGCCGGTCCTCCGGTCCGAGATATTCGAGCAGCTGGCGAAAGACCGCCTCGTAGGCCGCCGGATCCGGAAAGACGTCGGGGTGGTCCCAGTCGATGTTGGTGAGCACCGCGAGCTGGGGCGCGAAGTGCAGGAACTTCGGGCGCGGATCGAAGACCGCCGAGGTGTACTCGTCGCCCTCGAAAACGAACTCTCGCCCACTGCCCCAGGCGGCCGCCGAGCCGAGGTCACGCGCGGTCATGCCGAGGCGGAATCCGGGGTTGCGTCCGGCCGTACGGAGGATCCAGGCAATCAGGCTGGCGGTGGTGGTCTTCCCCGCTGAGCCGGCCACCACGATGCGAAAGCGGTCAGCGGTCAGCTCGCCCCAGTACTCGGCCTCGCTGACCAGGCGGATCCGGTGGCGGCGGGCGGCTTCTGTTTCCGGATTGCCGTCGCGCACCTGGTTGCCCTGGACGACGAGGTCAGGCTTTCCCCAGCGCGTGATATTGGCGGCCGCGTGGCCGTCGACCCACTTGATCCCCGCCTGCGTCAGGAGGTCCGTCGTCGGCGGATACGCATCCTCATCGGACCCGGTGACCTCGTTGCCGAGCTGTCTGGCAACGAGCGCCAGCCCGGAGACCGCATAGCCGCAGATGCCGATGAAATGGATTCGCATCAGTGTCGCCGTGCCACCTCCTCGAGGAGCCTGACGACCTCCTCGGCGGCGTACGGCCGTCCCAATCCTCGCATGGCCTCGACCATCTTGCGATATCGGGCCTCATCGTCGATAACCGAGGTGACCACGCCTCGGAGACGGCTATCGGCCTCCTCGTCCGCAACCACGATGGCCGCGCCGGCCGACTCGTATGGTTTGACGTTCATTCGCTGGTGGCCCCCGGCATAGGGATAAGGGATCAGGATCATCGGGACGCCGATGGCGCTCACCTCGCTCAGCGTGCTGGCGCCGGCGCGGCTGATGACCAGATCGGCGGCGCGGATCCGGTCGGCCAGGTCGTTGGCGAAGGCGAACGGCTCGTAGCGTCCCGCCACAGGCGCGGGCAGCGCGGCCTTGACCGCTTGCATGGCGTCGATCTCGCGTGGGCCGGTCTGGTGAAAGATCGCGAGGTCGGGGCGATCGAGGAGCCAGGGCAAGGCGCTCGCCACCGCCTGGTTGAGGCGATGCGCACCCTGGCTGCCGCCCATCACCAGGATGGTCCGCGGTTGCGCCGGGAAATTCTCCTTGCGACGCCAGAATTCTGTCCGTACCGGCGTGCCGGTCACCACCGCCGTCGACGCATGAAGGAAGCGCGAGGATTCCGGATAGGCGGTGGCGACCTTTCGGGCGAAACGGGAGAGGACTCGCGTCGCGCGCCCGGGCATCAGGTTTTGCTCCTGGAGGACGATCGGGACGCGGGCCAGCCCGGCCGCGGTGATGAGCGGGACGCTGACATAGCCGCCCGTCCCCAGGACGACGTCGGGCTTGAACCGGTCGAGGAGCCGCCACGATTGCCACAGTGCGGCGCTCAGCACCAGCGGCAGACTCCAGTTGCGCCACAGCTGCTCGGTGTACAGCGGCGCGGCCGGGATGGCCTTAAAGCGCATGCCGTAACTGGCGACCGTCTTCGCCTCGATCCCCTCGCGGCGTCCCGCGAACAGGACGGTGGCGTCAGGATCTTTCCGCGACAGCGCCTGCGCGACGGCGATCGCCGGGAACAAGTGTCCTCCCGTGCCGCCGCCCGAGATCAATACTCGCATGCCGTATCCATCCCACCTTCTCGCTCTGGGTCGAAACGTTCATCAGTATGCCGACCGCCAGCAGCGTGATCGCGAGCGAGGAGCCGCCGTAGCTGATGAAGGGTAGCGGAATCCCGGTCGTGGGCAGCGTCACGGTGACGGCCGCGATGTTGATCAGCGCCTGGAATGCGATCCAGGTCGTGACCCCGCAGGCGAGCAACGACCCAAAGGCATCGGGTGCCTTGAGCGCCACCCGGTAGCCGCGATACGTGAAGAGCCCGAAGAGCGCGAGGACGATGGTGGTTCCGATCAAGCCGGTCTCCTCGCCGACGATGGCGAAGATGAAGTCGGTGTGCGCGAACGGCAGCCATTGATACTTCTGAATGCTGTGCCCAAGCCCGAGCCCGGTCACACCGCCGGAGCCGAGCGCGACCACCGATTGGATCGCCTGAAAGCCGGTGTTGAGTGGATCCGACCAGGGATCGACGAAGGCCAGGATGCGATGCAATCGGTAGGGCTCCATCCGGATGAAGACATAGAGGCAGAGCGCGACGATGAGCAGCAGCAAGAGGACATGCCGCTTTCGCCCGCCCGCAACAAGGAACTGGGAGAGCAGGATGCCGGCGACGATCATCGTGGTGCCTAGGTCTCGCTCGAGGATGACGAGCAGCGTCACGAATCCCAGCAGCGCGAGAAAGGGCACGACGCCGTCTTCGAGCGAGCCGATCCGTTCGCGGTGGCGCTCCAACCAGAGCGCCATGAAGATGATGCTGGCGACTTTGGCCAGCTCCGCCGGCTGCATCTGCATCGGCCCCAGCCGCAGCCAGCGGCGGGCGCCGTTGACCTCGACCCCAAAGTGCGGCAGCAGCACGAGCACGAGCAGGAGAACCGTCACGCCCGCAAGCGGCCAGGCGAGCGGTCGCAGGCGGTGATAGTCGATGTGGGCGCCGGCCCAGAGCAGGCCGACGCCGAGCGCCAACCAGAGCAGCTGCCGCTCGAAGTAAAACGCCGCGTTGTGGAACCACAGCCAGCCCTGTACCTCGGAGGCGGAGAAGACCATCACCAGCCCGAAGGCGGTCAACGCCAGGACGGCGAGCACGAGCGCCCGGTCGCCGCGACGCCAGAGCCGGGTGGACGCCAGGGTCCGGCGCGCGGCCGGCAGCTCGAGCGCGGCGCGCGCCCTCACCGGCTCAGCTCCGCCAGTACGGTGGCCTTGAAGCGCCGGCCCCGGTCCTCGTAGTCGCGGAACATGTCGTAGCTGGTGAACGCCGGCGACAGCAGCACCACGGATCCCGGCGTCGCCAGGGCAGCGGCCTTGCGCACCGCGTCGGCCAGGTCCGTTGCGCGCTCGACCTTGCGCAGTCCGGCGTCACGTGCCCGGCGGGCCAGTTCCTCGCCGGTCTCCCCGATCGTCACCAGCGCGGACACCCGGCCCGCGATGGCGCGGGCCAGCGGCTCGATCTCGATCCCCTTGTTGCGGCCGCCGGCGATCAGCACGATCGGCTCGCTGAACGCCGCCAGCGCCTTGTAAGTCGAGTCGGGGTTGGTCGCCTTCGAGTCGTTGTACCAGCGGACCCCGTTGAAGGTCGCGATCGGTTCGAGGCGGTGCTCGACCGCTTTGAATTGCCGCACCGCGTCGGCGATCCGCTCGAGATCGATGCCGGCGGCGTCGCCAGCGCCCACGGCGGCCATCACGTTGCTGAGGTTGTGCTCGCCGGGGAGCGGGACGTCGGCAGCCGGCAGCACCGGGCGCTTCACGGCAGCGTGCGCGATCGTGATCCAGCTGTCCACCAGGGTGACGCCTCGGTCGATCGGGTGGTGAAGACCGAAGGCGATGACCTGTCCCTTGGTTCGCTCTTGCATCGCGGCGCAGGCCGGGTCATCGACGTTGAGCACGGCGTGATCCTCGGGCTGCATGAAGGCAATCGCGCGTGCCTTGATCTCGACGTAATGCGCGAACGATTTATGGCGGTCGAGGTGATCCGGCGTCACGTTGAGCACGACGCCGATCCGCAAGCGCGGCGTCGTGATCGACTCCAGCTGAAAGCTGCTCAGCTCCAACACGACCCAGTCGTCCGGGCGAAGCTGGTCGATGCGGTCGAGGACGGGTTCGCCGATGTTGCCACCCCGCATCACGCGCAAGCCACCGGCACGGAGCACCTCCGTGGTCAGCGCGGTGGTTGTTGTCTTGCCGTTGGTGCCCGTGATCCCGGCAATGTGCGACGGACAGGAGCGGAAGAACAGGTCGATCTCGCTGGTGACCTCGATGCCGCGCCGGCGCGCCGCCTCGACCAGAGGTTCATCCCACGCCACACCGGGACTGACCACCAGGAGGTCGGTGCCGTTGAGGTCCTCCGTGCCGTAGCCGCCCAGGCGCGCCTTGATCCCCGCCCGCTCGAGGTCCGCCCTCATATCCGGCGTGTCGGCGCGGTCGACAACGCGGACCACGCCGCCGCGACCGGTGATGAACGAGGCGGCCGCCCGGCCGCTGCGGCCGTAGCCGAGGACGAGCGCGTGCCGGCCCTTCATTACGCCGGAGCCCCGGGCCGCGCCAGCGCCAGCGCCAGCACCGCGGCGACCAGCGAACCGGTCCAGAACCAGAGGGCGATCGGCGTCTCGCGCCATCCCGAGACGATGAAGTGGTTGTGCAGCGGCGACATCTTGATGATCCGCTTGCCGGTCATCTTGAAACTCGCGACCTGCGCGATCACGGAGACGGTTTCGACGACGAAGACCAGCGCAAGCAGCGGCAGATACCACAGGAATCCGGTTGCGATCGCCGCGGCGACCATCGCCGTCCCCAGCGCCAGGCTCCCGGTATCACCCATGAAGACGCGCGCGGGAAACAGGTTGTAGAACAAGAAACCGGTAAGGACGCCCGCGAGAATGGCCGGCATCAGGCCGGCGCTCGGCCGATGTTGCAGCACGGCGAAGACCGCCAGCGCACCGAACGTGATGGCGCCGGCTCCCGCGGCGAGGCCATCGCTGCCGTCGGTTAGGTTGAAGGCGTTGGAACCGGCGGCCACCGCCAGCGCGCTTATCACGACGATGATCCAGCCGCTGATCCCGTGGCGCCCATCGAAGGGCACGAGCTGGTTGGTCAGGCCCCAACGCAGCGCGAGATAGCCGAGCAGCGCGCCGGTCGCCAGCTGGATCACGATCTTCTGCCGTGCCTTCAACCCGAGGTTGCGCCGCCCGCGGATGGCGGAGAAGTCGTCGATGAAGCCGAGCGCCGCGCCCAGGACCAGCGCGATCAGGACGAAGCCACCCGCCACCGAGCGGTCGGCGGCCAGGTAGAGGACGAGCGCCACCAGCACGAAGACCAGGCCGCCCGCGGTCGGGGTGCCGGCCTTGCCATGGTGGGCGGCCGGGCCTTCTTCGCGGATCTGCTGGCCCATGCGCGCCCGAGCCAGCTGGCCGATCGCCACCGGGAAAATCAAGGCGCTGACAACGAGGGCCGCGGCAAAGACGATCAGCGGCCTCATGGTGCCTCGCGAATCTGCTCGACGACACGCTCCAGTCGCATGCCCCGGGAGGCCTTGACCAGCACCTGTGTCTGGGCGGTGAGCAAGGGGGTCAATGCCGCCACCGCCTGCTCGGCGCTCTCCACGACGAAGGCGCGATCGGTGGGCAGGCCGGCGCGGCGCGCTGCCTGCACCATGCGCGGGGCGTATTCCCCGACCGCGATCAGGACGTCGGCCGTCTTGCCGGCAAGGGAACCGATTTCCTCGTGGGCGCGCTCCGCGTGGTCGCCCAGCTCCAGCATGTCGCCGAGCACCGCCACTTTGAGCGCGCCCCTGGGAGAGAGGCCCAGTACCTCGAGCGCGGCGAGCATCGAGCCGGGGCTGGCGTTGTAGGAGTCGTCGATCACGGTGGCGCCATTGCGCCCGGGGACGATGTTCATTCGCCGCGCCGGTGGCGCGAAACCGTGGAGCGCCGAGGCGATCGCCGGGGCGTCGAAATCGAATTCGAGTGCGACCGCAGCCGCGGCCAGGGCATTCGAGATGCTGTGGTGGCCGGGCACGCGGAGGTAGACCTCGGCTTTGCCGCGCGGCGTGAGCAGCACGAACGTGCTGCCCTCGAGGCCGTGGAGGCGGATCCTCTCGGCGCGGACGGTGGCGTCGTTCGACAAGCCGAACAGTGTGAAGCGGCGCGCCACCGCCGACATCGCCCGCACGCGCGGATCGTCGGCGTTGAGGACCGCCAGCCCAGCGGGGGCAAGTCCTTCGACCAGTTCACGCTTGGCCGCGGCGACCGCCTCGATCGAGCCGAGGAAGCCGACGTGGGCCAGGCCAACGTTGAGGACGACGCCGATGGTGGGCGGAGCCACGCGGGTCAGCTCGCGGATCTCCCCCGCCCGCGACATGGCATACTCGACGACCAGCGCACGGTCGCGCGGATCCATCTGGAAGATCGTCATCGGGATGCCGGTGTAGGTATTGAGGTTGCCTTCGCTCTTGTGCACCCGGAGCCGGCGCCCCAGCACGTGCGCAATCAGGTCTTTGGTCGTCGTCTTCCCGGCACTGCCGGTGACGGCGACGATGGGGTGGGGCTGGCGCGCGAGCCGGTCGGCCGTGATGTCGAAGAGCGCCTGCCGGGTGTCCTCGACCTGAATCACGGCCGCGCCGTCGACGCCCTGAGGTGGCCGTTCGCAGAGGATGCCGGCGGCACCGCGCTCGATCGCTTGAGGGATGAAGACGTGCCCGTCATGCTGCTCGCCGCGCAGGGCGACGAACAGGCCGCCCGGTTTCACCTCTCTCGAATCGACAAAGAGCTGGGTGAACGTAACATCGTGCGGGCCGCCGAGCAGCCGGCCGCGTGTCGCATCCACCACTTCCTTCACAGACATGCCCACAGCCTTTCTATTCTCGCTGTCACGGTGCGATCCGCGGTCACGGTGCGATCTGCCACTGGGTGATCAGCGCGCTGGCGACGGTTTTCCAGATGGGGGCGGCGACGTAGGCACCCTCGAACAGAATCTGGGGTTTGCGAACGACCACCATCATGATGAATTGGGGATGATCGGCCGGCAGGAAGCCGACGAATGAGCCGATCGTCTGGTCCGGCAAGTATTTTCCGTTCTCCGGAATGCTGGCAGTGCCGGTCTTGCCGGCGATCCGGTTCTTGAAGCCGTCGATGCGCGCGGCAAAACCGGAGCCATGCTCAACGACCTGGACCATCATCTGCTGCATCTGCTGCGCGGTTTTCGCGCTGATCACCTGCCGAATGACGAGTGGCTGGACCGGATGACGGGTGCCGTTACTGTCGATCACCTGGTCAACCACGTGCGGCCACACCAGGTTGCCGCCGGTCGCGACCGCGTTGACCGCGGCCAGCATCTCGATCGGGGTCGCACTTACGCCCTGACCGTAGGCGGCGGTCGCGAGTTCCACGGGTTTCCACTTGCTGAAATCGCGCAAGGGCGCGTCAGCCTCGGCGGCAACGTCGACCCCGGTGGCCGTGCCGATGCCGAAACGCTGCAGGGATTGGTAGAAGGCATTGGTGCCCTCCATTTGCTCCGCCTTCACTGCCCCGACATTCAGCGAGTTCGCGAGCACCTGGGTCATGGTCACGTTCCCGTGCGCGCGGTTGTCCCAGTTTCGAATTGGGACACCGCCGACGACGACCACGCCGGTCTCGTTGAAGCGAGTCTCTGGCGTGATGGCATGGACGTCAAGCGCGCCGCCGAGCGTCACAACTTTCATGACCGAACCCGGCTCGTAGAGATTGGACACGATGGGGTCGATGAACTGGGAGGTCGGCGTGCTGGCGAACGCATTGGCGTTGTAGCTGGGCACGTCGGCCCAGGCGACGATGCGACCGGTAGCGGGCTCCATGATGATCAGCGAGCCACTTTCG
>WNEZ01002913.1_pt1 | contig 14713 bp, 11 predicted proteins | sample 5400521 | NCBI WGS metagenome assembly WNEZ01 (sample SAMN13153339, study PRJNA577476) | soil metagenome | isolation source: 120 cm saprolite under Douglas fir tree site 2 hole 1 replicate 1 | place: USA:California | collected 2015-04-18
CAATCCAACAGCCGCCGATCGATCGTGATCTTCTGGTGGTAAATGTTGTAGCGCAGCTGCAGCGCCAGATCGTCTCGCAGCGCCGATCCAAGACGGAGCCCGGTCCCATAGGTCTCGCTGCCGTAGGACTGATACGGGCTCTTCAAGTTCTGCTGGGCGAACAGGTCGATGCCGGCGCTGAGCCGATAGCCGAGAAAATACGGCTCGGCATAGGAGACCGAGAAGCCCCGCGAATACTGGCCCACGGTCGCCGCCGCCTTGGCGTATTGTCCTTGCCCGAGCAGATTGCGTTCGCCGACGCTGACCTCGGCGAGCCAGCCTTGCGCGGTCGAATACCCACCCGATACCGAGAATTCCCCGGTCGCCTGCTCCTCGACCTCGACGTTGATGATGACGCGGTCGGGGGCCGATCCGGGCTCGTTGCTGAGCTTGACGTTCTTGAAATATCCGAGACCCTTCAGCCGCCGTTCGGCGCGATCGACCAGCACCTTGTTGTAGGCGTCGCCTTCGGCGATCTCGAACTCGCGGCGGATGACATAGTCGCGCGTCCGGCCATTGCCGCGGATGTTGATGCGCTCGATGTAGGCGCGCGCTCCCTCGTCGACCACGAACGTCACGTTGATCAGATGCGTCGCGGGATCCCGGTCGCCGCGCGGGCGCACCTGGGCGAAGGCGTAGCCGCGCTTCGACATCTCGATCGTCATGTTCTCGCTGGTCTTCTCCACCGCTTCGACGTTGTACACGCCGCCGGCTGTGGCCCTCAGCACCGCGCGCAGGCTGGCGGCATCCACATCGCGCACGTTCGAGAGAATGTCGATGGTGCCGAAATGGTAGAGGTCGCCCTCCTCGATCGTGAAGGTGATGACGAAGCCTTTTCGGGTCGGATCGTACTCCGAAACCGCGGAGACGACCTGGACGTCGGCGAAGCCCTTGCTCAAATAGAACCGGCGCAGCAGATCGCGATCCGCCTCGACGCGATCCGCATCGTAGATGTCGGTGCTCTTGAGAAAGCTGAACAGCCCGCTCTCGGTGGTCTTGATCACGTCCTTGAGCCGGGTCTTGCCGAAGGTGCGGTTGCCGACGAAGGTGATCTGGCGGACCGCGGTCTTCTGGCCCTCGGTGATCTCGAACACGAGATCGACGCGATTGTTCGGCAGCTCGATGATCTTCGGCTCGACGCGCACGTCGAAGCGTCCGGAATGTTGGTAGACGTCGACGATGCGCTGCACGTCGGACTGCACCATCGGCCGCGACAGCGTCCCGCGCGGTTTGGACTGCACTTCGGCGGTCAGCTGGTCGTCCTTGACGCGCTTGTTGCCCTCGAAGGCCACCCGGTTGATGACCGGAGCTTCGACCACGCTCACCACCAGGCGGCCGCCGGCCTGGTCGAGCCTTATGTCCTGAAACAGGCCGGTGGCGTAGAGCGCCTTGAGGCCGTCATCGATGGCGGCTGCGTCGAGGCGCCCACCGGGGCCGCCACGAAAATACGAACGGATCGTGTCCGCCTCGACCCGCCGATTGCCCTCCACCACGATGGACGAGACCGTTTGCGCGGCCGCGGTGCGGGCCGCGAAGACGCAAAGCGCCGCCGAACCCAGCGCGGTTCCGCCGAGGACGACGCAAACGAGAGCCAGTCCCCGAAGCATCCGGACCCAAGGTTTCATACGGTACGCGCCCCATTCGTTTTCGGTCGGCCCGCCGGGGGATCCACGGATTCCGCTCCCCGGCTTGTACAGCCTTTTCCCCGCGCCGCAACCATTCTCGCCGACCGGATCACCTTTTGCGTTCAAGACGTTGCAGGCTTGCCACGCCCATTATGACAAGAATTTGTGAACGATCCGGCCTATGTCCTTGTAGGTCGCGAAGACCATCAGCATGAGCACGATCGCAAAGCCGATGCGGAAGCCGACCTCCTGGGCGCGATCGGACAGCGGCCGGCCGCGAGCCGCCTCGAAGCCGTAGAACAAAAGATGACCGCCGTCGAGCAGCGGGATCGGGAACAGGTTGAGCAGGCCGATCGAGACCGAGATCGCCGCCGCCCAGCGGATGAGAACGTCGAAACCGAGCCGGGCTGCCTCGCTCGACATCACCGCAATACCGATCGGCCCGCCGAGTTGATCCGCGGACTCGAGGCCGATGACCATGCGGCACAGGTACTTGAACGTGCCGTCGATGATCGTCCAGCTCTCGTGAACTCCTAATCCGACCGCCGCCACCGGTCCGAATTTCTGAGTCTTGATGTCGCCGGAAGACGGAATTCCCTTCACGCCGAGTACGCCGATCTGGCATGCGCCCCCGAACACGCTCTTGTCCTCCGCCAGAGTCGGGCGCAGCTGGATGCGTCTGCCGCCTCGTTCGACCTCGAACTCGAGCGGCCGGCCGGCACTTGCGGACACGATATGCTGCATGTCGGAAAAGGTTTGAATCGGCTTGCCGTCGATCGACAGCACGAGATCGCCGGGTTGGAAGCCGGCGGCCGCGGCGGGGCTGTTGGGCACCACCTCGTCGACCCGGGGCGTCGTCCCTTGCGTGCCGTACCACATGGCGATGCCGGCAAAGATGACGATCGCCAGCAGGAAATTCGCCATCGGGCCCGCCGCCACCACGGCGGCGCGCTGCCAGACCGGCTTGTAGTAGAAGCAGTCGCGGCGCTCCGCCTCGCTCAGCTTTGCGACCGCCTCCCGGTCGGGCATGCTCGCGGCGTTTTCGTCGCCGAAAAACTTCACATACCCGCCCAGCGGAATGGCCGCGAGCTTCCAGCGGGTACCGTGCCGGTCGGTGAAGCCGAGGAGCTCGCGCCCGAACCCGATGGAAAACACCTGCACCCGAATGCCGCACCACCGCGCCACGAGAAAATGTCCGAGCTCGTGGAAAAAAACGACGATGGTCAGAACGAACAGGAAGGGGACGACCAGATAGTACAACGAGTCGCCCCACCCACCGATATTCGCGAGAAACTGCATCTTAATCCTCGTCCCGGGACCTTGGCCTTCGCTCCCGGCGAATCCCTACATCGCCTTTGCGGCAATTTCGGGCAAGAGGTTCCGGGCCAGAGATCTTGCGATATGGTCAATTGCGAGCGCGTCCTCGACGCTTGCCGGCTCGCGTAAGGCCCCTTCCCGGTGCGCGGCCTCCAATGTGGCTTCGACCAGCGCCGGGATACCGGGAAACGGCAGCCGCGCGGCGATGAATTCGGCGACCGCGACCTCGTTGGCCGCATTGAGCACGGTCGGAGCGCCGTTTCCCGCTTCCAGCGCGCGCCGCGCGAGGGCCAGCGCCGGAAACCGCTGAACATCCGGGGCCTCGAAGGTCAATGCGCCAATTTGCGCGAGATCGAGCCGCGGCCCGGGTCCCTCGATGCGGGTCGGCCAGGCCAGGCAATGCGCGATCGGGATCCGCATGTCCGGCGGACCGAGGTGGGCAACGACCGAGCCGTCCCGAAACTCGACCAGCCCATGGACGACCGATTGCGGGTGCACCACGACATCGATGCCGGCCGATTCCATGGCGAACAAATGGTGCGCCTCGATGAGCTCCAGGCCTTTGTTCATCAACGTGGCGGAATCGATGGTGACCTTGGGTCCCATCGACCAATTCGGATGCTTGAGCGCCTGTGCGGGCGTGGCCGCGCGGATTGCGTCGATCGACCAGGTGCGGAACGGTCCGCCCGAGGCGGTGAGCACCAGCCGAACCACGTCCTCGCGCCGGCCTGCGCCCAACGCCTGGAACAGCGCATTGTGCTCCGAGTCGACCGGGAGCACCCTGGTACCTTTCTGCGCGGCGCGGCGCATGAACAACGCGCCCGCACAGACGAGGCATTCCTTGTTGGCGAGCGCAACCGTTCCGCCCCGCTCGACCGCGGCGAGCGTCGGCTCGAGCCCGGTTGCCCCGGCGATTGCCGCCATGACCCAATCGGCGGGGCGCTGGGCCGCCTCGATCATGGCCCGCGGGCCCGCGGCCGCTTCGATCCCGCTCCCCGCAAGGTCCTCCTTGAGGTCCCGGTAGGCACCCTCATCGGCTACCGCGGCGAAACGTGCATCGAGCTCGCGCGCGATCCGAGCCAAGGCTCGTCCATTGCGGTTGGCGCTGACCGCCTCGACCCGGTAGCGCGAGGGGTTGCGCTTGAGAAGATCGATCGTGCTCGCGCCGATGGATCCGGTGGCGCCCAGGATCGTCACGCTGCGGGGAGCGGCGATGGCAACGGGCGCGGTTCGGGCACGCGGGACGGACTCGATCATCGCCTCACCAAATCAGCAGTCCACGCGCGGGAGCATCGAAGCCGCCGCGCGCCAGGCCCAGCAAGGTCGCGACCAGTGCGGCGGCCACGAACCCATCGAGCCGATCCATCAGGCCGCCGTGACCCGGAATGAGTTCGCTGGCGTTCTTGGCCCCGAAACGGCGCTTGAGGGCCGATTCCAGCAGATCTCCCGTCTGCGCCGCCAATGACAGCAGAGCGCACACCAGCGCCAGCGCCGCAAGATGGTCGAGACCGGCCAGCGCCGAGATGCCGGAACCGACGACAGTGGCCGCTGCGGCGCCTCCAACGGCCCCAGACCAGGTTTTTTTCGGGCTGACCGCCGGCCACAGCTTCGGCCCCGCAAGCGCACGCCCTACGAAATACGCCATGACGTCCGTTGTCCACACCACCCCGAACACCAACAGTACCGCGATCAGGCCGAGCTCGGCATCGCTGCGCAGCACGGCGGGCGCCGCAAGCATGGCTCCGGCATAGACGCCGCCCGCCAGAATCCAGGCTCGCCTTCCGCTGCCGGCAAGACCTGCAACCGCGACCGCGCCGAGCGCGAGGACGGCCAGGGCGGCGCGCGGCCAGCCTAGCCCGAAAAGGACCGCCGCGCTCGCGAAAGCCGCGGCGCCGGTGGCGAGAATGGGCGTTCGCCCAGGCTCGCCCACGATCACGGTCCACTCCCACAGGATAATCGCGGCCGCCAGCGCCCACACGGCGAGAAACGGCGGACCTCCCAGATAGGCCGAGCCGACCGCAAGCGGCACCAGCACGAGGGCGGAGCCAACGCGGAGGCAAAGCTCGCATCCGCCGACCCCGTTTCGGCGCCAAGCCCCGGGTTGCCGGCCGCCGTCCTCGGTTCGGACCACGGCTCAGGACCCGGTCCGCGCGATGAGCCCGCCGAACCTGCGTTCGCGCCGTCGATATTCTGCGATCGCGTGCTCGAGCGCCGCGCCGTCGAAATCCGGCCAATAGATCGGGAGAAAGACGAATTCACTATAGGCCGCCTGCCACAAGAGGAAATTGGACAGCCGTTGCTCGCCGCTCGTGCGGATGACGAGATCGGGATCGGGAAGGTCGGGCGCGTCGAGATAGTTGGCGATGAGCTCCGCCGTGACCGCTTCGGGCGCCCGCCGGCCGCGGGCGACTTCCTCGGCGATCCGCTGGGCGGCGCGCGCGATCTCCTGGCGGCCGCCGTAATTGAAGGCGACCACCAGGGTGAGGCCGCGATTGCCGCCGGTGAGCGCTTCGGCCTCCTCGAGCAGATGGCGGATCTCCGGGTCGAGGCTGTCGCGCTCGCCGATGATCCGCACGCGCACGTCGTTCTTGTGCAACTCGGCGAGATCGTTGCGGATGAACCGGCGCAAGAGCACCATCAGCTCCCGCACTTCGGCGCGCGGCCGCAGCCAGTTCTCCGAGCTGAAGGAGAAAATCGTCAGAATCCCGATGCCGAGCTCGCCGGCGGCCCGTACCGTGCGCCGCAGCGCTTCGACCCCGCGCCGATGTCCTTCGCTGCGGGGCAGCCCGCGCGCAGCCGCCCAGCGGCCGTTGCCGTCCATGATGATGGCGACGTGTCGGGGCGCGCCGAAGCGCGCGGTCAGAGAAGTCGGCGCCTTGGTGTCGGGCATGAAGGTTCGGGCCTGCACCCTGCTCTCTAGACGGTCAAGATTTCCTTTTCTTTCACCGCGAGCGCGTGGTCGATTTCGGCAATGGCCTGATCGGTCGCCTTCTGGACCTGATCGGCATCGCGATCATGGTCGTCCTTGCTGATCTTGTGGTCCTTTTCCAGTTTCTTGAGAATGTCGAGGCCGTCCCGTCGCACGTGACGAACCGCCACGCGTGCGGTTTCGGCGTATCGGTGCGCCACTTTGACGAGTTCCTTGCGTCGCTCCTCATTGAGCTCGGGGATGCGAAGGCGCAGCAGTTGGCCTTCGGTCGCCGGGTTGAGCCCGAGATTGGCATTGATGATGGCGCGCTCTACCGCGGACACCAGCGATTTGTCCCACACTTGAACGGTAAGGAGGCGCGGCTCCGGCACGCTGATCGTCGCCAGCTGATTGAGCGGCATATGAGTGCCGTAGGCTTCGACGTGAACGGGTTCGAGCAGGCTCGGCGAGGCGCGGCCGGTCCGCAATCCTCCGAGCTCCTGTTTGAGCACGTGGATCGCGCCCTGCATTCGCCGTTTGAGCTCGGCGAGGTCGTGTGTCGCGGTTGCCATGGCAGCCTCTCGAATCAGTCGCGGTCCGGCCCTGCCGGGACCGGGACGCTCGAACCCGCAGACATTCAGGTCGCGGCGCTCAGCCGACGAGCGTTGCGCGTCCCTTTCCCGCCAGCACGGCCGCGATCGCGCCCGGCTCGCGGATGGAGAAGACGATGATAGGGATACGGTTTTCGCGGGCAAGCGCGAACGCCGTGGCATCCATGACCTTGAGGTCGCGCTCGATCGCCTCCTGATGGGTGAGCCGCTCGAAGCGGCGGGCGCCGGCGTCTTTCTTGGGATCGGCGCTGTAGACTCCATCGACATTGGTCGCCTTGAGCACCGCCTCGCCATTGAGTTCGCTGGCGCGCAGCACCGCAGCCGTATCGGTCGTGAAGAACGGATTGCCGGTCCCCGCGGCGAGCAGCACGATCCGCATCTTCCCGAGGTGCCGGAGCGCCCGCTGGCGCGAATAGGTTTCGCACACCGCCGGCATCGCCAGCGCGGAGAGGGTGCGCGCCGGCGCGCCGGCGCGCTCGAGCGCCGCCTCGAGCACCAGCGCGTTCATGACGGTCGCCAGCATGCCGAGCGCGTCGCCGGTCACCCGCGAAACGCCGTTCGCCGAGATCTCGACGCCGCGGAACATGTTGCCGCCGCCGACCACGACCCCGATCGAGGTTCCCAGCGCGCGCGCCGCGACGAGATCGGCCGCGACGCGATCGATCGTCGCCTGTCGAATCCCGAAGCCCTCGCTGTCGGTGAGGGCCTCGCCGGACAGCTTGACGATCACGCGTCGATAGACCGGCTCCCCCATGGGCCAACGCTCCGTCCGCTCGTTCCGCGCCGAAGGGATCGGCGCGGCGGCCAAGTCTAGGCCTGAGTCGCCGGTTTCTCGATGCCCTCGCCGAGGGCGTATCGCACGAATCCCCCGATCTTGATCGGCGCGCCGATCTTGCCCTCGGCCTCCTTGAGCGCCTGGCTCACGGTTTTGGCGGTGTCGTAGATGTATTCCTGGTCCAGCAAACAGACCTCCTTGTAGAAAGTCTTGAGGCCGGAATCGACGATCTTCTCGATGACGTTCGCGGGCTTGCCCTGGGCGCGGAATTTCTCGCCCAGCACCGAGCGCTCGCGCGCGATCACGTCCGGGGCGATCCCCGCGGCATCGAGCGCCTGCGGGTTCGCCGCCGCGACATGCATCGCGAGCTTTCGCCCCAGCGCCCTGAGCTCGCCGGCATCGCCCGCCGATTGCAGGGCGACCAGAACGCCGATCCGGCCCAGTCCTTCCGCGATCGTCGCGTGAACGTAGCTTGCCACCACCCCGCGATCGACGCAGAGCGCCGCGGCGCGCCGGAGCGTCATGTTCTCGCCGATCGTGGCGATGGAGGAAGCGATTGCCTCGCCGATGGTGCCGCTGCCGGCGCGGGCGGCCTTGATCGCCTCGACGTCGGTGCCGGCCTTGAGCGCGGCCTGGGCGATCATCTTCACCAGCCCCTGGAAGTGATCGTTGCGGGCGACGAAGTCCGTCTCGGAATTGACCTCGACCACAATGCCCTTGTTCGCGACAAGCGCCACGCCGACCAGGCCCTCGGCCGCGACGCGGCCGGCTTTTTTCGCCGCCTTCGCCAATCCCTTCTTGCGCAGCCAATCGACCGCCGGCTCGATCTTGCCGCCGGTCTCGGTCAGCGCCGCCTTGCAGTCCATCATGCCCGCCCCGGTCTGGTCCCGAAGCTCTTTCACCATCTGCGAGGTGATATTCGCCATTGCTGTTCCCTTGAATGTCATGGCCGGGCTTGTCCCGGCCATCCACGTCATTAGTGCAGCACGACCTGCAGACGTGGATGCCCGCGACAAGCGCGGGCATGACGAGCCAAATCGACGATCATCGCCTCACTCCGCCGTGAACTGCTTGGCTTGGGCGATCCATCCCTCGACCCTGCCGGGCAGTCCGACCTCTTCGCCGATCTTGCCGGCGTCGGGCGGGCCGAACTCGGCGATCTGCCAGAAATGGAAGATGCCGAGGTCGTTGAGCATCTTCTCGATCGCCGGCGACACGCCCGTGAGCTTCTTGAGGTCGTCGGCGACGCCACGCGGACCGGACAGCGACTGGAAACCGCCGAGGGCCGGCTCCGCCGGAACCTCCTCGAGGATCGGCTTCTCGGCCGCGCCGAGATCGGCCCCGAGCTCGCCCTGCGCCCGCGAGATGCCGTCGATCGCCGCCTTGGCCACGAGATCGCAATAGAGCGTGATCGCCCGGGCCGCGTCGTCGTTGCCCGGCACCGGAAAGCCGATCCCGTCCGGGTTGCTATTGGTGTCGACCACCGCCGCGACCGGAATGTTGAGGCGCCGCGCCTCGCTGACGGCGATGTCCTCCTTGTTGGTGTCGATCACGAACATGAGGTCGGGCAAGCCGCCCATGTCCCGGATGCCGCCGAGCGCCCGATCGAGCTTCTCCTTCTCGCGGGTGAGCGTGAGCCGCTCCTTCTTGGTGTAGACCTGGGCCTGGTCGGAGCCGAGCATCTCGTCGAGCTTGCGCAGCCGATGAATCGAACGCGAGATCGTCTTCCAGTTCGTCAGCGTGCCGCCGAGCCATCGCGAGTTGACGTAATATTGCGCCGAGCGCTTGGCCGCATCGGCGATCGCGTCCTGCGCCTGGCGCTTGGTGCCGACGAACAGGATGCGGCCGCCGCGGGCGACCGTGTCGCTGACCGCCTCCAGTGCCCGGTGCAGCATCGGAACGGTCTGGGCGAGGTCGATGATGTGGATGTTGTTGCGGGTTCCGAAGATGAATTGCGCCATCTTCGGGTTCCAGCGGTGGGCCTGATGGCCGAAATGGACGCCAGCCTCCAACAGCTGGCGCATCGAATAGTCGGGCAGCATGGCGTTCTCCGGTTCGAACCGCCGCGGACCCGTAAGTTCCTCCCCGACTTGGCATCGGCGGGAACCACCGGAATGGCCAAAGGCCTCGGTCCGCGTGTGGGATGGGCGCGCTTATAGCGGCGCGCAATGGCGGATGCAAGCATCCGCGGATCGAGCAAGGAATTCCCGCACCGCGTCGACAGCGCGATGCTCCCTGCTCTTCCTGCTTCGCAGCCTCCAGCGTTATTCCGCTGCTTCCGGTGCGGAGGGCTGCACCGCTCCATGCTCGGGAGATATCGAGGGCGCCTTCGGCCGAGCGGACGGTCTCAGCTTCTCCCGAGCCGCCTGGAAGGCGACATAGAGCGGCGGGATGGCGAAAATCCCGATGAACGACGCGAGGATCATGCCGCCGAACACCGGCGTGCCGACGTCGCGCCGCGCAAGCTGTGACGCGCCGACGGCCACGACCAGCGGCAAGAGGCCCAGAATGAAGGCGAACGACGTCATCATGACCGGCCGGAAGCGCAGACGTGCACCCTCCGTGGCTGCCTCGAGAAGCGGCACGCCCTGGTCCCGCTTCTCCTTGGCGAACTCGACGATCAGTATGCCGTTTTTCGCGGCGAGTCCGATCAGCACCACCATTCCGATCTGCGCATAGAGATCGAGGGTCAGGTGTTCGATGACCATGGCGGCAAAGGAGCCGAGAACGCCGATCGATACCGACAGCAACACCGGAACTGGAATAGTCCAGCTTTCGTACAGGGCGACCAGGAACAGATAGGCGAACAACACCGCGAACCCGAGAATGAGGGTAGTTTTTCCCTCGGCGCGCTTTTCCTGGAAAGCGGTATCGGTCCACTCGCCGGCATAACCGGGCGGCAGCGTGCGTGCCGCGACGGTTTCCATCGCCTTCAGCGCCTGGCCGGAGGATACCCCCGCCGCCGCACTGCCCTGAACCGTAACGGCGCGCAGATTGTTGTAGCGGATCAGTGCCGGCGGGCCGACGACGACGCGCACCTCCAACAGGCTGCGGAGCGGAATCATCTTGCCCTCGGCATTTCGGACATTGATGCGGTAGATGTCGTCGACATTCGCCCGGTCGTCGGCCTCGGCCTGAACCTGTACCTGCCATCTGCGGCCGAACAGGTTCATGTCGTTGACGTAGAAGCCGCCGAGCGAGGTCTGGAGCGCCTGGAACACGTCGTTCAATTGCACGCCGAGGATCTGCACCTTGTCGCGATCGATATCGAGGTAGATCGAGGGATTCGTGGCGGAAAAGGTGCTGAATACCCGATTGAGCTGCGGATCCTGGTTCGCCGCGACGACGAGGCCGCGCAAGACCTGGGCCAGCGCCTTCGGATCACCGCCGCGCAGATCCTCCAGCACGTAGGCAAATCCGCCGCCGCTTCCCAGGCCAAGAATGGGCGGCGGCGCGAGGGGAACGACGGTCCCCCCTTGGATTTGGCGGAACTTCCCGCCGAGCCTGGCAATCACCGCGGGCGCGCCGAGCGAAGGGTCGTTGCGCTCCTCGAACGATTTGAGTGTGACCACCATGAAGGCGGCATTCGCTTGCGAGTAGTTGTCGATGAAATTCAGCCCGATGATGGACGTGAAATCTGCGACGGCCTGCTCCTCGCGCACGATGGCTTCGGCTTGGCGAACCGCATCGGCGGTTCGCACGATCGAGGCGCCGCCGGGGAGCTGCACCACCACGAACAGCCCGCCCTGGTCGTCTTCCGGCAGGAACCCCGTCGGAGTAATCCTCGACAGACCGACAACCCCGAAGCCCGCAACCCCGACCATCACCAATCCGATGACCGAGAAACGCACGATGCGGGCAACGACGCTTCCATAGGCGTCGCGCACGCGATCGATCGAGCGCATGACCCCGCCGATCAAACCGCGCCGCGGCCCGTGGTGAGGTCGCAGCAGGACAGCGCAAAGCGCCGGAGACAGCGTCAGCGCGTTGATGGCGGAAAGGAACATCGCCACCGCCACCGTCACTGCAAATTGCCGGAACAGCTCGCCGGAAATGCCTGGGATGAATGCGACCGGCACGAACACCGAGAGCAGCACCAGGGTGATGGCAATGATCGGCGCGGTGATTTCGCGCATCGCCCGTTTGGTCGCCTCCGCCGGCGACAGCTCGGGATGCTCTTCCATCACCCGCTCGACGTTCTCGACTACGACAATGGCGTCGTCGACGACGATGCCGATCGCCAGCACGATGGCCAGCAACGAGACGGAATTGGCCGAATAGCCGACCGCCTTGAGCACGACGAAAGTGCCGATCAGGCTCACCGGCACCGCAAAGGTCGGTATCAAAGTGGCGCGCACGCTGCCGAGAAAGAGAAAAACCACCAGAACAACCAGAATGAAGGCTTCGACAAGGGTCTTCTGCACCTCATGAATGGTCGCGGTGACGAAACTGGTGGGGTCGTAGGTGACCTTCCAGGCCAGATCCTCGGGGAACCGTTTCTCCAGTTCGGCGAACCGGCCGCGAACCGCTTGCAGCGTGGCGATGGCGTTCGCACCGGGGCTTTGATAGATGGCCACCACGGCCGCGGGTCCGCCGTTCAATCGCGTTTCGCGGTCGAGGTTAGCCGCCCCCAGTTCCACCCGTGCGACGTCGCGCAGGCGCAGCACGGATCCGTCGGGATTGGTGCGCACAACGATGTTCGCGAACTCGTCGGCGGAGCTGAGACGACCCTGCGTCTGGATGTTTAGTTGCAGCTGCTGTTCATCGGATATGGGACGGGCGCCGATTCGGCCGACGGCAGCTTGAACGTTCTGTGCCTTGATCGCGTTGACGATGTCGCCGGTCGTCAGTCCAAGACCCGTCAGTCTATCGGTCCGCACCCAGGCCCGCATGGCGTAATCCTGAGGACCCCACAGCGCGGCGTCGCCGACGCCGGCCGTGCTCTTGATCTGATCGAGAAGATTGATGGTGACGTAGTTGGAAATGAACAGAGGATCATGAGTATGCTTTGGCGAATAGAGTGCGATGACGGCGAGCAGGGCCGACGACCTTTTCTTGACGGTGACGCCTTGGCGCTGGACATCCTGTGGCAAGCTCGAAAGAGCCACCTGGACGCGGTTGTTGACATTGACGGTGTTGATATCGGGATCGGTGCCGAGCTCGAACGAAGCAGTGAGCGCGTAGCTGCCGTCATCGCCGCTCACGCTCTTCATGTAGATCATCTTGTCGACGCCCACGACCTGCGCTTCGATCGGCTGGGCGATGGTCGCGTCGACGACGGCTCCGGAAGCGCCCGGATAGCTGGTGCTCACCGAGACCTGAGGCGGAACGATATCGGGATATTGCGCGATAGGAATGGAGAACAGCGCCAGCAAACCGGCGATCGTGGTGACGATGGCGATAACGATGGCAAACCGTGGCCGGTCGACGAAGAGGGAGGAGAGCATCGATCAACTCCGGCCCAACGCCGGCGGTAACGGAGCCGCTCGCACCGGAATGCCGGGCCGCACGCCCTGCAGTCCCTCGACGATGACCTGCTCGCCGCCGGACAGCCCTTGATCGACGACAACGTTCGCACCGATTTCGCCGCCGACCTTGAGCCGTTTCACCGCCGCCTTGCCGCCCTCGACCACGAAGACATAGACGCCCTGTTGGTCGGCGATCAAGGCCGACTGCGGAACCACCACCTTTTCCTCGGGGGCACCGCTCTCCACCACGATCCGCACCAGCTGACCATCGATGAGCCCGCCTTTGGGGTTCGCTACCGTGGCGCGCACGAGGACGGTATCGGTGCTGCGATCCACCGTCACGTCGACGAAATTGATGCTACCCGTCTGGTCGTACATCGTACCGTCAGCAAAGCGGATCCGGACCTTGATGCTCTGGACGTCCGCCTGACGGCCGGCTTCTCGGGCGCGCAGGAATTCGCGCTGGCTTACCGGGAATGCGACGTACATCGGATCCTGGCTGACGATCGTGGCGAGAGGACCGGCGCTCGGGCCCACGACGTTGCCCTTGGTCACATTGGTACGTCCGATCTTGCCGGAAATCGGGGCGATTATCTCGGTATACCCGAGGTTGATCTTGGCGGTTTGCAGGTTGGCCTCATCCGTCATGATGGCGCCCTTGGCCTGCTGATCCGCCGCAACGGCCTGGTCACGTGCCACCGCCGTGCCCGCCTGCTTCGTTAGCAGATCCTCGGCGCGCTGAAGCTGCAGCACAGTGAGAATCTTCGATGCCTTGCTGCGCTCCAGGGCTCCCTGCGCTTGTTCGACGGCGGCCTTGAAGAGGCCCTGTTCGATCCGATAGAGCGGATCCCCCTCCTTGATCAGGTCGCCTTCCTTGAACAGCACCGCTTCGAGGTAGCCTTCCACGCGCGCCCTGACCTCGACGCGATTGGTGGCCTCGACTCGCCCGACGAAGTCGAGCGACTGCGCGATCGGCTTGCGTTCGGCGCTGACCGTAACGACAGGAACGGCGGCAGGTTCGCGCTCCTGTGCACTGACCGAGACGGCAAGTCCGCCGGTCAACAGAGCCACGTGAAAGGCCAACCGGACTGCCAAGCGCATCTCAACCCCGCATTCTGTCCTACGTGGAGAAGAACGCAGGCATTGTAGATCAGGGCAAGGCAGGACCCAAGCGCGACCTGCGAAGTTTCGGGGCCGCTCTCGTGATCCGACCGACCAAGACCCGGCGCACAAACAAATGTCCAGGGTTAACCATCAGCGAGATCGATCGCGACCCGCTCCACCCCCGAGCTAAAATGACACCCAAGGCTACTCGCACCTTGGGGCTACCTGTGGTATAAGGATAAATCGACCCTCCGAGCGAACTCGCGGGGGGCGCTCAAACTGAAAGGGAGGAACCCATGACCCCGTCATCCATTCGCGTTACGCTGCTCGCGGGAATCGCAGCCGTCGCGATGACTGTCCCGGCGGCAGCATCTCCGACTGCTTCCGGCAGCATAGATACCCGTCCCCACGCGGCTGCGACTCAGCAGTATGCGCAAGACTTTTCCCACGGCAGTCGTGCGGTGGATTACGGATACAAGTCCAAGAAGTGCAAGAAGTCCGACAAGAAGTGCAAGGCTAAAACGAAACCGAAGAGCGAGACCAAGGGCTGACTAGCAGCCGGCGCAACTCTTTTGGTGGGCGCGGCGCGTTCTGCGCCCCCAGAAGCGTCGGTTTTGGAGACCCCCTGTGGCTTTGTTGCGATTTGCGGGTGATGGCTCGTCCAGCAATACCGCGTCCGGCAATACCGTAAGTCGTTTTCGTCTCACGCTTGCCCTGGTTATTGTCCTGCTGTTCGGGTGGGAGCCGGTTCTTGCACAATCGGCGTCCTCCGGCTCCGCGCAGTTTCAGGCCCAGATCGACGAGGTCGCGCGCGGACTGGCAGGCCACCCGCGCCTCAAGAATGTCTCCGACCAAAAGCGACAACA
>WNEZ01002918.1_pt1 | contig 14700 bp, 14 predicted proteins | sample 5400521 | NCBI WGS metagenome assembly WNEZ01 (sample SAMN13153339, study PRJNA577476) | soil metagenome | isolation source: 120 cm saprolite under Douglas fir tree site 2 hole 1 replicate 1 | place: USA:California | collected 2015-04-18
GGTATGAGTGGCCAGGAGGGGTTAAGCTGCGAGTTTGGAGCGTCGGCGGTCGGAAATTAACAGTCCTGTAACAGTCTCGGGGCGTATTTCGGCGTCAACGCGATAGGCTGACCAGGTGAAGCGGCTCCTGGTCGTGGCTGGCCTCGCCCTGCTCCTTACTGGATCGGCGCTCGTCTTCCTGGCGTTCGACCGGACGTCGCACTCCGCTTCGGACACCCTGCGTCCGTTCCTGATCACCATGCTGCCGGTGTGGATCGTCTTTGCCGCCGGCGCGCGGATTCTCCTGCGTTAGTGTCCGACTTCTCGTGGACGTATTTCTGGAACCCTTGGTGGCGGCAGAAGCGCACCTATTTCACGCCGCTGAGCGTCGCGGAGTGTCGCCAAATTCTGAGCGACGCCATTCCGCGGTTTCGCCTCGGCCGTGGGATCAGGAGGACCCTGTTCAGTCCGGTGGACTTTACCCTGCTCCGGCTGACGACGTACCACCGCGGAAATGGGGTGAAGCCGGTCGCCTACGTCAAACTGCGAGAGGTCCCTGGTCGTGGCACCCTGGTCGCGGTCACGCTAACGGGCCTGTATAGCAGTCAGGTGTTCTGGGTCATCTGGTTCGGCTTCCTCGCGGCGCTTGCCGTGCTAACGGCACCCAGCGTTTCCCACAAGGCGCGGCGGGGTTGATCGGCCCGCTCTTCTTCGGCGCTGGGGCCGTGTTCGCCCTTCTCCTGAACGCACTCGGGAGGTTCCTCGGCCGTCGTGACCCAGCTTTCCTCGTGGAGTTCCTGCAGGAGCACCTTCGGTTGACCGAGCCGCCCGCGGGGATCGAGCTCCTCGCCCAGCCATAGGGTTTCAGACGTCCCATTCTTTAGGCTGGATGCCGCGAGTAACGCCCAGACGTCCTCGTGAAGATGCCCTTCCGTCTTCGAAGCGCAAAGGTGAGACGCTTGCCGCACAGAGGGCTCGGTCGATACGGAAGGTAGCGGGCAGCCTGACCGGAGCCTACGGTCGTGGCCACCTTAAGAAGCTGCCTGCCGAGTGGCGCTAACAGGGCTCGATACGGGCTAAGAGATCTCGACCTCCTGGCCGTCCTGCGCCCACCTAGTGTGGAAGGCGCCCTCCCGGTCGATGCGGTGGTAGGTGTGGGCGCCAAAGTAGTCGCGCAGTCCCTGGATCAGGTTCGCCGGGAGCCGCTCCCGCCGGTAGCCGTCGTAGTAGGCCAGGGCCGACGAGAAGGCCGGCGCCGGGATGCCGCGGTCGACCGCCATCCCGATCACGCGGCGCCAGGATTCCTGGGCTGACGCCATGGCGTCGCGGAAGTAGGGAGCCAGCAACAGGTTTTTCAAATCCGGCTCCGCCGCGTACGCTTCGGTGATCCGGTTCAGGAAGCGAGCCCGGATAATGCAGCCGCCGCGCCAGATGCGGGCGATAGCGCCCAGCTTGAGATCCCACCCCAACTCGCGGGATGCGGCCTGCATTTGCTCGAATCCCTGCGCGTACGCGACCATCTTGGACGCATACAGCGCGGCCTGCACGTCATCGACCAGGGTGCCTGCCCGCTCGTCGCCCTCGATTGATGGGCGCGGCCCGGCCAGCACTGTCGAGGCGGTCTGCCGATCGGCTTTCAACGCGGAGAGGAAGCGGGCAAACACGGCTTCGGTGATGGCGGTCACCGGGATCCCCAGGTCGAGCGCCGACTGCGAGGCCCACTTGCCGGTTCCCTTCTGCTCGGCTTCGTCGAGGATGAGATCCACTAGCGGCTTCCCGGTCGTCCGGTCCTGCTTGGCCAGGACCTCGGCCGTGATCTGGATCAGGTAGGACTCGAGGTCGCCCTCGTTCCAGCGAGCGAAGATCTTGGCCAGCTCACCGGCATCCAGCGAGAGCGCGCTCCGGAGCAGGTCGTAGGCTTCGGCGATCAGCTGGATGTCGGCATATTCGATACCGTTGTGGACCATCTTCACGTAGTGGCCGGCGCCGCCCGGACCAATGTAGGTGCAGCATGGCTCCCCATCCACGTGCGCGCTGATGCGGGTGAGGACCGGCGCCACCAGTTGGTAGGCGTCGGGTGACCCGCCTGGCATGATGCTTGGCCCGAGCAGGGCTCCCTCTTCGCCGCCCGACACCCCGGTGCCGATGAAGCGCAAACCCTTGGCCTCCAGATCCCGGCCTCGCCGTACGGTATCCATGAAATAGGAGTTGCCGCCGTCGATGAGGATGTCGCCTTGGTCCAGGTGTGGGACCAGGTGAGCGATGGTTTCGTCGACCGGCGGCCCGGCCTTGACCATGATCAGGATGGGCCGCGGCCGGGCGATCTGGCTGACCAGCTCCTCGACCGTGTGGGCGCCGCTGATGGGGCCTTCGGTGCCGTGGTTGGCGAGGGCTTCATCGGTGCGCGCCGTCGTGCGGTTGTAGACGGAGACGGGAATGCCCTTGCTGGCGATGTTGCGGGCGAGGTTCATCCCCATCGTGGCCAGGCCGATCACACCGAACCGGCTCGCGCCGGGGGCGCCGCGCTGCCATCCGGCCACCGCTGTCTGCGTCCCGCGAGTGTTCCGTGCCATAGCTGTTTCGCCTCCTGTTCCCCTCAGGCTACAGTGCCGCCTCCACCTGGCGGGCGATGACCGCGTCCTCGCGCGCCTCGATGCGCAGCACCACTGGACCGGCGCCGGCCGCGCTCAGGATGGCGTCTTCAGTCACGTCGCCGTCCCCGATCGCTTGCACGCCCAATACCGCCAACCGGGATACGATCGCGGCTCGGGTGCGTCCCGAGTGTTCGCCGATGCCGCCTGTGAATACCACGGCGTCCAACTGAGGAAGGGCCGTGGCCGCGGCGGCGATGCCGGCGGCCGCTTTGCGGATGAAGATCTCTATGGCGAGCCGGGCGCGCTTGTCTCCGCCGGTGGCCGCCTGCTCCAGCTCGCGCATCCCGGCGCTGCGCCCGGAGACTCCAACCAGGCCCGACTGGTGGTCCAGCTGGTCCTCCAGCTCCTCTCGTGTCACCCGTCCAGTACGCAACACGTAGATCAGAATCCCCGGATCGACCGAGCCCGCCCGGGTCCCCATCATCAGGCCCTCTAGAGGGGTCAGCCCCATCGAGGTATCGACCGACTGGCCACGCCAGACGGCGGTGACTGAGCACCCACTCCCAAGGTGCGCCACCACCAAACCCAGCTCGGGAGACGGCTTGCCCAGCAGCGCGCCAGCTCGCTCCAGCGCCCAGGTGACAGACAGTCCGTGGAACCCGAAGCGCCGGATCCCCCACTCCTCGTACCAGCGGTACGGCACCGGGTAGACGAAGCCCGCCGGCGGCAGCCCGGCGTGGAAGGCGGTGTCGAAGGCCGCCACCTGGGGGACCGCCGGGAATGCCGATTGCGCCGCGCGGATGGTGTCGGCCGCCACCTGGTTGTGCAAGGGAGCGAACTCGGTCAGGGCCTCGATCCCGGCCAGCACCTCGGCGTCGATGCCCACCGCCGTCCGAAAGCGGGTGCCGCCGTGTACCACCCGGTGGCCGACGCCGCCCACCGACTCCAGGTCGACGGTTTGTCGAAGTGCCTGGAGCACATCCTGGACGCTCCGGCGCCGAACCTCGGACCGGGTCGCGTCCGTGCCCAGGAAGACCTCGGTCCGGGCCAGGGTCTGCAGGCCGCTGATCTCCAGCACGCTGGCTTTGAGCGAGCTCGAGCCGGCGTTGAGCACCAGGACGCGCACGTGACGCTAAGCCCGAATCCACCGAAACAAACTTGCATCTTGGGCGCGGATGCGAGCGATCCGTGCGTTGGCTCCTGCGCGCGTTCGGTCACGCATCGACGGATGCGCTCCCTCGCGTGCTCGTCGCCGCCTTCGGCTCATCTCGCCCCGCATCCCAATCTGCTTCGTCCGTTCGATGGATCCGGGCTAGGCCAGTATCAGTACGGCCACACCCAGTCCCGCACGTCCGGCGCGTCCTCGCCGTGCTCGCGCGTGTACAGGCGATGCCGTAGGCGTTCGTCTTCCATGGACTGCCGGAGCCGTCCCGCTTGCTGACTCAGCCCGGGGACCCGATCGATGACGTCCATCACCAGGTGGAAGCGGTCCAGGTCGTTGAGCATCACCATGTCGAAGGGCGTGGTCGTGGTTCCCTCCTCCTTGTAGCCGCGCACGTGCAGGTTGTCGTGGCCGTGCCGGCGGTAGGTGAGCCGGTGGATCAGCCATGGATAGCCGTGGTAGGCGAAGATGATCGGGCGGTTGGTCGTGAACAGGGCATCGAACTCGGGGTCCGGCAGCCCGTGCGGATGCTCCGACGTCGGTTGCAGCTTCATCAAATCCACCACGTTGATGACGCGCACCTTGAGCTGCGGCAGGTGCTGGCGGAGGAGATCGACGGCCGCCACCGTTTCCAGGGTTGGGATATCGCCGGCGCAGGCCATCACCACCTCGGGTTCGCCGCGGTCGTCGTTGCTGGCCCAGTCCCAGATGCCGATCCCCCGGGTGCAATGCAGCACCGCATCATCCATGGCAAGGTAGTTGAGGGACGGCTGCTTGCCGGCCACGATCACGTTGATGTAGTTGTGGCTGCGCAGGCAATGGTCGGCCACCGAGAGCAGGCAGTTGGTGTCGGGCGGCAGGTAGACGCGGATGACCTCGGGCTTCTTGTTCATGACCAGGTCGATGAATCCCGGGTCCTGGTGGGTGAAGCCGTTGTGGTCCTGGCGCCAGACGTGGGAGCTGAGCAGGTAGTTGAGCGACGCGATGGGCCGCCGCCAGGGGATGGCGCGGCTGACCTGCAACCACTTCGCGTGCTGGTTGAACATGGAATCGACGATGTGGATGAACGCCTCATAGGAGTTGAACAGGCCGTGGCGGCCGGTGAGCAGATACCCCTCCAGCCAGCCCTGGCACAGGTGTTCGCTCAGCACCTCCATCACGCGGCCGTCGGGCGAGAGATGATCGTCGATGGGGATGGTCTCGGCGACCCACCGCCGGTCGGTCGCCTCAAAGACGGCGTCCAGCCGGTTGGAAGCGGTCTCGTCCGCGCCCATGATCCGAAACCGGTCCCCGTTCCCCAGCACGACATCGCGCAAGAATCCGCCCAGTACCCGGGTGGCTTCGTTGAAGGTGGTTCCCGGCTTGGGAACCTCGACCCCGTAGCCGCGGAAGTCGGGAAGCCGGAGGTCGCGCCGCAGCAGTCCCCCGTTGGCGTGCGGGTTGGCGCTCATGCGCCGGTTCCCGGTGGGCGGCAGCGCGGCCAGCTCCGGCCGCAGCCGGCCCTGCTGGTCGAACAGTTCCTCGGGGCGGTAGCTGCGCAGCCAGCCCTCCAGCATCCGCAGATGCTCGGGATTCTTCAGGTCGGTGATCGGCACCTGGTGGGCTCGCCACGTCCCCTCCACCGGCAGTCCGTCGACCTCTTTCGGACCGGTCCAGCCTTTGGGCGTCTTCAGGACGATCATCGGCCAGCGCGGCCGCTGGCGGTTGCCGCTCTGGCGCGCATCCGACTGGATGCGAGCGATGGCGTCCATCACCTCGTCCAGCTTCTCCGCCATCCGCTGATGCATCTCCATGGGCTCCTGCCCCTCGATGAAGGAGGGGGCGTAGCCGTAGCCTTCCAGCAGGAGGCGCAGCTCCTCTTCCGGGATCCGCGCCAGCAGCGTGGGATTGGCGATCTTGTAGCCGTTGAGGTGCAGGATGGGCAGCACCGCGCCGTCGTTCGCCGGGTTGAGGAACTTGTTGGAGTGCCAACTGGCCGCCAGGGGTCCGGTCTCGGCCTCGCCGTCGCCAACCACGCACACGACCAGCAGGCCGGGGTTGTCAAAGGCCGCCCCGTAGGCATGGGCCAAGGAGTAGCCGAGCTCGCCTCCCTCATGGATCGATCCTGGGGTTTCGGGCGCCGCGTGGCTCGGGATCCCGCCCGGGAACGAGAACTGGCGGAAGAGCTTGCGCAGGCCGTCCGTGTCCTGGGTGATGGCCGGGTAGACCTCGGTATAGGTGCCCTCCAGGTAGGCGTTGGCGACCATGGCCGGGCCCCCGTGCCCCGGACCACAGATGAAGATGGCGTCCACGTTGCGCGCCTTGATCACCCGGTTCATGTGCACGTAGATGAAGTTGAGGCCGGGATCGGTTCCCCAGTGGCCCAGCAGCCGCGGCTTCACATGGTGCAGACTGAGCGGCTCGGCCAGCAGCGGGTTATCGAGCAGATAGATCTGGCCGACGGACAGGTAATTGGCGGCCCGCCAGTAGGCATCGAGGCGCTGCAGCTCATCTGCGCCCAGCGAGCCCGAGGCCGATTCGGGCGCGCCTTCGCCATCTCGGGTTGCAATTTCTTGAGCCATGGGATCCTCCACACCTGCCGAGGCAATCGGGCGGCCGTCTCTGACTACTTTGACACGCGGCCGCCCGGTTCGTTGGCAGAGGGAGACCCAAAGTTCGTATTTGTGAAAAGCGAGCTGGCTCGGCCACAGTCCATCATTGGAGGAATGGTCAAGGTCTACGAGCTGCAGGGGCGGACCCGGGTGCTGGCCACCATCGGGATCATGCTGGCGCTGCTGCTGGCCAGCCTGGATCAGACCATCGTCGGCACCGCCATGCCGCGCATCGTGGGAGAGCTGAAAGGCCTGGACTACTACGCCTGGGTGACCACCGCCTACCTGCTCACCTCGACCACGGTGGTCCCGGTGGCCGGCAAGCTGGGCGACATGTTCGGGCGCAAGCCTTTCCTGATCGCCGGGATGGCCGGCTTCGTGGGCGCATCGGCCCTCTGTGGCATTTCCCAGAACATGGTGATGCTGGTCCTCTTCCGGGGCATCCAGGGCCTCTTCGGCGGCGTGCTCTTCGCCACCGTGTTCACCGTCATCGGCGATATCTTCCCGCCCGAGCAACGAGCCCGGACCCAGGGCCTGTTCGGCGGCATCTTCGGCCTGTCGTCGATCGTGGGGCCCACGGCCGGCGGCTATATCACCGACAACCTCGGCTGGCGGTGGGTCTTTTACGTCAACGTCCCGTTTGGGATCGCGGCCATCGCCGTCGTCCTGATCGCCCTCCCGTACGTGCGGTCCAAGGCGACCTGGCGGGACATTGACTTTCTGGGGGCGGCGACCCTCAGCGCCGGCCTGGTGCCGCTGCTCATCGCCCTGTCCATCACCCGCGACCACGCCTGGACCGACCCGCTGGTGGTCGGCCTCCTGTCGCTGGCGGCCCTCTTCCTGGCGGCCTTCCTGGTGGTCGAAACCCGCGTGGAAAACCCAATCCTGCCGCTCGGTCTGTTCCGCAACAATGTCTTCGCCGTCTCGGTGGTGATTTCCTTTTTCTCGGCCTTCGGCATGTTTGGCTCCATCATCTTCGTGCCGCTGATCTACCAGGGTGTCCTGGGCCGGACGGCGACCAACTCGGGGCAGCTGCTGACGCCCATGATGCTGGGGCTGATCGTCTTCAGCACCATCGCCGGGCAGCTGATGCCTCGCATTCGCTCCTACCGGTTCATTGGCACCGTGGGCGCGGCGCTGATGATCGTGGGCCTGGCGCTGCTGGCCCAGGTCACCGTCCACACCAGTGCCCTGGAGGTGGCGCGCGACATCGTCATCGTGGGGGCGGGCCTCGGCCTGACTTTCCCGCTGACGTTTGTCGCGGTGCAGAGCGCTATCCCGCGGGAGATGCTGGGCGTGGGCACCAGCCAGATCACGTTCTGGCGCAACCTGGGAGGCACGGTGGGCACGGCGGTCCTGGGCTCGATCCTCGCGCGGCGGCTGCCCCAGGCCATCGCCACCCAGGTGGCGGCCCTCCACCTCCCCACCCAATTCGGGCTTGGCACCGGGAGCGGCGGTAGTCCGCAGTCCCTATTCGACCCGGTGCGGCTGGCCGCCATCCGTGCGGGTCTGCCGCCCCAGGCCCAGCAGCTCTTCGACCAATTCTTGACGGCCATCCGAGTGGGACTGGCCGACACCCTGCACGATCTCTTCCTTTACGCGGCGGTCATCGTCGCGGTCGCCCTGGTGGCGAGCCTGTTCATGCGCGAGGTGCCCATCCGGTCGGCCCGCCAGCCCGCCTTCGGCGAGGTCCCGTCTGAGGCTCAACCGGGGGAGGCGACCGCCTGAGCGGCCAGCACGATGGACGATAAGATTCGCCAGGCGCTCACCCGGGGCCGCACCGTCGACATCACCACGAAGGGCCGGCGGTCAGGGGAGCCCCGCCGGATCGAGATCGTCTTCCACAACATCGACGGCCGGATCTACCTCAGCGGGATGCCGAGCCGCCGCCGCCGGAGCTGGCTGGCCAACCTGGAGGCCGACCCGCACTTCACGTTCCACCTGAAGGGCTCGACCCGTGCCGACCTGCCGGCCACCGCGCGGATCATCAGCGACGAGGCCGAGCGCCGAACGGTGCTGACCGAGGTGGCGCGTGCCTGGAGGCGCAACGACGTCGAGACCATGGTCACCTACAGCCCGCTCGTCGAAGTCACCTTCCACGATCCCGGCTCGCCAAGCTAGCAGCCGCCGCGAACTGCCTCAGCTAAGTCCGAATCCCGGCTAAGCACTCGGGTCAGCGCCCTCTGGGCGTCGCGTGGCCAGCTTGGCGACCGCGCTGCGGAGGGTCACCAGGTCATCGAGGTCGAGGTCCAGGAGTTCGCGGGGCGGAATATACATGCGCTCCATCTGCTTGGCCTTCGTCCTGGATCCCCGCGGCGTCAGCACCACGAGCTTGACCCGGCGATCGGTGGCATGGGGCCGGCGTTCGACGAGACCTTTCGCCTCCAGGCGATCCACGATCCAGGTCGCGGTGGAGGCATCGCATTTCCATTCTTCGGCGAGGGACCCCATGGTCCGTCCGGAGCTGGCGGTCAGACTGCTCAGCGCCCGGGCATCGTTCGGGGTGAGGCCAGACTCCCCGATGTAGCGGTTGCGCTGCGGGGCGGTGGCCACGATGAAATCGAAGATCGCCCGCCAGGCCTCCGCCGCCAGGGCGGCCTTCGTCTGCGGGACGCGCGGCATAGCGCCATCGTACCTGACTCCGGCGGCTTCCTTCATACTCATAAATTATAGGATCAGTCCGATATTTGCATTAATCAAAGCATTTGTGGTACAACAGAGGGGAGCTACCGGCTTGACTCAGGAGGTTGCTGATGAATACGACCCTTCTCTACCCGCTCGTGCTCTTCCTGCACATCCTCGGGGCGTTCGGCCTGATCGCCGCCATCACCCTCGAGGCGATCGGCCTGCGCGGTCTCCGGCGGGCGGTCCGGACCGACGACGCCCTCGTGTGGTTCGGCATTTCGCGGGGCCTCGTCCTGCGGCTCGCGCCGGCCTCGCTGGGCCTCATCCTGATCACCGGGCTCTACATGACGGCCACGGCCTGGGGGCCAAAGGGCTGGATCCTGGTCGCCCTGGCCAGCCTGGTGCTGCTGGCCGTGATCGGGGCACTCGGGACAGGCATTCGGATGGCCCGCGTCGGACCGGCCCTCCGCCAGGCGAGCGCCGGGCCGCTGTCCGACGACCTCCGGCGTGCGCTCCGCGATCCAATCCTGCTGACGTCGCTGCGGACCAGGTTGGCGATCGTCCTGGGCGTGGTTTTCCTGATGACCGTGAAGCCGTCCGCGGTGGTCTCGTTGCTAGTCGTCGTCCTCGCCACCGCCGTCGGGTTACTGGCAGGCCTGATCTCCCCAAGGAGGAACCGCAATGAGCTACGCGCTGAAGTCGGCTAACGAACCGGGGCAGCCGTCCATCCAGGGGCGGTGGCTGGCGCTGGGGTTCATCGCCCTGGCTCAACTGATGGTGGCGCTGGACGCGACGATCGTGAGCATCGCCCTGCCCTCGGCCCAGCGGGCCCTGGGGGCATCCGATGCGGAGCGACAGTGGGTGATCACCGCTTACACGCTCGCCTTCGGCGGTCTACTCCTCCTGGGCGGCCGCTTTGCCGATTCGTTCGGACGCAAGCGAACCTTCCTGTCGGCTCTAGTCGGGTTCGCCCTGGCGTCGGCGCTGGGCGGCGTGGCTCCGTCCTTCGGAATCCTGTTGGCCGCCCGCGCCCTGCAAGGAGCGTTCGCGGCGCTCCTCGCCCCGACTGCGCTGTCCCTGCTGGCAGTCACCTTCACCGAAGCGCGCGATCGCGCCCGAGCGTTTGCGGTCTATGGCTCGATCGCGGGGAGCGGCGCCGCCATCGGCCTCCTGCTCGGCGGAATCCTGACCCAATACCTGAACTGGCGGTGGTGTCTCTATGCCAACGTCCCCATCGCCCTGGTGGCCGCGGTTGGAGGATGGCGAGTCCTGGCTGGGACCCGCGGGGCCACCGCCCGACGCTTCGAGATCCCGGGCGTGCTCCTGGCCACCGGCGGGTTGGTCGCCCTCGTCTACGCCTGCACCTAGGCGGTCTCGGCGGGGTGGGGCTCGTCCGGCGTCATCGCGGTGCTGCTGGCGAGCGCGGTCCTGCTGGGCCTGTTCATCGTGCGCGAGACCCGAACGGCGGCACCGCTGCTGCCGCTGAAGATCGTGCTCGACCGCAATCGTGGCGGCGCCTACCTGGCGGTGGCCTGCACCATCGCCGGCATGTTCGGCGCCTTCCTGTTTCTGACCTATTACCTGCAAGTCGTCCTCCACTACTCGCCCGTGCAGGCCGGACTCGCGTTCCTGCCGTTGACGCTCGCCTCGCAAGCGGGCTCCTGGGGGATCGCCAGTGTGCTGATGCCGCGGGTTCCGGCGCGCGCGATCATGGCTCCCGGGGCACTCGTCGCCGCGGCCGGCATGCTCCTCCTCACCCAGATCCAGGTCAATAGCGGGTACCTCACGCACGTCCTGCCGGCCGAGATCCTGCTCGGCATTGGCGTCGCCTGCGTAATGGTGCCGGCCTTCAGCATCGGGACGCTGGGTATCGACCCGCGCCAGGCCGGCGTGGCCGCCGCCACCGTGAACACGGCCAGCCAGGTGGGCGGGTCGCTGGGCACCGCCCTGCTCAACACCGTCGCCGCCAGCGCTACCGCCGCCTACCTGGCCGGCCACTCGCCATCACCCGGCGTGCTCGCGCAGGGCCTCGTCCATGGCTACTCGGTGGCCACCGGTTGGGCGGCCGGATTCCTAGCGGTGGGCGCCCTGCTGATTGCGCTGCTGATCAACGCGAACAAGCCAGCCAGGCACAACTAAGAAATCGTGGATGAGGAACGCAGACAAGGCCGGGAGGAGGAGCGGAAATCTCGGGCGTTATCCGGGCTCAAGACCACGGGCATCGAGCGCCCGCCCGCCGCTCGGCTGTCCGTCCTTGATCACGAGCCAGATCCGAGACCGCTCGCGCAAGATCCCGATGCCGTCGAGGGGATTGCCATCGACGACCAAAAGATCGGCCCGCTTGCCAGGAGTCACCGCGCCCGCATCGTCCAGTCCGAGCGCCCGTGCGGACCCACTCGTCCCCGCGGTGATGGCATCGAGCGGGCTCAGACCTCCCTGGACCATGCGGACCAGTTCGACCGCGTCGTCCCCGGGCGGGCCGCTGTCGTGGCCCATCGCGAGTGGGACGCCGGCGCTGGCGGCCGCCGTGAGGGTCCGATAGGCATCCTCGAGCTGGCGTTTCGCCTGCTCCACGAGCTTGGGGGCGAAGTCGGTGGTGAAGCGCTCGGCGAGGTCGTGGAACGTGGTGAGGGTCGGCACCAGGACGATGCCGCGCTCGGCCATCTGGTCCAGCAGCTGGGGGTGGCGATGGAGAGACAGGCCGTGCTCGATGGTATCGACGCCCTCCTCCACGGCGAGGCGAGCGCCCCCCAGGCCTTCGGCATGCGCGGCCACCCGGAGTCCCATCCGGTGCGCCTCATCAACCGCGGCGTGCAGCTCCGGCTGGGTGAGCTGGGCCGGTTCCGGATCTTCGTCGACTACGGACCGGGCGCCGGTGGCCATGACCTTGATGAAGTCGGCGCCGAGCCGGATTTGCTCGCGCACGGCCTTGCGCATGTCATCAGCCCCGTCGGCTTCGCGGTACATCGTGCCAAAGATCCGTCCGCCGGGTGCCGTCGCCGACACGATGCGCCCGCAGGTCAGCACCCGCGGGCCCTCCACCAGTCCCAACCGGATGGCCTCCCGCAGCGCCAGGGCTTCGTCGTCGTAGCTGCCCACGTCCCGGACGGTGGTGATCCCGGCATCCAGAAATGCACGGGCGGCCTTCGCCAGGATGAAATAGCCGAGCTCCCGCGGCCGAGGCGGCTCCCCTTTGAGCACGCCACGAGGCCCGAATTCTGGGCTGCGCTCCATGTGGCTGGAGAGGTGGACGTGGGCGTCGATGAGGCCCGGCAAGAGGGTGTGGCCCGTGAGGTCGATTGCGCCGGGCGGTGGCCCGCCGGCAGCTGGTGCCACCTCGGTAATCCGGTCGCCTGTGATGACGACGCTGGCGCGCTCCTGCACCGTCCCGCGTCCATCGATTAGTCGCGCGCCCCACAGGATCATTGAGCTTGGCGCCAACGTTAACCCGATTCGGCGGTCATTAGCCTCAGCTCACCGACCTGGCATTGGTCAGCTGCCGGATCCTGCCGATCTCGTCGAGCCCCAGGGTGTAGCCGGCCTTTTGGAGCCATGCTTGCGCGGTGTCCAGAAGGGGTTTGGCTTCCGCCATCCGCCCGCGCTCGGCGAGAAAGCGCGCGATACCGATGGAGAATTGCGCCGTGGGTGCGGAGTATCCCCGCCCCTCAACCGCTCTGAGAGCGTGTTGAAAGGCAGATTCGGCCTCCGCGTCGCGCCCCTGGGCGGCTCGGACTTGCCCCAGGGCGTAGTGCGACTCGAAGTCGCTGCTATGATCTCCCTCGATTCTGGCGTCCAGCGCCAGCTGGGCGTGTCGCTCGGCGGCCTCTAGATCTTGGCGGCCAATGGCGGCCAGCGCCCGGCGGGATAGCAACTCCGCGCGATGCCAGCGCTCGCCGGTCTCCTCGCTGTCGTGGAGGGCCCGTTCGAGTACCGCGTCTGCCTCCGCGTACCGCCCCATGTCAATCAGCGCAATCCCGAGATTGCGGCGGACGCTGATGGATTCCCACACCGCACCGACGTCCTCTGCGACCTCGAGGGCCTGTAGTAGGATCCGCTCCGCCTGGATCGGGCTGCCGCGCAGCCGGGCAAGGTGGGATTGGCCCATGGCGATACGATTCCGCATAACCAGGCCGACCTGGTCGGCGATGGCGGTGGCGCTCTCGAGCGCGCGCTCCGCCTCGTCCGGAAATCCCTGGCCCGCGGCGAATACGCCAGCTAAGCCCAGCATCTCGCCGGCCTTTTCCAGTGCGCCCCGTTGCTCCGCTCGTCGGGCCAGACGCAGCGCTTCCTGAGTGGCGGGCCATCCTTCGGCGTCGCCGAGCCGCCGCTGGACCAGCAGCCATTCCACTTCGATCTCGCCAAGCAGGTCGTCCGCTAGCCGGCTCAGGCGCACCGCCTCACCGGCCTCCGAGCTGACGGCCTCAGAATCGCCGACCAGGAGAGCGATGCGGCACGCGCAGAGATGAGCCGCAGCCGCCGCCTGCTGGTCTCCTGCAGCCATGGCCATGACTGCCGTCTCTTTAGCGGCGGCCAAGGCGTCGGCAAACCGAGCGCTTAAGCGTAAGCTCTCGGCCTCGAGCAGCTTGAGTCGGAGTTTGACCGCCTGATCCGTCCGTGCGGCTTCCGTAGCCGATCGAGCCACTGCGACCGACGCGACCAACGCCTTCGCGTCCCCTCGGCTCAAGGCGCGTTCGGCCCGCAAGAGGTTCCACTTCAAGGCTCTGCCGGCACGCCGTTCGAGGGCTTCGCCGCCGACCCGCATCTCACGAGAAAGACTGAATGCCCGCTCGGCATGGTGGGCGAGGATTTCGAGGAACTCTGCCTCCCGGTCTCCGACCTCGGCTTGCAAGTGGCGCTCAAAGCGGTCGTGAAATTCGGCCCGCGCATTCTTGGGAATCCCTTCATAGGCGACGTCGCGAATCAGGAGATGCTTGAAGCGCAACTCCGACGCGTCCGTCGAGCTAACCCCTTCCACGACGAAGCCTTTGAGCTCGAGCCCTTCCAGTGCGAGGTCGAGGTCGCCATCGGCGAGCACGGCCCTGACCTGCCCGACAGTGAAGCGTTCGCCAACCACGCTCGCCGCTTCGAGGGTTCGCTTCTCCGCCTGCGGCAAGGTATCGAGCCGGGCGGCGAGCAGGGCATGGATCGTTTCCGGGATGCGGATCTCGCCAGCCTCCGCGGCTGCCCGCCACCGGTCCTGAACGCGGACCAGGCGCATCCCGTCAATCAACATGCGCAGGAACTCCTCGCAATACAGCGGGTTGCCTTCCGATCGCTCGACCAGACGCTGGCGAAGGGAGGACGGTAGCTCGTCGACTTCGAGCAGCTGAGACACCAGCGAGGAGGTCTCCGCCGGCGACAAGGGGTTGAGGGTAATGGACGTGGCATTCGTCGAGCCAGCTCCCCAGTTCGGGTGATTCTCGAGCAACTCAGGTCGGGCGATGCAGACCAGCAGGATCGGCTGCTCCGTGACGCGGACGGCGGCCTGTTCCAGGAGGAGGATTACGGCCGGCTCGGCCCACTGCAAGTCATCGATCACCGCCACCACGGGTTCCTGGCTGGCGATGGCCTGCAGGTACTGCCGCATCGACCAGGCGAGCTCAACGTCGACCCGGGCGGCCGGCACATCGGCCAGCGTATCCACCGGTCGTTCGAGACCGAGGACCACCGCCAGGCGGTTGCGCAACGCCTGCCGCCTGGCCGCCACCGGAATCACGGCAGTGAGCCGGCGCTCGAGCTTGGCCAGCGC
>WNEZ01010630.1_pt1 | contig 14689 bp, 13 predicted proteins | sample 5400521 | NCBI WGS metagenome assembly WNEZ01 (sample SAMN13153339, study PRJNA577476) | soil metagenome | isolation source: 120 cm saprolite under Douglas fir tree site 2 hole 1 replicate 1 | place: USA:California | collected 2015-04-18
TGTCGTTCGATCACGTGCTGATCGCGAGCGACGGCAAGGAAGTGCAGAGCGGCAAGCCACACATCAAGGGTGCCAAGGTCACCGCCGAGGTCGTGCGGCACGGTAAGGACAAGAAGATCCGGATTTTCCGGTTTGCGCGTCGCACCGGCTATCGCCGTCACGGTGGACACCGGCAGGACTTCACCGAAATCAAGATCGCCGACGTGAAGGTCGGCTGAGGATCGCATGGCTCATAAGAAGGGCGTCGGCTCCTCGCGCAACGGGCGCGACTCCAACCCGAAATACCTCGGCGTGAAGCGCTTCGGCGGGGAATTCGTCACCGCGGGCAGCATCATTGTGCGCCAGCGCGGGACGAAGTTTCATCCGGGCCGGAATGTGCGCCGGGCGTCAGATGACTCGCTGTTCACGACCGTCGATGGTCAGGTCAAGTTCGAACATAAGAACAAGAAACGAATGCAGGTCAGCGTGTATCCGGTGGCAGCGGCCGCGGCTTCGAAGAACTAACGCTTCCGAGGAAACAAGAGGCGGTCGGCATCCGAGATCTCGACCGCCTTCGTGTTTCTAGTACTTCGGTGGGAGAGTCTTATACCTCTCGAGGAGTTCGGTCTGACGACTCCGGAGAGGAATGTCCCGACCCCTGATGAATACGTGTTCTACACCGGTAGAAAAATCGAATGGATCTCCACTCCAGACCACCACGTTCGCAACCTTCCCAACCTCCAGCGAGCCGTACCGATCGGCGACGCCAAAGATCTCAGCCGGCGTCAAGGTGACCGCGCGCAGCGCCTGCTCCCACGTCATCCCGCTCGCGACCGCGTTGCCGGCCTGCTGGCGCAGGTCGCGCGTGTTCTCGGTCGCGGTCTCCATCAGCGCCACCTTCACGCCGCCCTTGGCGAGCAACGGCGCGTTCTCGTAGCGAATGCCGAGGGCGTCGAAGCTCGGGATGTTGTCCATGGGCTCGACGAGCACGGGCACACCGGCGGCCGCAATCTCGTTGGGAACCATCCATCCCTCGGCTGCGCCGGCGAGAATCAGCCGCAGCTTGTACTCCTTGGCGATCCGCAGCGCAGTCTCGATGTCGCTGCGGCGGTTCGCTTCCACGATAAGCGGCAATTCGCCGCGCAACACTGGCTGTAGCGCCTCAAGGTCTGCGGCGCTGGCGCTGAGATCCTGGATCTGGTGACGGCGGTAATCAGCGCGCCGCGTCGCGTACTCACGCGCGTCGTTCAACACACGGCGCAGCCGTTGAGCGACTGCCGCGCGCGACCCTCCGCCCGCGTCCTTCGCTGATTCGCTCAAGTTGGCGACCATCGCGGCGGGCGATTTGATCTGCATCGTTTCGATTGTCGCCCCGTCGAGATCGATGAGCGCCGCCTGGCCCCAGATCAAACCGTTGCTGGGCTGGGCACCCAACGATCCAGGAACGGCCAGCGTGGTCGTGACGCCTTCCATGCGGTTCACCGCGATGAGGGTGGACGCCGGGTTGATGCCCTCGAGAACGTGGAAGCCCGCCGCGACGTCATTGCCGCGCTGCGTGTACTCGTTCGTGCCCTGGACCGCTCCAATCTCCCGCAGTCCCATCTGGCCCGCGCCGTCGATGAGGCCCGGCGTCACCCATTTCCCGGCCGCGTCGATGCGCGTCGCGCCCGCGGGCACGGCGACGTTGGTCCCCACAGCGGCGATCTTACCGTCGCGAATCAGGACCGTGGCGTTTTCGATTTTCGGCCCCGAGACCGGATACACCGTTCCACCGGTGATCGCAATCGTCTGGGCGAGCAGGAAGGCAATCATGGCTGCCCCAAGGAGAAGTCGGTTTTTGGCTGATGCGCGGGATCGTTACGATCGTAGACCAGCCAGCCGTCGTTGTAGACCTGCACCGCGCGGGCGTACACCGACAACGGGTCGGCCGACCAGAGCACGACGTCGGCCATCTTTCCGGGCTCGAGCGTGCCGACGATCGAGTCGAGGCCGAGCGCCCACGCCGGATTCGCGGTAAACCACCGTACCGCCTGGTCGCGCGTAATCGGAATCCCCGCGCGGCGGCCGTGATACATCGCCTTCGCCGCTTCCTGATTGAGACGCTGGATCCCGGACGCATCGTCGGAGTGGATCACGACGCGCGCGCCGGCCTGCTGCAGCAGCGCGCCGTTCTCGTAGATCCCGTCCATCGCTTCTTCCTTGAAACCCCACCAGTCCGACCAAATCGACGAAGCGGTGCCTTCGCGCGCGAGCACGTCCGCGATCTTGTACGCCTCCACCGCGTGATGGAACGAACGGATCTTGAAGCCGAATTCGTGCGCCAGGTCGAGCATCTGCATCATCTCATCGGCGCGATAACAGTGGTTGTGCACGTAGATGTTGCCGCGCAGCACCTCGGCGAGCGTCTCGTTACGCAGGTTGCGCTCCGGTGGATCGCCCTGGTGGTCCTTGTTCCATTTGTCCCACTTGAGCCGATACGCCTGCGCCGCGATGAATGCCTCGCGATAGCCGGCCATGTTGCCCATGCGCGTCGAGGGACCGCCGCGCTGCCCGTACACGCGCTTGGGATTCTCGCCGCACGCCATCTTCAGGCCGTAATGCGCCCCGGGAAACTTCATCTCCTGGACCGACCGCGCGGGCACGAGCTTCAGGACCGCGCTGCGCCCACCGATGAGATTCGCCGAGCCGGGGAGAGCCTGGATCGTCGTCACGCCGCCGGCGATCGCGAGCGGGATCTGCGGATCCTGCGGCCAGAACGAATGCTCGGCCCAGACCTCGGCGGTGACGGGCCGTGTCGCCTCGTTGCCGTCCGATTCCGCGAAGGTGCCGGGCGCTGCGTACACGCCGATGTGCGAGTGCGTGTCGATCACGCCGGGCGTCACCCACTTGCCGGTGCCGTCCACCACGACCGCGTCACTCGGCGCCTGGACGCTCGTCCCGACCGAGACGATACGGCCATCCTTGAACAGGATCGAGCCGCCCTGAATCTCCTGTCCCGCCGCGGTCATGATCGTCGCATTGCGGATCAGGACGGGGGGATTGGGGTGGCGCTGATAGGTAGACGGATACTGTGGCCCGATCCCCGCCGCCGTTTCCTGGCTGGCAGCCGCCGCTGTCGCCGCCGGTGCAGAGGGGGGAGCCGACGCCGTCGTCGTCCGTGCACCCGCTGAAGCGCAGCCGGCGAGCAGAACCAGCAACGCCCAGCCGATCGACAGTTGTCGCATGGGTGATCTCCTGTTATTTCACGAGTTCGAACACCAGCGGTGCTCCCGTCGGCGCGACACGCACGAGCCGCCGCGGCGCCTGCTGAGTTACGTGCATCACGAGCGGCAACTGCATCCCCGACAGCTCGAGCCGGTACGCCGGGAACGTCCCGGCGGGAACCACCACATTCTCGATCGCGGTGACCTTCACGCTGACGACTTTGGTCGCACCCTCACCGGACGAGAAGACGTTCAGATTGAACGTCTTCCCTTGCGCGAGCGGCAGCGCGGGCAACAGAACGGCGAGCGCGTTGTCGTCGATCGTGCCATCGGCGACTGTCGTATCGACGGTGATCGCTTTCGGGGCCGCGCCGGGCTGCGGCGACTGGCTCGTGCCCTTCACGCGTCCGCCGGCGTAGACCAGATGAATCTCCGTACGCTGACCCTGCACCAGGCCGGTCTGATCGGTGCGGCGCATCGAGAGATCCCCATTCAGCACGACCGTCGATTGCTGCTGGAAGGGACCGATCACCGTCGATTCGCTGTAGACGATCGAGTCACCGTCAACCACGGCTTTCGCGCTCTGGGCGCCGAACACGTTGCCTTGCACCAGCGCCTGGAAACTGTCGCTGCGTGCCACGATCTGGCTGCGGTCGAACGCGACGGGCCCGCCTGTCGGGTTGAGGTCGGCGGGATTCATCGCCGTGCCGCCGACATCGACGAGCCGGACGGGCGCGATGGCCTTGAGCTTGTCGTAGAGTGCCTTGGCATCGCCGACCACCACGATCGTGAGCGCATCGCGCTTGAACACGCGCTGGGCCGCGCCGCGCGCCCGCGGGCCATTCACCGCGGTGAGCCGGTCGCGATAGCGCTGGATGTAATCGGAGCCGAGGCCGAGGAGACGGACGGTCGTCACGACCTGCGCGATCTGGCGTGGGGTCTCGATCGTCAGCGGGAATGAGCCGACGAGAAATCCTTTGGCCGCCACGAGCTCGCTGTCGGGAATGGTCTCGGTGCGCACCCGGTCAATCTGGTGCAGCAGCTCGGCGAGTGCGCTGTCGGTGACTTCATTGCGCCCCTCGAACGTCGCTAGCCAGTAGCCGAGGCCGCGGTTGCGCCGCAGGGCGGCATTGGAGCCATAGGTCCAGCTCTTTTGCTCGCGCAAGATCATGAACAGCCGAGAGTCACTTCCACCACCCAACACATGCGTGGCGATGCGGGCGGCGTAATAGCCGGTGTCCGTGGGCAGGAACGTCGTGTTGCCGATCACGATATTCGACTGTACGGAGCCCGGCCGGTTCACGAGCAGGACGTCGGTGCCGCGCTTCGTCGGTGCGGCGGGGAACACCGGCGTGGGTGCCGCGGCGCCGCGCCAGGTTCCGAACGCTTGTGTCACCAGCGCTTGGGCCCGCGGCAGCGTGATATCACCAGAGACGACGAGGAGCGAGCCGCCGGGGCGCAAGCGACGCCCCGCAAACGCGACGACGTCGTCCCGCGTGATTGCTTTGTACGATGCGACGCTGGTATTCCGGCCGTACGGATTCCGCCCGTAGATCTCCTTTTGGAAGGCGCGTGCGGCGACGTTATCGGCTTGCGACAGCTCCACCTCGAGCGACGACAGGAACCGGGTGCGCGCCAGCTCCACCTCCTGATCGGGGAACGTGGCGCGTCGCGTCACATCGCCGAGCAGGGTGAAGGCCAGCTCGGCATGGTCACTCAGCACGTCGGTCGAGACGGTGAAAAAGTCGTCGCCCGCGCTCGCCCCGATGCTACCGCCGACCCCTTCGATCTCCGCGGCGATCTGCTCGGCGCTGCGCGTAGGCGTGCCCTTGGTCAGCAGCTCGGCGACGAGCGCCGCGACGCCTTCTTTCCCCGCGGGATCGTAGGCCGTGCCGGCTCGAAAGCTCAGACTGATCGACAGCGTCGGCTGCTCGTGATTCTCAACCAGCAGCAGCGTCATTCCGTTCGGCAACGCGACTTCCTTGAACGGCGGGAACTGTACCGGCCGCAGCCGGGCGGGCACAGGCGGCCGGGTGGGGAAGGGCTCCTGGGCGGTTAGGCGGCTGAGCGGTTGGGCGGTTTGAAGGACCGCAACCGTCGTTCCAATCGCCAAACCCACAAACCGCTTAATCGCCTTCATTGCCCACCCCCACTCGACGGACCCGCACCCGCACGGACGATTAGTAGCGTCAGATTGCCGGGCGCGAGATACGTGTTGGCGACTCGCTGCACATCGTCGCTCGTGACCGTTAGCAGGCGATCGAGATCGGTGTTGATCTCGTCGATCGATTGGTGAAACGTGAGGTAGTGATGCAGCTCTTCAGCCTTGCCCACCGTCGTCTCCCGGTTGGCGATGAATCCTGACCGCAGCACATTCTTGGCCTTCTCCAGCTCCGCGGGGGTGACGCCGTTCGCGCGGATGCTGTCCAGCTGCGCCCCGATGACGCTGTCCAGGCGGTCGGCGGATACTCCCTGGTTCACAATGCCGTAGGCGACCCAGACCCCCGGACCATTGCGTGAGCCGACCGGGTTGAGGACCGTGCCGGACGCCACCGCCGCCTTCTCGCGCCGCACCACCGCGACGTTGAGCCGCGAGCTCTCGCCCTCGCCGAGAATGATGTTGAGCAGCTCGAGCGCCGGCGTGTCCGCGTTGCGATGCTCCGGAATGCGATAGATCCGTAGCACCGCATCCAGGTTCGCATGCGCGTCGTGCACCTCGCGCCGCTTGGAGGCTGTGCTGGTGCGGGCGGCGTCGCAGCGCGGCGCTTCCGGCACCGCGTGACTCGGCGCTCCGGCGAAGTACTGATTGACGAGGCGGCGGAGATCGCTGGGCACGAAGTCGCCTACCACCACGAGCGTCGCGTTGTTGGGCGCATAGTAGGTGTCGAAGAACGCCTGCACATCCGGGAGCTTCGCCGCATCGAGATCGGCTATCGAGCCGATGACGGTGTGGGCGTACGGGAAGCAGCTCGTGCTGTCGAACGGCCACGTGAGACCGTCGGTAAGCGCGGCCTGGTAGGGCTGATTGTCCACCCGTAGCCGCCGCTCTTCCTTCACCGTCTGGCGCTGGTTTTCGAAGTTCTCCTCCGTGATGGCGAGCGAGCGCATGCGGTCCGCTTCCGCCCACAGGGCCAGGTTGAGGCGATTGGAAGGCACGGTTTCCCAGTAGTTGGTGCGATCCTCAGCGGTCGAGCCGTTGAAATCACCGCCAGCGCGCTCGATCAGCTTGTTGTGCTCAGCCTTGGTGATGTGCGCCGATCCCTGAAACATCATGTGCTCGAACAGGTGCGCGAACCCGGAGCGACCGGGACGCTCGTTGCGCGAGCCGACCTCGTACCACACATCGACCGTGACGATCGGCGTCGAGTGGTCCTCCGAGTAGATGACGCGGAGGCCGTTGGGCAGCGTGAACTGCTCGAACACGATGCGGCCCGCGGGCGTCTGCGCCCCCAACGTTGCAGGAAGAAGCAGCACCAGGGCGAACAATTTGCGCATCGGGGTCACAGCTCCACAGGAAAAAGCGTCAGCGCGTTGGTTTCGAGGATCGCTTGTCGCTGCTCTTTCGTAAGCGGCAGGGCCAGGAACTGATCGATGTTCTGCCGGAGATCCTTCACGCCCGGGCTGGGCCAATCGGTGCCCCAGAGCACACGGTCGGTGATCTCCGTCAGGCGGGGAAAGTACTCCAGCAGCTTGGACGGCGGAATGCCCGATACGTCGAGTCTGACTTTCCCATGACGTCGCAGGATGAAAAACGCCTCCTCCATGTACAGCGGCCGTCCGCCGTGCGCCATCACCAGCTGTAGATCGGGAAAATCGATGGCGACGTCGTCCAGCTCCATCGGGTTACCGTACTTCGACCGCGCGCCGGGAAAGATCGAGGTGCCCGTGTGGATCATGACCGGCAGGCCACGCTCTTCGCAGCGGCGGTAGATCGTGCCGAGCGCCGCAAGACCGTCGGTATACGCGTTTGCGGCGAACGCCTGGTGCGGCGGATGCACTTTGAGCAGCCGGATCCCCAAATCGATCAAGCGATCGACGTCGCCGGCGGGGTCGCGCGTGAAGCGGGCATGGACCCCGCCGTACGGAATCAGGCGCTCGGGACTCGCTTGTGCGTACTTCGCGGCGAAGGTGTTCGTCGAGTCGTCGAATCCCATGATGTCGGGACTGGGATAGTTGACCAGGCCTACGCGCCAGACCCCCGACTTGTCCATGACCTCGAGCAGCGCGCGCGGATCGTCCATGACGGAGATCAGGAACTGCCAATGATCTTCCTTCCCCTTGCGCATCGCCTCCTGAACTTTGGGCTTGAGGTCGCGCCACGGCTGGATATGGATGTGAACGTCGGTGATGCGGGTTAATCGCTCCAGGTGTAGAACCCCTTTCCCGTTTTCTTTCCCAGCTCACCCTTTTTCACCTTCTCCTTCAGGATCTTCGGCGGCTCGTACTGCGACTTGCCGAGCGTCGCGTGCAGATACTCGGCGATGGCGAGGCGCACGTCGAGGCCGACGAGATCGGTGAGCTTGAGCGGCCCCATGGGATGGTTGTAGCCCAACTCCATCGCCTTGTCGATGTCCTCTGCGCTCGCGACATCCTGCTCCAGCATGCGCATCGCCTCGAGTCCTAAGACCACCCCGAGCCGGCTGGACGCGAAACCGGGGGAATCGCGGACGACGATCGGCTCCTTGCCGAGCCGGCGCGCGAACTCCACGGCGCGGTCCGCCGCCGCCCGGCTGTCACGGCCATGGGTCACGACCTCGACCAGCTTCATGACGTGAACCGGATTGAAGAAATGCATGCCCACGAGGCGCGCCGGCTGCGTCATCGCCGCGGCGATCTGTCCGATGGAGAGCGATGACGTGTTCGACGCAAGCAAGGCGCCCGGCGGAGCCGCACGCTCGACGTCCCCGAAGAGACGCTGCTTGATCGCGAGATCCTCGACAACCGCTTCGATCACGACGTCGGCATCGCTCACGGCCGCGCGAATCTGCAACTCCGCGCGAATCCGCTTGCGCACGGCGACGTGATCGTCCGCCGACAGTTTCAACGCCTGTGGCAGGGCGTCGGCCCGGGCATCGGTGAGGCGGACATCGCATCCCGCCAGCGCTGCGACGTAGGCAATCCCATGCCCCATCGTGCCCGCGCCGATGACGGCAACCCGGGTGGAAGGCTTCATAACGCGCGCGAGGCGTCCACAATCGGACGCGCTCGCTCGGGATGGTTGGTGCAGATGCCGTCGACTTTCCAGCGCACGAGCCGCTCCACGTCGCCAGGATTGTCTACGGTCCAGGCGAAGATGCCGGCGCCGAGGCCGTGCACGGTCTTCACGAGCGACTCGTCCAGCGTCGAGTGCTCCTGCCATAGCGTCTGGGCCGACGCGTCCTCGAGCGTTTGCCGCGGATTTCGCGTCGGGACCTCTGAGAGCACGCCACGTGGGAGATTGGGCCGCTTTTGACCGAGCCTTCGTACGACGTGAAACGCGAAGCTGTGCAGGGCGTAGCCGCTCGGGTTCGGGCCGCGATCGAGCGTTGCGAGAAACTTCTCGTCCCAGCGCGGATCCAGAACCTTCACCTCGACGAACACTTTGAGCTTGCCAAGCACGTCGAGCGCCTGCGCGAGTGTGGGGATGGGTTCGCCGTTCGCGAGCGGCACAGCCGCGAGGTCACGCCACCGGGCCTGTGCAATAGGGAGTCCGAGCACGGACGGGTCGTGATGGACGACGATCTCACCATCGATCGTGGCGTGGACATCGAGCTCCACGCCGTCGGCTCCCTGGCCGGCAGCCGCACGGAAGGCGGCCAGGGAGTTCTCCAGCGCGATGCTGGAGGCGCCCCGGTGGGCAATAACCAGAGGCTTCACTGCTGCAGGCTGTCGGCTTTCTTCGGCTCGATCCAGTCCGGCTCTTTTTCGATGTCGTGCACCCGCGCCACGTCTTCGGGCCGCGGCAGCACCGATTCCAGATACGCCGGATACTTGGCCGCGTCGAGCGGCTGTCCGTCCACCGTGAAGTGCTGGTGCGCGTACATGCCGATGCGCCGGTTGAATTTCAGGTCCGGTACCTTGAGCTGCCGTTCGCGCTCGGGGATGAACATGTTGAGCCGCTCGACCAGCTTCACGATTTCCTGGCGATACAGATTCCGCGCCATCTCGTTCAGCTTGCTCTTGTCCGGCTCGGCGCCGTTCGTGGGATTCTCTCGCTCGTCGTAGCGGCCCTTGAGTCCCCACACGTACGCCCAGTGGGCGGACGAGGAGTTGTCCGTGCCGAAGAGATCGAACGCCGTGGGGATCCACTTATAGAAGAACCGCTGGATCACTTCGGCCGGCATCTTGCCCGCTTTCACGATGCGGAGCAGCCCGTTGTTGCCGGTGCCGAGGTGGTAGGACTCCTCTTTGAGCATCGGACCCATCGAGCGGGAGAGCGGATCGAATGCCGAAACGGAAAGCATCTTCAGCTGGAACTTGCCGTCGCGGTCGATGAACTGCGTGTAGGTGAAGAAGTCGAGCCAGTTGTCCACGATCTCGTTGAAGGAGCCGAGCAGCCGTTCACCTTCGTCGGCGCGCCGCTCGAGCAGCTTGGCAGCTTCACGTTTGCCCTCGTCACCGAAATGCGTGCAGAGCAAGTAGGACATCTGCCACCCGTGCCGCATCTCTTCGGTCATGACGCGCTGTAGCGACAGCAGATCGTAATCCGAGGGCGCGTGTTGGAGCAGGTTGCGCTGCTGCTCGACGGACGCGAATTCGGTGTCGCCCTGATACACGATCAGGTTGAGCAGCGCGTCACGGATGCGCTGGTCGGGGATGTGCATCACGGTCGGCCATTTGCGCTGGCCTTTGTAATGCCCGAACTCGATGTGGGGGACTTCGGGCTCGCCGAACTTTGCCTCGAACCCGTACTTGCGAAGATCGCCCTGCGGCAGGCCGATCGAGTCCTGCCAGTACCGGAAGTAGTCGATCCAGTCGTCGAAGTTGTGGAGTTTGCGGACCATCACCGATTCCTTATGAGTTGGCGTGCCTCGGGGGTTGCAAAGAGGGTCTCTTGGTCTGCGATCTCGAGGTCGAGCATGTCCTCGAGTGTGCTGTGCTCCGACCGGTAGAGCGCTTGCTTCGCCTTGCGCACGGCGAGCGGCGCCATGCCCGCCCAGCGTTGTGCCAACGTCTCCGTCTCCGCCGCGAGCGTCGCGTGCGGCACCACGCGGTCGAAGAGTCCGAGCTCCGCGGCTTCCGCTGCCGGCACCATGCGCGCGCTCCATATCAACTCGAGTGCCTTGGAGACGCCAGTCACGCGGGGCAGGAAATAACTTCCGCCCCAGTCGACCGTGAGGCCCAGCTTGTGAAATACTTGCCCGATCGCCGCTTGATCGGAGGCCAGGCGGTAGTCGCAGGCGAGCGCCAGATTGGCGCCGCCACCCGCGGCCGGGCCGTTCACCGCGGCGAGCACGGGCTTTGGGGCGTTGCGAATCGTGAGCGCGATCTCCTTGCCGGCCCGGACGAGCTCATGGCCCTGCGTGCCCAGCACGCCGAGGTCGGCGCCGGCGCAGAAGGCGCGGCCCGCCCCCGTGATGACGATGACGCGCACGGCGTCCGCCGCCGCGAGCATGCGCAGCGCTTCGAGCAGATCCTCGCACATCTCGGGATCGAAGGCGTTGAGCTTTTCGGGCCGGTTCAGCGTCGCTGTTCCGATATGATCGGTGATTTCCACGAGGATGCGCTCGTACGCCGCCATCAGACGCGCTCCACGATCATCGCGATGCCCTGGCCGACGCCGACGCACATAGTTACCAAACCAAACTGCGCGTTGCGGCGTGCTAAGGCGTGGACAAGCGTGGTTAACAGCTTGGCTCCGGTGCAACCGAGCGGGTGGCCGAGGGCGATTCCACCACCGTAGATGTTCACCTTCTCAGGATCGAGCTTCAGCTCGCGGATGCAGGCGATGGCCTGCGCCGCGAACGCCTCATTCAGCTCGACGAGACCGATCTGATCGATCGTAAGACCCGCGCGTTTGAGCGCTTTCTTGGTCGCGGGGATCGGGCCGAGTCCCATGCAACTGGGATCGACGCCCGCGACGGCGGTCGTCACGATTCGCGCGATCGCGTTTTTCTTGTTGCTCGTGACGAGAAGGGCAGCCGCTCCGTCGTTGATCCCACTGGAGCTCGCCGCCGTCACCGTCCCGTCCTTTTTGAAGGCCGGCTTCAGCTTCGATACCGCGTCCATTGTCGTTCCGGCCCGCGGATACTCGTCCTTCGCGAATGTCGAGCCATCTGGCAGCGGCACCGGCACGAGCTCATCGGTGAACACGCACTCTTTGAGCGCCCGCTCGGCGCGCCGCTGGCTCTCCACGGCAAACGCATCCTGCTCGCCACGGCTGATCTTGTACCGCTCCGCCACGACCTCGGCGGTCTCACCGAGCGAGATCGTCCATTCTTTCTTCATGCGCGGATTCACGAAGCGCCAGCCAACGGTGGTATCCGCCGTTTCGGGCACCTTGCGACTCCACGGCTCGGCTGATTTGAGGGTGACGTAGGGCGCGCGCGTCATGCTCTCCACGCCGCCCGCGACGAACGTCTCGCCTTCTCCCGCCTTGATCGCCTGCGCCGCGCTCGCGGCCGCCTGCAACCCCGAGCCGCACAGCCGGTTCACCGTTTGGCCCGGCACATCGACAGGCAGCCCGGCGAGGAGCAGCGCCATTCTCGCGACGTTGCGATTGTCTTCTCCCGCCTGGTTGGCGCAGCCGAGGATGACGTCGTCGATAGTCGCTGGATCGATTCCGGAGCGTTCGACAACGGCTTTGATGGCTACTGCGGCGAGATCATCCGGCCGCACGCCTGCCAACGAGCCACCGTGCTTACCAACAGGAGTCCTGAGAGCCTCAACAACAAAGGCTTCCCTCACAGGGCGACCCACACAGTCTTTGTTTCGAGGTAGCCATCGAGAGCTTCGCGGCCAAGATCTCGACCAAAGCCTGAAGCCTTGAACCCGCCAAACGGCGCACCCGAGTCGTAATAGTTGTACGAATTGATCCAAACCGTGCCGGCGCGAATCGCCTTGGCCGCCCGGTGCGCCTTTTGGATGTCCTTGGTCCAGATCCCGGCCGCAAGTCCGTAGATCGTGTTATTCGCCAACTTCACGCCCTGATCGAAATCGTCGAATGTCAGCACGGCCAGGACGGGTCCGAAGATCTCTTCGCGCGCGATCGTCATCTCGGGCTGCACGCCGTCGAACACCGTTGCTTCGACGTAATAGCCCTTACCGTTCGGCTTGGCGGCCTTGCCACCCGCAACGAGTTGCGCGCCCTCGTCCACGCCTTTCTTGATGTAGGAAAGCACCGTCTCCTGCTGCTTTTTGGAGACGAGCGCGCCGAGCCGCGTGTTCTTATCGAGCGGGTCGCCCGGCGTCATCTTCTTCGCCCCTTCAGCGAGCTGCTCGACCACCTGGGCATGCACCGACTGCTCCACCAGGAGGCGCGATCCCGCGGCGCACACTTCGCCTTTGCCGTAGAAGATGCCGGTCTGCGCGCCTCGTACGGCGGCCTTCAGGTCGGCGTCGGCGAAGATGATGTTCGGACTCTTGCCGCCCAGCTCCATCGTTACGCGCTTGTTGGTCTCAGCCGCCATCTTCATGACCTGGCGCCCGACCTCGGTCGATCCCGTAAACGAGATCTTGTCGACGTCGGGGTGGCGCACGAGCGCCGCGCCCGCGGTGGAGCCGCCGCCGGGCACGACGTTGAACGCGCCCGCAGGCAATCCCGCCTCGAGCGCGATCTCGGCGAAGAGCAGCGCGGTGAGCGGCGTCTCCGACGCGGGCTTGAGGACGACGGTGCACCCGGCCGCGAGCGCCGGAGCGAACTTCCAGCTCGCGATGTTGAGCGGAAAATTCCACGGCACGATCGCACCGACGACCCCCATCGGCTCGCGCAACGTGTAGGTGAGGAAGGGGCCTTCGACCGGGAGCGTGTCGCCGACGATCTTGTCCGCCCATCCCGCGTAGTAGCGCAGCGTGTTGATCGTCATGCCGATTTCGATCTTCGACTCGAAGAGCGTCTTGCCGTTCTGCGCCGTCTCGAGGCGAGCGACCTCATCGAGCCGGGCCTCGAGCAGGTCGGCCGCTTTGAAGAGGAGCTTGCCTCTCTTCCTGCCCGACATGTCCCGCCACGCCTGCGACTCAAAGCACGTCTTGGCGGCACGGACCGCGTGATCGACGTCCGCCGCGTCGCCTGCCGCCACATCGGCCAGGTTCTCTTCGGTCGCCGGGTTTTCCACGGCGAACCGCTTGCCGCTGACCGCCGGCCGCCACTCGTTATTAATGAAGAGGTCGGTCTTCACTTCCCCTTGAACTCCGCCATCCGCTTCTCCTGGTTCGCCGCGATGCCCTCTTTGGCGTCATCGCTCTGGAACAGCTGCTGCTGCAGCTCGCGCTCGATGGCCAAGCCGCTCTCGAATGGCACCTCCGCGCCGGACTGCACCGACCGCTTGATCAGGCCGACCGCTTTGGATGCCTTGTGGGGTGGGCAGAACTGCTTCGCGTAGAGCAGGACCTGCTCCCAGAAGTCCTTCGCGTCGAACACCTCGTTCACGAGCCCGATCTCTTTGGCGCGATCGAAAGAGAACAGCTCGCCCTTCACCATGAGCTCGATCGCGAGGGATTTGCCGACGATGCGGGCGAGCCGTTGCGTGCCGCCGGTGCCCGGCAGCACGCCGAGGTTGACCTCCGGCAGACCGATCTTGCCGGCATTCTCCTTTGCAATCCGCAGATCGCACGCCATCGCGATCTCGAGACCGCCGCCGACCGTATGCCCGTTCAGGGCCGCGATCGTGAGCTTAGGCGTCTGCTCCAGCCGGTTCAGCGTTTCGTTCGCGTGGAGACAAAAGAAGTACTTGAACCGCGGCGTCACCTTGTTGAGCATGCCGATGTTCGCGCCCGCGGAGAAGAACTTGTCGCCGTGGCCACGCAGCACGATGACGTGCACGTCGTCGTCGAAGCGAGCCCGGAGGATCGCGTCGTCGAGCTGGCGCATCATTTCATGGGTGTAGGTGTTCGCCGGAGGATCGTCGAGCTCGATGATCGCGAGGCCGTCCTCGGTGCGGTATTGAATGAGTGTCTTGACTTGCGGTTCGGTCATGGTTGCCATGGAATTATTTCGCCTCCTGATGGGTCTCGACGAAGCCGCCGAGGAAGATGCTCGCCATGAGATCGGCCAGTCGCGCGGGATCGATGTGACCGGCCGGGTCGTACCAGTTGTAGATCCAGTTCATCATGCCAAAGAGGATGTAGGTCGCAGCGCTGCGGTCGACCGCGCTTTGTTCGGGAGCCGCGTCTTTGAGAATCGTCTCGAGCAGGTCCACGTAGCGCCGCTTGATCGCGCTCACACTGCGCGGCGAGGCTTCATGCGACAGCACCTTCATCTCGGCCATGTGTTGCGCAAAGAACGAGACGTGGTGCCGGATGAACGCCTGCAGCCGTTCCTGCGGATCGCTGGCGGTCGCCACTGCCTGCCGTGCGCCTTCCAGGACCTG
>WNEZ01003934.1_pt1 | contig 14688 bp, 15 predicted proteins | sample 5400521 | NCBI WGS metagenome assembly WNEZ01 (sample SAMN13153339, study PRJNA577476) | soil metagenome | isolation source: 120 cm saprolite under Douglas fir tree site 2 hole 1 replicate 1 | place: USA:California | collected 2015-04-18
TATATCACATACCAGTACTATGACGAAGCTCATGACGCTTTCATGGCGCTTCCTCCTTATACTGGCGCCAGAGAGGGCGTGGGCTCGATATAAACCTGTGCTGAAAGGAAAAGCGAACATGGCAACAGACGAAAGCAACCTGGCCAAACGCAGAAGCGAGAGCCCTATCAATTCTACGCTGTTGAGACAGATCCATCATGAACTGGGCAATGGACTTGCCATTCTTTCAGGTTATCGGCATCTGTTACAACGTGAGATCTCTCTACAAGCACAAGAAACAGCCCCGCCTGAGCCGGATGTCTGGCGACATCGGAACGAGCAATGGTTACGCTATTTGCACATCATGCAGGATCGGGAAACGCTCTTGAATGACTTTCTGGCACAACTGCGCGCGCTCTGGCCTGTCGCGACCCATGGGCGCCTCTCTCAGAACTTTGTACGGGCTGACCTTGTGGTTCTACTCAGAAAAGTCATCGAGCGACTTGGTCCACTCTACCCTGATCATACACTGCGAGTCCACCTATCCGTTCAATCGCTCTTTATCATGTGCGACCCTTTCTGGATAGAGTTGGTTCTGGAACATGTCATGAACCACACGATCGCGGCACATACCGCTTCCACACCTGTCGATATCAGCCTCGAACCATCGACCGATTCTTCCCACATGGTTCAGGAAGCAAAAATAGCGATTCATATCAAGAGAACGCTTCCTGGCCCCAATCCAAGAAGAGAAGAGGTGTCTGAAACGTGGTCACAGGTGCTGAGTCCAGGCGATCGGGAATTGTGCTTCGCGATATGTCGTGAAGTGCTTCAAGAACATGGAGGACGGATCTGGAAGGAGCAGAGAGGAGAGCAGGAGGAGATTGTCTTTCTTGCTTTGCCGCTGGTGGAATAGAGTACGTACTTTTTGCAGGAAGCAGTACAAATTACCGCGGCCTGACACCTTGGTGTTATACTGTTGCCATAACCTGATGGTTCTTCTACTCGAGGGAAGTCTAGATGCAAATAAGACCCTACGGTGATACTGCCAATGACGGTGTCGTGCAGCTATCTTTCACACTTCCACTCCCGCTGAATGCCCACGCGCGTGAGACGGCGCGGCGCTACGCAATGTTGATGGGTATCAGCAATCCGCTGGTGGCCCACGCAGAACGTATAGATAAAGGGTTCACTTTTTTTGTTGTTTACGGGGCCTGCTCGCATACCATCGATCCAGAACAGATTCTCGTGGATGAACTGGCCCACGAGGAACTGGATTTCTACGAGATCAATGAACTGGTGGAGAAGCGCCTGGAGCGCAGGGTCACAGTGATCGGCGCTGCTATCGAGAGCGATGCGCATACGGTGGGGATTGACGCGATTTTCAACGCCAAGGGATTTGCAGGAAACTATGGGCTGGAACGTTTTCCGGCATTTCGTGCGTTGAATCTTGGTGCGCAGGTATCCTGCGAGGCCCTGCTCAGGTGGGCGGCAGCAGAGCAGGCTGACGCGGTCCTGGTTTCGCAGGTGGTGACACAGAAGAATGTACATGTCCACAACCTGACCAGGTTGATCGAACTGGCTGAAGCCGAGGGGGTGCGAGAACATTATCTCTTGATTGTTGGTGGGCCGCGTATTTCCCATGCGTTTGCTAAAGAGCTTGGCTACGATGCAGGTTTCGGCCCGGGTACAACTGCCAACATGGTTGCAAGTTTTATTGCGCAGGAGCTTGTGGCACGGCTGGAGTGACCACTGGCAGCGCTTATCCCTGCACTTTCTTAATCATGGGCTAATTAGCGCAAACGGAAGACTCTTCTTTGCGTTCAGAAACGTGTACTGTAACAGCACCCGTATTATAATCTGAGTAGGATATTCCTCTTGTATTCGAGGAAAGGAGCGCTGCCATGTTAGACGAGGAAAGCCATGAGAGAGATGACGACTTAGATACGGATGAGCTAATAAAGAAAGAACTGGTGGAACACCCCGAAGTTCTCGAGGTCATTGAAGAGCGCAAGAAGAGAAAGTTTACCTGGAGCGGTCTGGCAGTGATCTTGTGGCGGTTGGGGGAATAGTGGTGCTAATTGGCATTCTCAGGATTTTGATAGGCTGGATCAACCCTATCGTTCCTAGCCAGCTGTGAGGCCAGATGACTGCTTAAGGGGTAAACGACTCTAAAACAGGAAAATCATCACGAAACGAACTGTCGCCCATCCTGATTGTGACATCAAATGGCGGTTGGTCTGGTAGGCTAAGCCCCGCAGTAGTGACCAGCGCAACACTGCAATTGCTCAATGGCTTCCGCAAAGGCGTAATGGCCGTTGTCAGCGGATTATTTGGTCGAGGGCCATACCTGTTGAAAGGATAGCCCTTCAGAAAGAGACGCTCAGCAAGATCGACATCGTCCAGTCGCGCCATCGGGGTGCTACCACCTTTTGTTACTTTTTCTATATCTCTTCCCCACGCCCCTACTTGATGGTTGAGAGAACTGGAACCTCCAGTCCCGCATCCTCCAACACGTCGAGCGAGAGCGCAGACCAATCCATATCTCCACGTCCTTTGGCAATGCCTGCCAGCAGGCGGTCATGCAACAAGCTTGCGAAAGGCATCGGCATGGTCGCGTGTTCCGCTACATCTCTGACCAGATTGAGATCCTTCAAGCCTAACGTCTGCCGAAATCCGGCGGGAGTGTGACGTTTCTCAGCAATCATCTTGCCGTAGATCTGGTAAATGGGAGCTGAGAACAGGGTGTGCGTCAGCATGTCGGTGACAGCTGAACGAGCAATACCGCTCTTCTCCGCCAGGGCCAACGCCTCGGCCATCGCCTCCATTGCAGAGAGGATCAAGAAATTGCCGCAGAGCTTGACAATATTGGCTGCACCTGGGTCTTCACCGAAGTCGAAGATGCCCTGCCCGAGCGCCTTGAGTACAGGTTGTACTCGCTCTCTGGCAAGCTGTGGGCCTGCGAGACAGATCCACAGTTTCTGGGCGGCAGCCGCTTCGGGTCGTCCGAAGACGGGAGCTGCGAGGTAGATGCTACCGTGTTGCGCGTGCAGTTGTGCAAGCTTGCGCGATGTCTCAGGCGAGACCGTACTCATCGAGAGGTGAATGCCGCCTGGTCCCAAACGCTCAAGAAAGCCCGGGCTCATGACGATCTCTTCCAGGGCCTGGTCATTTGCCACCATGCTGATCACGATGCCGCCTTTCGTGACAGCCTCGCTCGGCTGATGCGCCAGTCGGGCGCCCTTCGCCGTCAATGCTTCTGCTTTACTCAAGGTACGATTATACACTGTGAGGGTATAGCCTGCCTTGAGCAGGCTGCTTGCCATAGCCTGTCCCATATTGCCAAGGCCAATAAACCCAATCATTTCGCTCATACTAACTCCTTTCAGGATACAGGTAGTCTTCTCGTCGTGCCATCCCTGTCACCTTCTCCCCCCTGAGGAAGTGTTTGACGTTTTCAGCCGCCTGCCGTGCCGCGCCCACTAAGGAATGGGCCACGAGGGCTGAATTATGCGGGGAGCCCAGCACGTTGGGCAGATCGAGAAAGGGATACTCCATGCGAAAGCTCCCATGCAGGAACGGTTCGGTCCACCAGGCATCGATGCCCACCAGAAAGGCGGGATGGCTCTTCACATGATTGTAGAGTGCCTCCTCATCGATAATCGCGCCACGGGCGACATTCACCAGGATGGCCTCTGCTTTCATCCAGGCCAGTTCCTCCTTGCCGATGAGTCCCCTGGTGGCCCTGGTGAGTGGCAACGAGATCACCACCACGTCGCTCTCCCGCAACACGTGCTCCAGATCGTGCAGCGTGCCAAGGAAGTCCGTCGGCTCGGGACTGCTTCCACCGGTATTGATCGCATAGATCTTCATGCCAAACGCCTGCATGAGGCGAGCCGTGGCTCGCCCGATCCCCCCAAAGCCCAGGATGCCAGCCGTCATGCCAGCGAGCAAACGGTTGGGGGTAAGCTGATCAAATTCGCCATTCTTCAGTTGCTGGTTTTCTACGAGCAGGCGTTTGGCCAGGGCCAGCGTCATCGCCAGCACGTGTTCAGCCATGGGAGTCGCATACGCCCCGGGATTGCTGGCGACGATGATACGTGAGGGCAGGTCGGCAAACGGCATGTGGTCAGCTCCCGCAGACAGGAGCTGGATGAACCTGACCTGCTGCAAGTGGGGATAGTCCTCTTGCCCAATTTCTCGCGGGAAGTTCCACGCGAGGAGAATCGTGGCACCCTCCAGGATCTGTTCCCGTTGCGCGGGTGGGACCTCGCCCAGAAAGGTGAGGGAGGCTGCGCTTCCCAGCATCTCAAGAAACAGGCCTTTCTCCTCGGGTGAGGTAGTGAAGGTGACCACGATGTTCTGCCTCTCCATCTCTTTTCGTTGCTCCTTTGTGTTCTTTTCTCATCTCAACATGCCGCTACTCTTATTATCTGCGGGAGCGTCTCCACTTTGCAAGCTGAAGGAATGGCTGATTTTCGAGAGGAGGCGGACTTCCTGTCGAGAATGCGGTGTTGCTCAGGGTACTACCGTATGCGCTCTGAGAGGTAGACACCGCTAAGTCATCGACTAATCGCTGTAGTGTCACGAGTGAAAAGCCGCGATTTTCTAAGTCCGTGATGATCGTGGGCAATGCCGCTACCGTTTGTGCGCGATTGCCGCCACCATCGTGCAGGAGGATGATAGCTCCAGCATGCGCTAAGCTGAGGATCCTATTGACGATAAAACCGACCCCCGGCAATGTCCAGTCTTCTGCTGTATCATTCCACAAAACTGTCGTAACTCCGAGATAGCTGGCCTGCGCTAAGACGGTGCGGTTGAATGCGCCATAGGGAGGGCGAAAAAAGGTGGGCCGTACTCCTATCGTGGTTTGAATTACATTGGAAGTGGAGGTGAGCTGGGACAGGATGGCGGATGCTGAGAGTAGCGTCAGTTCTGGGTGGGACCAGCTATGGTTAGCAACGAGATTGCCGTTGTTGTATTCCTGGCGAACGATGTTGGGAAAGTCTTTCACCAGGTATCCAACATCGAAAAAAGTGGCCTGCACCCCATAGTGTCGAAGGATAGCGAGGACCTGGGGTGTGTAGTAAGGATTCGGGCCATCGTCAAAGGTCAGTGCGACCTCCGGCAGGTGAGCATTGCCGTAAAAGAGTGGATAACTTAATGGATGAGGATGCGTGTGAGGCGATGTATAGGATGGAGCCGCGTTGTGAGTTGGGGTGTAAACAGGCGTATTTACAATACTAGGCCTGGTGATAGGCTTAGTTGTAGTCACATGAACTGGGACATGACTTCCATGAGCAGTTGCGGAGAGCGCTATCGAGGTTATTGAGCCCAGCATAGCCAGAATGGCAGTCAGCACCAGTACAATCCTGGCCCGCGTTTTGGCCTTGCCGGTGGGCCATCGGCCAGGAGGTAAAGTGGGAAAGTTGAAAGCACGCATGCTCTGAATGCCAGTCTCCTCCCAAAATCTACTATTGACAATGCTGAGTATAACACAATGCTGTTACTTGTGGAACTTTCTGACGTTCTTTTTTTGGAAGAGGTAATGTGATACGTTCTATGCTCTTTAGGAGCTTAAGGTATGCGGGCACGACAAGTAGCGATCATCCGGTCGACAGATGGTACAAGGCGGACCGTCGAGTTGAAATCTAGCGGTTTCAGTATGTTGATGTGTTGCATACTGCTCTTCCTTTCTAGCTGCTCGAGTCTGTTGGGTAGTGTCGGATCTGCTGCTCCTACTCGTGTACTTTCTAAACCCTCCCCGAGTCCGACGCCGGCGAGAGCCAGGATAGATAGTGCAGCCGAAAGTCCCCTGAAGGCCCAACTGGCTAAAGTGCAGCAGATTATGGCAGGTATGACGCTCGATCAGAAGCTCGGCCAGCTTATTATTGTAGAGTATTTAGGCAACAGCTATACCGGCACAGGACTTCAATATATGATTGCGAACCAGTATGTTGGAGGATTCCTGTACCAGGAGAGCAACCATAACTTTGCCTCTCCGTATGATGTCATCAGCAATGTGGCTGCCTTTTCGAAGCAGGCGATGAATGATGCTAAAATTCCTTTGCTGATTGGTACTGACCAGGAGGGCGGTCTGGTCAACCGGCTATATATCTTTCATGGGTATTTGCCATCCGCGGCAGAAATGGCGGCGAGCGGTAATCCACAAACGGCTAATAGCCAGGGGTCTCTGGCCGCTAAGTGGTTACTGCAACTGGGCATTAACGCTGATCTCGCCCCTGTCGTCGATGTGCGTAGTGTCGATCCGCCTGTGCTGGCGACGCGCATGTTCGGGCGTGATCCCAACACCGTTGCTACCTATGCAGGTGCATATCTCAATGGGCTACAACTGGATGGCATTGCTGGCTGCCTTAAGCATTATCCGGGGCTGGGTGCCATAACCTCTGACCCTCACCTGGGATTGCCAACCGTCAATAGAAGCCTGGCAGAGTTAGAGAATATTGATCTCGCCCCCTATAAACTGATGATTCAGGCAGACCATCCTGCGATGATTATGTCTACGGATGTGCTGATGCCAGCGATTGATCCCGCTTTACCTGCTGAACTCTCTCCGAAGACTATCAATGGCATTCTCCGTAATCAGTTAGGCTACAATGGAGTTGTGATTACCGATGGTCTGTATATGCAGGGCATCAGCGGCAGATGGACGTTGAGCCAGGCGGCTGTACTTTCGATCATGGCCGGTGATGACCTGCTTGAAGGGCCATACAGCCCCAGCCAGGTAGCAGTCGTGGTCGCTGCTCTCAAACAGGCCATCCAGCAGGGTAAATTGACCATCGACCGCATAGATCAATCTGTTGAGCGCATCTTGCTCATGAAAGTGCAGTACGGTATCATTAAGTAGCGGTGCTGAGAGGAGGAGCTTCGCCGCTTAGCGTAGGTTTAGCCCGGAATACTATGGTGAGGCCTTGACGGATTCAGAGCAGTTCTGAACCCGTCAGGTGTTGAGTGCCGTAATCGGGAACCACTGCTTAAAATGGTCTGATCTCCGGCGTACGACGGTACATGATCAATTGATGACGATACGCGAGGCAGTGATACTCCCATCATGATTGTGCGCTCCGGTGACGTACACGCGTGTGCCAACGGTGATAGCGCTCACGGAGACGGTTTTGCCAGCTCGCATGTACTGAGTACTCGCTGTGGTGTGGACCGTAATCGACTTGCTACATGACGATTGTGCTACGATCGTTGAGCCGTTCACGCTCGTGATAGTCAACGTGTTGCACTGACCATTCGCTCCCATTGTCTTCGTCCCGTGCTGGTCGTGTGGGGGGCCCTTATGGGAGACGGCCAGTGTTTGGAAACTGCCGGTGCCTCTGGACTCAAGGGCTTGGGCCCTGGTCGCTCCAGTCGACAAACCCACGCCAACGGTGAACATGAAGGCAAAGACAAGGACCAGGCTACCAAGCAGGAGCCGTCTGCGCCTGTGCGAACGCGAAGCAGGCACTTGGCTCAAGCAGGTCGATGCCGCATCTTCATACTCTTTCATTGCTCTACCTCCTTTCTTGCAGAGTGAGCTGCTGTGGGGTCTTTGCTCAGGTGAAAGCTAGTGAGAGCATTTCATCACGCAAAGGCTCCTCCAGAAGAAGTCTCTCCCTCTCCACTTCTCTTCAACTGACGGACCTGACTCCCTCTGCACAAGTATAGAGCGGAAGTGTCATGAAAGCGTTATGAGCAGCGTTATAGCCATCCAACCACTGGCTTGTGGCCTCCGAATTGACCAGGTCGATCAGCATCTTGGACAAGGCTTCCAAAGCGAGGCGCGCTGACTCAGATTAGAAAAGACGAGGCGCTTGCAGGCGGTTAAAGAATCGATCGGCAACGGATTGATCGACATGCTTACCGACGCGCACGAGCAGGACGTTCCCTGGCTCCAGATTGATATCAGGCTCTGTCGTTGTGCGTTCCACAAACCCCTGCTCTCCAAATAGCCGCTTGATCAGTTCGCGATAACGGTGGATTGACATGTGCAACCCTTCCATGTCCCAGTGCCACGATAATCCCATGGCGAAGAGAATCATATCCTCCAGGGTATCCAGTTCCAGAGCGAAAGCCAGTAAATGCCGCGCTACTCCCGTGCCTCGCCAGTTTGCGCTTACTTCGATCGTCACCTCGTACAGGTTCTCAAAGCCCTCCCACCACTCATCACCTGGAGCCAGTGTCACTTCACCGACAATTTCACCAGCCGGCGTATGTGCCAGGGTAAGCGCGCAATCCGCGCTCCTGGCAATGCTGAGAAGCAGCTCGTGTTCTCGTTCTGGAAAGCGAGCAAAGGCATGCAATCCACTGTCCGCTCTAAGGCGTTCGACGAGAGATGGCGGACAAAAGTCGCGGAGTAGCAGCTGGCCAGCGGGCGTTTCAATTGCTTTGCTGCGCGAGGGGGTCTGGCTTCCGCGCATGTGCAGCAGGTCGAGAATCCCGGCCATTGCTGATAAGCGTGGCTGTGACGGGAAGGCTTTGCGTACAGCAGAAGGCAGCAGGAGGTGGCGCACCAGCGCAATTGTGCGCCGATTCGTGTGCGTAATTGCCCCTCGGCCAGGTAAGGCCGGAAAGTCCTCGGGGCGATCCTGGAAGGTGGTTGGAAAGTCCACCGGGCCGACCGCTTTTCGCAGCGCCTGCCGCGCAGCTTTCTCTTGCTCCTCCCTGGCAAGCCAGGCGGGGTACCAGTGTTGCACCCACTCCTCTGGTAACTTCTCAGGTACGGGTTGTCCTGACATCTCGGCCCAGAGTAGGCTCCAGGCGCGCGGCACAACGCGGTAGAGATCATACCCGCCGCCTCCTACCGCTACCCAGCGCCCCTGACAATAGGTATGTGCCAGCTGGTGGGCAAGTTTCATCTGTGCCTGGATACCTCGCATGCTGAGCGACAGGTGGGTTAACGGGTCCCAGGCATGCGTATCGCACCCATGCTGGGAGATGAGCATATCGGGAGCGAACGACATGACAAGCGGGAGAAGGATGGCGTTCATGCTCTCGATATACGAATCGTCCTCGGTAAATGGTTCCAGGGGAACGTTCACGCAGTAGCCGCGCCCTAACCCCTCCCCCAGCTCAAGCACATCCCCTGTCCCTGGAAAGAGAGCACGCCCGGTTTCGTGGAGCGAGATCGTCAGCACGCGCGGTTCATCGTAGAAGGAGCGCTGCACCCCAGCACCGTGGTGAGCGTCAAAGTCGAGAAACAGCACCTTCGCTTCACTGGAGCGCAGGACATGCGCAATCGCCACAGCAATATCGTTGTAGATGCAAAAGCCGGAAGCGTGTTCTGCCAGGGCGAGATGCAGCCCCCCAGCAGGATGAAAGATATGGAGGGGGCGGTCGCTTTCCGCAAAACCTCCACCCTCCGGCAGCCCCATCACCGCGCTCATAGCTACGAGCGTCCCACCCGCGATACGCGCAGAGGCTTCATGCATGCCAGGCCGGGCCGGTGTGTCTCCCTCGCCAAAGCCATAGCGGAACGCCAGGTCTTTCTCGCTCGCAATTACTGCTGAGTCGCTCAAGCGTTGCACGGCGGCGATGTAGTCTGCTGTGTGCACCAGGCTCAATTCCTCTATGGTCGCGGCTCGCAGGGGTATTGGCCGTTGCTCGTCGTGCTCTATCCATAATCCACTTGTCTCGAGGAGATCCATCAGAGCAACGAGGCGGCCGGGTTGCAATGGATGCTCCGCACCAAAATCATAAGCAAGCTCACTCTTTGCAAAAAGGAGACGGGTTCTCGAATGGGCGTGTTCATCTGGCATGGATGTCACCTTCTGACTGGAATTCCGCAAACTCGTACCGGATATTGTTCTCCTGCAATTGTTCCAGTAATGGAGCGGGGTTAATCGTGCCCAGCCGCACGGTTGCCACACGCGCGCGGTTATCCTTCGATGGCGCGACCATGACGCTTTGTACCTCTATATGTGATGCTGCCGCCAGCAACAGCATCCTGGTGAGCGGGGAGAGATTTCCAGCAGGTAGTGGTATGAGTAACTCCGTTCCCGGCTCAAACGCGCCCAGGGCGCGTGCCAGGGCCAGGAGCAGATCACTGCGTGTAAGCAATCCAACTAGAAAGGTGCGCGGCTCATGATCCAGGGGCTGCTCTGCATTGCTCGCGTCTTCATATGCTACGACTGGCAGGCAGTTGATGCCCCGCTCGACGAGGAGTTTCGCCGCCGAGGCGACATCGGTAGTAGGAGTGACGCAGAGAAGGGAACGCTGCATGACTTCGGCAACCCGCTGCTCCTGCCAGGGCCGCTGGACTGCGTCAGCGGAGCCGTTTCGTTCCGCTGCTGCCAGGTCAATATCTTGTGAGGTTATCAAGCCCTCCAGCACAGGCGGCCTCTCTCGTGAACGCTGATCCACTTCCCAGGACACATGTGAATTCGTTCCCCGTACCACCGGTAAATGATGAAATTGATGCTGCCTGAGCAAGCCTGCCGCGTGGCTAAGTGTGTCGTCAGGGAATACAGTCACCAGTTTTGTCGTCATCACTTCGCTTACAATCATGTGTTTTCCTTCTCCGGCTCGCCGAGTTCTCCGGCTCTCACCAGGCGCCGCATGATTGTACCTGAGCGTGTCCTGATGTAACCAACCCAAGCTCATCTGATGGAAAGAGCGTACTCCTATCGGGTATCGACTGAACGATTCTCTGTGAGGAGACCATGAACGAGCAGCTCACATACCATAACCTCCACCAGGCTCAGGGAAGGGCGCGTCGTGCTCTACTACATGTACGAGTGCTTCGCCCGACAAAACTTCGTGCGGCCCCGTAAGAAGCGATCGCAGGTCCTGCTCCCGCGCCCATAGAACAAATGATTTGTTGGCCTCTTCCGCCGACGCTTTGTTGTCAAAAATAGTTATACCCATCACCACGTTATCCTCCAGACTCAAGATGTCGTAGGAGACAAAGCCTGACAGGGTTTTTAGTGCAGGTACCAGGCCCTCCTTAGCCCGTCGTGCTATCTCATCAGTACCGCCAAAATGCTTGCTGCGCCGTACTGTTACGTACATAGGTCACCCCTTTCTTTCTTTCTTTACTTTGCAATCGTACCGCCCAGGGAGGCATGTAAGGTCCTACGTCTCCAGTGTACTGACGTCGCCGATTGGCTCACCGAGTTCCTTAGCTCGGATGATGCGCCGCATAATCTTGCCGGAGCGCGTTTTGGGCAGCCCCGGCACGAACTCAAGCTCGTCCGGTGTAGCTAACGGGCCAACGACCGTGCGAACGTGTTGTTTTAGCTCTTTTGCCAACCCGTCTGAAGGCTCGACACCATTTTTGAGGATAACAAACACTTTGACACGCTCGCCTTTTACCTCGTCTGGCTTGCCGATGGCCGCCGCTTCTGCAACGGCAGGATGGCTGACCAGGCTCGATTCGATTTCCATCGAACCCAGGCGATGACCACTGACTTTGATCACATCATCCACGCGACCCTGAATGCGGGTATAGCCGTCACTGTCCATCGTCGCAGCATCACCGGCGAAGTACACCTCCTCGATGGTGTTCCAATAGGTCTCGTAACGAGCTGGATCGCCAAAGATCGTGCGCATCTGAGCAGGCCACGGCTGGCGTACGATCAAAAATCCACCTTTGCCCTGGCCAACGCTGTTGCCGTTCTTGTCTACTACATCGGACTCGATCGTCGGCAGCGGGCGACTTGCGCTGCCCGGCTTGAGCGGCAGAACAGGGGTTGGGCTGATCATGATGGCCCCCGTCTCCGTCTGCCACCAGGTATCCATAATCGGCAGTTCGCTGCGCCCGATGTTCTTGTAATACCATATCCAGGCTTCAGGGTTGATCGGCTCGCCGACCGAACCGAGCAGGCGCAGGCTTGTCAGGTCGTGCCTGGCTGGCAATTCTTCGCCAAAGCGCATCAGGCTGCGAATCGCGGTCGGGGCCGTGTAGAGGATCGACACCTGGTACTTGTCTATAATACTCCACCACCTGTCAGCGGCAGGGTAGGTCGGAATGCCCTCGAACAGAACACTGGTCGCGGCGTTCATCAATGGGCCGTAAATGCCATAGCTATGGCCGGTCACCCAACCCACATCGGCGGTACACCAGAACACATCGCTCGGTTTGATATCAAACACAAACTTGGTGGTGGCATAGGCTCCCACTGCGTAGCCGCCCTGGACGTGTACTACTCCTTTTGGCTTGCCCGTGCTGCCGCTGGTATACAGGATGAAGAGCATATCCTCGCTGTCCATCGGCTCGCAGGGGACGACGGTATTTCTGGGAATATCTTTCAGCAGGTCATCCAGGTACACATCGCGCCCCTGCTTCATCGGTAGGTCCTTCCCGGTCCGCCGAACGACGATCATCTTCTCCACCGAGGGCGTCTCCGCGACTGCCTCATCCGCTATTTGCTTGAGTTCGATGGTTCTGCCGCCGCGATAGCTGCCATCGGCGGTGATGACCACTTTGGCTTGACTGTCATTGATGCGGTCACGCAGAGCACTGGCCGCAAAGCCGCCAAACACGACGGTATGCACTGCTCCCAGGCGTGCCACTGCCAATACCGCCGCCACGATCTCGGGGATGAGGGGCAAATAGATGGCCACACGGTCACCCTTCTTCACTCCCAGGTTTTGCAGGCCCTTGGCCAGCCGGTTCGTCATCACGTACAGCTCTTTGTACGTGATCAGGCGGATCGCGCCATCATCGCCCTCCCAGTAGTACGCGATTTTGGAGCGCGTGGGCGTTTGCACATGCCGGTCCAGGCAGTTGTAGACAATGTTAAACTTGCCGCCTACAAACCACTTGAAGAAAGGCTTGTTCGTCCATTCAAAGGTGGTCTGCCAGGGTTCAAACCAGTGCAATTCCTTTGCTTGATCATCCCAATACTCATAGCGATGCGCCAACGACCACTGGTAAAAGTCCTCGTAGTTATCGAAGCCTTTGGACTTCATGTACGCGGTAATATTGGCGTTGTTCACTACGTCGCTGGACGGTGCAAACACCCGATCTTCTACCAAAATAGTGTCGGTGTTCTCAAAACCAAGGTTGGTACTCATAACCAGATGATTCTCCTTCCAAATCGCTGTCAGTCCCTTACCAGGGTCTGATGACCAGATGCCCTTGTGCGACTGCATGGACGATATCAGCTCGGCTGACAATGCCGATGACCTTGCCATTCGCATCGACGACAGGTGCGCCGCTAATGTGTTCCTGAGAAAGAAGATGGGCAGCTTCTTGCGCGCTGGCGCCTGGATGGATAGTATGGACATTGCATGTCATTATATCACTCGTGATCACCGGACACACTCCTTAATTTGAGATGTATGGGGATGTGTTTGCCTGACTCCTGTTCGCGACCTGCTACCAGCCCCTGCGGTCTCACAATCAACAGCGGTAGTTTTGTGGCTCCCAGGATGTGCTCGGCAACGCTGCCCATGACCAGGCGTTGTAAGCCACTTCGACCATGCGTAGCAATAGCGATGAGGTCACACCCATCGAAATCTTCTGTATTTCTCCCGTACTCTGCCACCTTGATCAGAGCCGACGCCACGTCTGCTTCGACTGCCATCGACCAGGTCACCACCAGCCCAAGGTCAGCCAATTCGCCTTTGCGCAGGCGAACTGCTACAGAGCCGAGGTATGCTCTGGCGTCGCGTAGCTCTCGACCCACTATGTGGGGATCACTATGGATCTCGCTCCTCAACCTGCGATAGCTGGCCGGCCCCGTCACTACTTGTGTGAGATGTAAAACACCCTTTACCGGGGCGGCTAGCGCACCAATAAGGAACGCAGCGGGCACAAGTGCAGCCTCTGCAAATGGAGACCCATCCAATGCTACCAGCGCACGCAGGGAATCATGGCGCACAGTCGATAAAACGCCGCCAGCGCGGAGCACCAGTACTGGGACAGGGCTATGACGTGCCAACTCTTGAGCGACACTTCCAAGCATCCAGCGCTTGAGGCCAGTATCTCCATGGCTACATATCACGACCAGATCAACCCCTTTCGATTGAACGGCCGAGATGAGTGCCGGCAGCACCGCACCGGCAAGCGCTTCAGTCGTTATCTCAATGCCCCGGAGATCGTCCGCTTCGGCAACAGTTGCTAGATATCCGCTGTCCCTGGTACGTTCAACCGCCAGGTTTTCCTTCGTGATTGGAGATGGGAACTTCGAAAGGCCTTCGTACTCAACTGGTGCATCTGCCACCTGTAGCAGCACAATTGATCCACCAGAAGCTCTTGCTATACGGGCAGCGACTGGTAAAGCTTGTTCGGCATGTGTCGTTCCATCCAGCGGCACAAGAATTCGTTGAAACATTGTATCCTCCTTTCCTACTTGAAAGGATATGCTTCACATGTCACAGCACCATCACAGGCGATCAAACGACTGTCACAAAGAGCACACAAGACTACTCGGTTCTAAGGCAGATAGGAAGTCAGCAACCTCATCCCTCAAGGGAGAGGCTTGTATCCGAACTCCACTAGGTTAATACGAGTTGTGTTATCTGAGCCACCATACCGCTCAGATAGCCTATTAGTCCCTGTTTAGCCGCTTCCGTTTACAACATCCTGCCTAGACCCGTACACTGAGGGCCATTACAGCGATCGAAGCCTACGGATCTAGGGGGAATGATACCATGTCTACAGTGATCTCACAAACAAAAGATGTGATGCCTTTGTCGCGTATTCGTCGCATACCCGGGCGCCCAGGTGACCGTTACGAAGTCGTTTTCCTGGATCAG
>WNEZ01008547.1_pt1 | contig 14686 bp, 13 predicted proteins | sample 5400521 | NCBI WGS metagenome assembly WNEZ01 (sample SAMN13153339, study PRJNA577476) | soil metagenome | isolation source: 120 cm saprolite under Douglas fir tree site 2 hole 1 replicate 1 | place: USA:California | collected 2015-04-18
ATAGATCGATCACTGCGGAGATCTCGCGCACAGGGTGATCGTCCGGTCCAACCTCGTCGAGCTTGAACTCGTAGAAAGGCTGCTCCTGATCGTGCTTCAGCCGCCCCATCATCGCCCGCCTCCGCAGCGAATCGCGCAGAGCGACGGAATCACCGTTCGCAGAAGCCACCAACCGACTTTTGCAACAAAATAAGGAGACATTAGGCCGTGGACCCTCCAGTCGATGGTGCCCTGCTGGTTGGTGCGGTTTCTCCGCGAGCCGGGCATTGAACGAGGCGAGCGGGAGATGGCAGCAATCCTTGACTTCGGCGGTCGAGCACAAGTCCATGAGCGGGGCGTCAGGCCTTGTAGACCTCGACCGCCTGCATCATGCCCATCTCCTCGTGGTTCATCATGTGGCAGTGCATCATGAAGACGCCGGTGTAGTCGAGAAAGCGCGAGCGGATGACGGTGCTACCGCCTTTGGCCGGCCGCGGCACGACCACTGTATCGCGCCACGGCCGATCGGCCTGCGGTTGACCGCCGATCTCGATGACCTGGAACGGGTTGGTGTGGATGTGGAATATATGGTCGTCGTGCTCGTGGGTGTTGCGGATCGTCCATTCCTCCACCGCGCCCAGCCGCACTCGCTGGTCGATGCGCGAGGGATCGAAGGTCTTGCCGTCCACGGTGAAGGTATATTCCTGCCAGTGGCCCGCGACATCGTTCTCCGGCGAGGTGGCCCCCAGGACCAGCGTGCGCCGGCCTGTGATCTCGCTGTCGCGGATCGTCTCGAGCGGCGGCTTGGGCAGTGCGGCCGGGAGTTTCATCGGCAGCGGCTCGCCGGCGACGACCACGCGGGCCAGCGGTCCGGTGGGCGACGGATGACCCTGATCGAACGGCATGGCGTTCAGCTCGTAGGTGCCCGGACCGCCCGCCTGTACCAGCACATCGGCGCGCTGTCCCGGCGAGATCAGCAGCTGCTTCATCTCCTGCAGGGTGCCCAGCTGGATGCCGTCGTAGGCGATGACGTTCAGCCGGTGCTTGTCGAGTTCCAGCAGCATGTTGTCCTGGTACTGCGAGCCGACCAGGCGCCAGCGCTGCACCTCCCCCGGCCGCATGTCGATGGTCGGCCGCCGCTGGCCGTTGATCGCCAGGAAGCGTGTCGAGGTTTCCGGAAACAGCGTGCCGAAGTCCTCGATCATGTAGAAGGCGTCGAATACGACCTGCGTCAGAAGCATGACCCGCTCGCGCGCCCGGGCGATTTCCGGCACATCGGCGAAGTCGCCTTCGACGATGATGGCGCCCGCCATGCCGCTCGCCACCTGCACGTCGGCCGAGCCGTGGTGATGCGGATGGTACCAGTAGGTGCCGCGCGTGTGGTCCGCGGGCAGCGTGATCTCGATGTCGTGCGACTTGCCGGGCGCCATCGAGCGCATGACGTTGTCGGCGATGCCGCTCGGGCTGCAGTGCGCGCCGTGGAAATGGAAGTTCGTGTTGTTGAGCTGGTGCGGATGCGAGGGGTTGCTGGGCAGTATATCCCGGTTGGGCGGCAAGTCGTTGATGAGTCGGATCTTCAGGGTCTCGCCAGGCTTCATGCGCAGCGTCGGGCCCAGCCCGCCTTCGTAGCTGCGCAGGTAGAAGCGCATGCCGCCGATGTCGCGATAGGCGTAGGCGCAGCTCAGGTTGGTGCTGAGCACGCCGTTGACGGAGCGGCGGACCTCGGGCTCGACCAGCGGCTGGTCCATCGCCGCCACAGCCGGCAACTTCGCCGCGCCGAGTTCGGGCATGTGGGCGTGCGCGCCGCCGGACTGCCCCAGCGCAGCGCGCTGGCCCAGTGCCAGCGTGCCGATCGCCAAGCCGGCCTGCAGCAAGCCGCGCCGTGAGGCATGCGGCCCAAGCCCGCAGCTCGTGCCGAAGAATCTCTGCTCTTTGGCCATGATCCCGCTCTCCGTGACATGCCCGGCGCCAATACGGTAACAGATACCGTTAAAGCACCCGAGATCCGGCAAGCCCAAAAAAAGACTGCTACTCGATCACCTCGTCGGCGCGCGACAGGAATGACTCCGGGATAGTAAGGCCAGGTGTCTCGGCAGTTTTGAGATTAATGATTAGCTCCACCTTCGTGGACTGATGCAATGGCAAGTCAGCGGCCTTCTCACCCTTGAGTATTCTTCCAACGTAGATACCCGCCTGCCGAAAGCCTTCGGCGTAACTGTCACTGTCCCACTTTCGCTACCCGCCGTCTACATGATATATTGCAAATATACAGGTGGGATGGATATCCGGCTTGATCTTTCATTGGTCGATGTGGGTAACAAGTTGACGAAGAAGCAGGCAAAACGCGGTTCTCGCGCAGCCGAAGCCGAGGACGGCACTCTTACAGATCGCGCCTATCGCGAACTCGAAGAGATGATCGTCACGCTGCAATTATCGCCGGGAACGGTATTGTCGGAACAGGCGCTTGCCCTGCGCCTGAAGATCGGCCGAACGCCGATCCGGGAGGCCCTGCAGCGTCTTGCGAGGGACGGCCTCGTTGTGATCATGCCGAGGCGCGGCATCATGGTCTCCGAGATCAATTTACGGCTGCAACTGCGGCTGCTCGAAGTGCGGCGCGAACTGGAGCGCCTGATGGCAAGCCTGGCGGCCGAGCGCGCCACCCCCGAGGAACGGCGCGAATTCGCCGACGTCGCGGAAGCCATGCTCGCCGCCGCCGCCAAGGCCGACGACATCGCCTTCATGCGCCTCGACCAGCGTTTCAACATCCTGATCGCGACCGCTGCCCGCAACGAGTTCGCCCGGCGGTCCATGGGACTGATGAACGCCTTGTCGCGCCGGTTCTGGTATCAGCACTATCAGCAGGTCGCGGATCTGCCGCTTGCCGCCAAGTTGCACGCGGCAGTCGCGGAAGCGGTTTCGCAGAAGAAAGCCAAGGCTGCTGCGACCGCCTCGGACCGGCTGATCGACTACATCGAGGATTTCGCCCGCAAGACGCTCGATACCTGAGCCGGCTTCAATCGAACATGATGACGCTGCGAATGGTTTCGCCGCGCTTCAAGGCGTCGAAACCGCTGTTGATCCCGTCCAGCGTGATGCGGCGGGAAATCAGCTCGTCCAGCATCAGCGAGCCGTCGAGATAGGCACGTGCGAGCAGCGGAAAATCCCGCTGCGGGCGCGCATTACCATAGCTGACGCGGCGGATGCGTTTTTCCTGCATCAGCGAGCCCCAGCGGAACGCGACGTCCTTGTTGACGTCGATCTTGCCGAGCCAGATGACCTGGCCGCCGGGCCGCACGGCCTCGGTGGTCACCCGAAAAGCCGAGCCGCTCCCGGCCGACTCGATGACGACGTCGACACCGCGGCCGCCCGTCTGTTGTTTGCCGGCGGCGACCGCGTCGTCTGTGGATGCGTTGACGCCATGCGTTGCGCCCATCCGCACGGCGAGCACAAGTTTCGCCGGGTCGAGATCGACTGCGATGATCGCACCCGCACCCGCCAGCCGCGCGCCTTGCACCGCGGCGAGGCCGACCGCCCCGCAGCCTATCACCATCACGGTATCGCCATGGGCGATCGCGCCCAGATTGAGGGCCGCGCCGACGCCGGTCATGACGCCGCAGCCGATCAGGCAGGCGCGGTCGAAAGGAATATCTTTTGGAACGGGAATGGCTTGTTGGTCGGCCACGACGCAATATTCGCCGAACGATCCCAGGAACATCAGCTGCCGAAGCGGGCGGCCATCGGCCAACGCCGCGCGGCTTTCGCCATTGAACGGCAGCGCCTTCGGTCCCTCCCCGAGATATTGCTCGCACAGGATCGGGGCGTCGCGGTCGCAGTAAAAGCAATGGCCGCAGTGCGGATTCCACGAGAGTACGACATGGTCGCCGACTTTCACCCCGCGCGCGGCAGAGCCGACCTGCTCGACGATGCCGGCGGCCTCGTGCCCGAGCACGATCGGCGTTGGATAGCGCAGCGATCCTTCGATCACCTCGAGATCGGTGTGGCAAAGGCCGGCCGCGCGGATTCGAACCAGCACGTCGGTCGGCTGCAAGTCCGTTGCCGTGATGGTTTCGATCGACATCGGCGTTTGCGCGGCATGCAACACCGCAGCCCGATACTTGAGGGTCATCAGGCAACCGCCTTACCGGAAAGCGCGGCCAAAGCCTGGTCAATATCAGCCGAAGTCATTTCCCATTCGTTGCCGAAATTCGCCACGACGGCGCGCATAAAAGCCTCTACCGAACCCTTTGCTTTGTCCTTGTCGCCGAGATGATCGACCAGCAGCGCCAGCGCGAGCTGGCGCGGCTCCGGCCCCTCATAGCTCCGCTCGAAGCCGTTCTTGGTGAACTCCATGACATCGACGCAAGGGTCGAGTGGCGCGCCATCGACGGTCACTTTCACGCCATCGATAGTCCGATCTCCCGCATAGCGCTTAATGTTACCCTCCCGCTTCCGATCCGAATGCTTGCCCTCTCACGAGGCGACCTCGATCTGGCCTGCGATCACGCGCATGACGTCGCGGTCCCGATGCGCCTCGGCCAATGTGCCCGAAAACATCACCTCGCCTCGCTCCAGAACATAGATCCGGTCGACGTAATCGGGAATGTGGTGCACGTTGGATTCCGCCATCAGAACACCCTTGCCCATCGCGCGGATCGAAGCGACGCCTTCCGCGATCGATGGAATGATCGCCGGCGACAGACCTTCGAACGGTTCGTCGAGCAGCAGCAGTTTTGGATCAAGCGTCAGGGCCCTGGCGATCGACACCATCTTGCGCTCGCCGCCGGAAAGCTGCGCACCGCCGCGGGCGAGATATTGGCGCAGTTTCGGGAACACGGTGTAGGCTTCTTCGATGCGGGCCGCGGCCGGACGACCGGAAGGCCGCGTCCAGGTCGAAAGCTCGATATTCTCGGCCACGGTCAGGTCGGTATAGACTTCGGACTCTTCGGGCGAAAAGCCGATACCGCGTTGCGCGATTTGCCAGGTCGGCAGCTTCGTCAGGTCGCGGCCGTCGAAGCTGATATCACCCGAGCGCGCCCGGCGATAACCCATAATGCTGCGAAAGGTCGTGGTCTTGCCGGCGCCGTTGCGCCCGACCAGACAGACAAGTTCGCCGGCCGCGACTGACAGGCTGATGCCGTTGAGGATGCGACTGCCCTCGATGTCGACGTTCAGGTTCGACAGGTTAAGCATCAAGACATCTTTCGCTGGGTTTGCGGGCGCGTTCCTATCACTGCGGCGATCAGGGCCGGATTCGCGAAGAAAGCGTCGGGCGGCATGTCGGCCAGCACGGACCCTTCCTGTAACGCGACAATGCGATGCGAATACCGCTCGACAAGATCCATGTCGTGCTCGACCTGGACGATGGCACGCACACCTGCCGCTTTCGCCGCCGAGACCAGAACCCCCATAATCGCATGCTTGTCGCCGGTCGAAACGCCGCTGGTCGGCTCGTCCAGCAGGATAACGCTGGGATTGAGCGCAAAGGCGCTCGCGATATCCAGCAACTTCTTTTCGCCCTGCGACAGCGTCGAAGCCACCGTTTCAAGCCTGGCGCGCAAGCCCAGAACTTCCGCGATACGCTCGGCGTCGACTTGCAGCGCGTCATCGCGCTTCAGCGAGCGGAACGGATTGCCGACGCGGCGCAGGCGGGAGGCGACCGCCACCGCCAGGGTTTCGCGCACGGTGAGTGCCGGAAAGATGTTGACCAGCTGAAATGCGCGCGACATCCCCAGTCTGGCGAGTTCGACCGGCCCAATGCCGGCGATATCGCGACCCAAAAAACGGACCTGTCCGGCCGTCGGTCGCAGCAGGCCGGTCACGACATTGACCAGCGTGGTCTTGCCGGCTCCATTCGGTCCGACGATCGAGACAAACTCGCCGTCACGGACATGAAAAGAGACATTGTTTAGGGCCTTGAACACGCCAAAGGCTTTCGAGACGTTGATGGTTTCGAACAGCGGTGCTGTATCGGCTGCGCGGCCGGGCTCCATATTCATCGCCCTCCAGCGCGCCGGTTGACGAGAGCCTCGATCGTGCCTGATAGCCCCTGCGGCATGAAGACGACGAGAAGCACGAGCACGCCACCCATCACAAAGCGCCAGTATTGCGTGATCGACATCACGAAATCTTGTAACACCACGAAAACCAGCGCGCCGATCGCCGGACCCGCAAATGTCCCGCTGCCGCCAAGCACCGCCATGAAGACCAGGTTGCCGGAATGGGTCCAATAGGCCAGTTCGGGATCTGCCAATCCCGTCGTGACGGCAAGGATCGTTCCGCCGATGCCGCCATAGATCGCCGAGATGACGAAGGCGGCCAACCGCATGCGAAAAATCTGCACGCCGACGTAAGCGGCCTTGCCGGCATTCTCGCGTATCGCGCGCAGATGCAGACCGAACGGTGACTGCGTGATGCGCCACATCGCCAGACCAAGCAGCGCAAACAACAGCAGCGCATAGTAGTAGAACGGACCGGTCAGAAACACGGTCTTGCCGCCACGCCATTCCATGCCGAGCAACAACGGCCGCAGCACCCGCATGCCCTGGTCACCACCGGTAATGTTGTAGAACTTGAACAAAAAGGAGTGAAACAGCATGCCGAACGCCAGCGTCAGCATACCGAAAAAAATCCTGGTGTAGCGAACGCACAATGCGCCGATCGCCAGCGCTACAAGCCCGGATGCCAGCGCCGCCGCGATCAGCAAAACCTCGAAACTGAGAATGCCGAATTTCGAAGTCAGCGCTGCTGCGGTGTAGGCGCCAACGCCAAGAAAAAGCGCGTGCCCGAAGGACAATAGCCCGGTAGTTCCAAACAGAAGATTGAATCCCAAAAGCGCAATGCCGTAACCAATGAACGGCAGCATCAGAAGCAGCGCATAGGGCGAGGCGACCAACGGCAGCAGCGCCATGACAGCTATCAGCCCAAGCAGAACCCACAATCCATTGGGCTGCGGTAGCGTTCGTCGCACAGCCGCCGGGGAAGCGATGTCGATCGACTGATTGCTCATGCCGTTGCCTTCCCGAACAAGCCGGCTGGTCTGACAATAAGCACGACGACGACAACCAGATACACCGACAACATCTCCAATTCGGGCATCAGCGAAATTGCCGCCGCGCGCATCAGTCCCACGATAAGCGCGCCAACCAACGCGCCGCGCATGCTGCCGAGGCCGCCAATGACAACCACCGCGAACGATTCCACCACCAGGTCCACCGCCATATCGAGCGATGCTGCGCCGGATGGTACCACCAGCGCGCCCCCGACCGTGCCCAGCATGCATCCCACGGTGAAGACAAGCGCGAAGATTTTCGAGGCATTGACGCCGAGGCCCTCTGCCATATCGCGGTTTTCCGCGGTGGCGCGCACGATACGCCCGGTTTTGGTCCGTTCGAGAAACAGGCCGAGCGCGGCCGCGATGGCAAGACTTGCGGCGATCACAAGCAGATTGTAGGTCGGCACCCGAACTCCCAGAATATGCGCGGTGCCGTAGGCGAGATAGACATTGTCCATCGTTCGCGGCGTCGCGCCCCACAAATAGCGAAACGCATCCTGAAACATCAGAAGGAAGCCGAAGGTGATGAGCAACTGATAGCTCTCGTCGCGGCGGTATATCGTGCGCAAAACGCGCTCGATCGGCAGTCCGACGAGACCGATCGCCAACCCGGCTAGAATCAGGACCGGAAAGAACAGCAGCGGCGGCATGCCGAGTTTGAGGGCGATGCCGACCGCGGTAATTCCGAAATATGCTCCCAGCGCGTAGAAGGATCCGCAGGCCAAATTGACGATCTTCTGTACGCCGAACACAAGCTGCAGCCCAGCGGCTACGAGAAAAAGCACCGCAGCGTGGAATGTCCCGCCGAGGATGACATCCACAAGTTCAGTCATGCCTCAGACCGGCATCTTCGCGCTCTTGATCCACTCCCAGAAATCCGCGCCGGGCGGCTTTTGCAACTGTTCGGCCTGGAATGTGTCGATCGAAGCCAGCGTCGGAAAATCGTATTTGTTGGTGTTCGTAGACGGGCCCTGATAGAAAACCTGTTCGGCAATCTTGTCTCTGCGGAAGCGGCCTCTGCCGCCGAGACTTTCGACCTCGAGGCCAGGCATCGCTTCCGCCACTTGTTCCGGCGTCGGCCATTTGCTCGCCGCCTTTTGCGCGGCCTCGACGCCGGCCTTGTAGGTCGCGAGCGCGAAATACGCCCTGTCCGCTTCCCAGTGCGGTACCTCCTTGTAGCGGTCCTTATAATCCTGGACGAATGCCTTTTGCAGCGGCGACGCCTGCGGATGGTCAAAATACAGCGTGTTGTGGCCGAAGATCACGCCTTCCGGCATGAATTCTTTCTTGAGTTGATTGATCTGCCATCCGGCTGCCGGCAACACCATTTTGACGCCGTCAAACAGACCCGCCGCATTTCCCTGCTTCATGAACACGGGCAAATCGGCAAACAGCATTGACGAGAAGATGAGATCCGGTTTGGCGGCGTTGAGCGCGGCGATATGCGAGGTCAGATCCATTGTCCCGACTTTAGGCCATTGTTCGGCGACGAATTCCGCCTCGATGCCATAGCGCGCCAGGATTTGCCGGAAGGCTTCCCAATTGTTCCGGCCATAGGAATAGTCGGGATTGATGCCGGCCACTCGCTTGAATTTGCCCTTGAAATACTTGATCGCCAGAAGCGACCCCATCACTGCTTCGCATTCATTATCAGTTGAGCGGAAAACGTAGCGCGGCTTCGGCATCGTCTCCTTGACGCCGTCCTGTGTGGTGCCGTCCCACATGACGAGAAGTGCCTGCTCCTCCTCTGCCACAGGCGCAACCCCGAGACTGACTCCCGTCGAGATCAATCCGTGAACGGCCTCGACCTTCTCTTGCAGGATCAAACGTCGGAAGCGCTCGATGGTATCTTTTGGGCTGGTCTCTTCCTCAAACACCAACTCGATCTTGCGGCCGGCGATGCCGCCATCCTTGTTCATCCGCTCGGCCGCCCATTGCACGGCGCGAATTCCGCACTCGCCAGCGGTACCGGCGGCGCCTGATCGCGGCGCAATGATTCCAATCCTGAGCGGCTTTTCCTGGGCAAAGGCAGGCGCAAATATCCCCGGTGCAGCAAGTGCCAGGACGCCGGACCGAAAAGCCGGTTGCCGGACTAATAGATTGGTGATATATCACACACCAAATAACCTGGCGAGCGACGGAGACGGAGTGATGGAATTATCGTCGAGTCCAATGACGGAGCGGCAGCGGAACTACAGGGCAACCTACCGCCACCGCATCGCAGGATGGTACAATGGCTGGCTGCATGCCTTCGTCGTCTATGTGATCGGATTCACGGCCCTGTCGGTTTATTTCGCGAACATCAGCGATTTGCGCTGGTGGGAGCTTATGATTGTTCCCGTGACTTTCCTGTTCGCAAACTTCTTCGAATGGTGGATTCATCGCTTCGTCATGCACAGGCCATCACAGATAAAGGCGTTCCGCGCGATCTACAACCGGCACACCCTGATGCATCACCAGTTCTTCACCGAGCAGGAGATGCGCTTCGCGGACCATAACGACTGGCGCGTGACTTTCTTTCCGCCCTACGCCCTTGTGACCTTCACGATGATGTCGATCCCGCCGGCCCTTGTTTTCGGCTGGCTGATCTCGCCCAATGTCGGTTGGCTGCTGATCTCGACGACAACATCGATGTATCTGATCTACGAGTTCATGCACTTCTGTTGCCATGTCGATGAAAACTGGTTCGTCCGAAACGCGCCTTTCGTCAACACCATCCGGCGTCACCATACCGCCCACCATAACCAGTCGATCATGATGGAGCGGAACATGAACCTGACGTTCCCTGTCATGGATTGGCTGTTCGGCACCTCCGATCTCGATCGCGGCCTGCTTGGCCATCTGCTGAACGGCTATGACACCCGCTTTGTCAAGACCAACATGCGCAAGACTTCACGTACGCCGAAGCTGAACGTCGCGGGCGAGCCGACGGGATTCGCTACGCCGGCCGAATAAGCTTCGGTCATTCGTCAAGTCACAGGCAAACAAGCCATGGCTGCTATCGAACCGCATTGGATTTCCCTGCTCTGGTTTGCGGCGTTCGCGACCATCTGTACTGTCGCTTTCCTCGTCGTTGCCGGCATGTTTCCGCTCCGCTCCCGCCCGGAGTCCGTGAGATCGCGCGCAGCGACGCTGCTGATTGTCGGCAACGCCTTTTTGCTAGCATTACTTTTGGCTGGCACGGGAGTTTACGGTTACGCCGAGCTGAGATGGAGCAGTTTCATTGTTGTGGCCGGTCTTGTCGTGTTGTTTGCTCCCGGACTTTTTGAGATTTGGCCACCATCGTTTCGCGATGTGCGAACTGGACTTGTCGTACTGGTCGGTATTCAGGTAATGGCCGTAAAGATTAAACTCGGACTTTCGCTGGTGGTTGTCCTGGTGGCTGCCATTGCGTTCTATTATCAACATGTGCTTGGGCACGATCGCATCCAATACGTCGTTGCATTCCTCGGTTTTTTCATGATTTTCGCGATGTGGTTGTTCCCCGAAGTCAAGCGTGACGAATCGGCTGGCGGAGTTCGCCGAGACAGCCTGCCGCAATAGGACATCGCACTCGATGGCGCGCCCGCGCAGGACTGATCGAACCCGGTCTCCAGCCGCGGCATCGCCGAGGGTAAAGTCTCCAGTTGCCGGACTGGTTGGCTGGCGACGCAGTGCTGATCGCACCCGTCTCCGTCCAAATTCCCTGCTAACAGGGAATTTTACAGGGAAAATTTGCAATTTTGGGGCTCTGAGGCCCGATTCCGTAGCAAGAAACCGCTGTCCTGCAGCGACTTCTCGGGCAATTCCCTACGTAAATTAACAGGGAAAAAATTTCAATAAACAGGGAATTTTTGGGCGGTAACAGGGAATTTCATCTGTAAACTTCGCCGCATTGGGATTTTTTGAAACGAAACACCATCGCACGACATCTCGTGCTGGATCGCAGTGCTGTGCTCTTGGGGTGCGGCTTCATTTCCTTTCAATTTTTGCTGTCTCGACGATCTCGGCCCAACGTTTCGTGTCTGCTTCCTGAAACGCTGCCAGCTCCTCCGGCGTTGACGGAAACGGCGTCGCGCCGATGGTCGCCAGATAATTTCGCGCCGCGGGGCTGTTGACGAACGCTGTCACGAGATCATTGAGTTTGGCTACGATTTCAGGCGGTGTCTTGGCGCGAACGTAAACACCGACCCAAGCTGCCAATTCATAACCTGGCAATCCGCTTTCCCCGATGGTGGGCAGGTCCGGCATCGACTCAAGCCGCTTCGAACTCGTCACCGCCAGCGCCCGCAGCTTGCCGTCCTGTACCAGTCCCTGCGCGCTCGCTGGATCGGCGAAGACGCAATCGATCTGCCCGCCGATAACATCCGTCAAAGCCTGCGGCATGCCGCGATATGGCACATGCTGCATCTCGATTCCCTCGCGAAACCTGAAGAGCTCGGCGGCTCCCCTGCTGGACGTGTTGCCACTGCCGAAGGACAAGGGTTTCTCACGCTTTTTAGCCAGTTCAACGAATTCGGCGACGCTTTTGGCCGGGAAGTCCGATTTCACCGTCAGCATCATCGGAATAGTCATGATGCCCGCGACCGGCGCGAAGTCCGCCTTGGGATCATACGGCATCGAATTGAACAGATTGACGTTCGCAGCCTGCGTCGAATTCGTCGTCACGAATGCCGTGTACCCATCAGACTCTGCTTTCAGGACAGCGAGCGCTGCGAGGTTGCCATCGGCGCCCGGCTTGTTCTCGACCACAACGGTGGCGTTCGTTGCTGTACGAATGCTTTCGGCCAGATGCCTTGTCACGCTATCAGTGGCACTACCGGGCGGGAATGGCACGACAAGCGTCATGCGCTGGGAGGGAAAAGATTCGGCAGACACATTCGAGGAGGCAGCGGCCAAAAGCAGCAGGATTGCCGGGCCCCGCACAGCTCTCAATCTCATGTCACCCTCATCACGATATCCTTGCCGATATCGTACACTTATGTACTATCTTTGGGTCCTAGCGCAAGGGGATCGGTGAACCGAGCGATCCGCCTCTTTCGTTGCGAAGTCTAAGTTGGAACCGTTGGCTCATGAAGAACAATCGCAATCGTCAGGTCATTCTGAAATCCCGGCCGGCCGATATTCCTCAGGCCGACAACTTCGAAATCATCGAGTCCGACGTTCCCGATATGCGGGACGGACAGATGCTGGTGCACAACATTTATCTCTCGGTCGAACCCGCGATGCGCGGCTGGGTGAGCAATGTTGCCAACTATTCGGAGCCGGTTCGCATCGGCGAAGTAATGCGGGCATTTGCCGCCGGTGAGGTGCTGCAATCGCTGCATCCCGACTTCAAGCCCGGTGACAAGGTGATGGGTATGTTCGGGTGGCAGGAATTCGCCGTCGTCGGACCTGCCGCCGTCACGCGAAAGGTCAGGGAAGACGACCTTCCGCTTTCGCTGTCGCTGGGGGTCACCGGACTCAACGGAGTGACCGCCTATTTTGGGCTGCTTGATGTTGGCGGGCCGCGCCCCGGCGACACGGTGGTCGTGTCGACCGCTGCCGGCGCTGTGGGCTCGGCGGTCGGACAGATCGCCAAGATCTCCGGATGTCGGACGGTTGGGATCGCCGGCGGGCCCACGAAAGTCGCACAGTGCCGTGAGATGTTCGGCTACGACGTGGCGATCGATTACAAGAGCGGCAATATAGAATCCGCACTCGCCGCGGCATGCCCCAAAGGGGTCGATCTCTATTTCGACAACACCGGCGGTGCGATCAGCGACACGGTTCTTCGCCAACTTGCGGTCGGCGGCCGCGTCGTCATCTGCGGAACCGCTTCGGTCTCAACCTGGAATCCCTGGCCCAACGGACCGCGCGCCGAGCGTCATCTGCTCGTGAAGCGCGCGCGTATGCAAGGTTTCGTTATTTTCGACTATGCGCATCGGTTCGAAGAGGCCATCACTCGACTTGCCGAGTGGGTGCGCGATGGACGTTTGCGTTATGCCGAAGACGTGCTGGAGGGCATCGAACAGGCACCGGGAGCGATCGGCAGCCTTTACCGAGGCGAGAACACAGGCAAGCGATTGATTAAGATCGGGTGATAGCTGATCGTTGTCCCGAAATGGCTCCAGGATTAGGCAAAACTCGCCGTCGTTCTGCCCCGGGAAGCAAGCATGAGAGGCCTCCTATCCGCCGGGCAATTGCTCTATGGAGGTGAGCGAAATTCCCTATGACGCCAGCGCAGCCGAAGGGAGCCGAGATTGAACATGCGGGTTCGAGCGGTTCTTCCGCTCGGTCTAGCAACCGTTCCGCGTTCGGAGCACATCCGCTACTGAACGCCATTCCTTGCCCTGAAAATCGACTTTTGCGCTCCTACTTCCGCCAGTATGAATTCAGACATTGCACGGACTCGACTGAGCTCGCGCATGTCCAGATGGGTAACGATCCAATAGCTGCGCTCAAATGCCGTATCAGGCAGTACGATCTGCAACTGTTCATCGCGACGAGCCGCATAGTCGTGCAAAATTCCGATACCTGCTCCGCCACGAACCGCTTCAAGCTGGCCAACGGCCGTCGAACATTCAAGCCGGCTATAGGTAGGGCCATAAAGCTCTGGCATAAAATTGAGTTGATCCGCGAAAATCAGATCCTGAACATAGGTCAATAGGCAATGACCTTGCAGATCTTCCAGCCGTTGAGGACAGCCACGCTCAGCGAGATAAGTCTTTGCCGCATAAAAGTGGAGAGAATAGTCGATCAGTTTGCGTATCGAGAGCCGCCCTTCTTCGGGCCTCTCAATTGTGATGGCAAGGTCCGCTTCGCGCTTTGATAGGGAAAAGGTTCTCGACATCGGCACCAGTTGAACCGTAAGGGCTGGATACTGCGCTTTGAGACGACCAAGCCGCGAGCACAGGAAAAGCGTAGTGAATCCGTCTGGGGCGGCAATTCTTACCGTGCCCGAAAGCTCGAGGTCCGATTGGGAGAGATCGCCCTGCGCTCGCAATAGCTGTGATTCGACTTCTTCGGCTGCCTTGTACAGTCGATCGCCAGCGCCGGTCAGCACGCACCCGGTAGTCTGCCGGTCGAACAGGCGAACACCAAGAGACTTTTCCAGCGCCGTGATCCTTCGGCCGACCGTCCCATTATCGATCCGCAACTGCGACGCCGCTGCCGAAAACTGGCCAGCGCGAGCGACCCTTAAGAAGATACGTATATTGTCCCAGTCCATTTGAAAATCGGCATTCGTATCCGCCATCTTTACGACCATCCAAAACGGCGGTTGATTACACCCAATGAGGGCTGGATCGGTGGCCCAAATCAACCAATGACGCGAGCCCGCCGCAACTCGCTGATTGTTTCAGGTGATAAACCCATTTCGCCGAGGACATCGTCGGTGTGCTGCCCAAGCATCGGCGGCGGCAACCCTGCGTGGCGCTCCGCGCCGTCGATCAGAACTGGGTGACCTACCCCCTTCAGCCGACCTGCGGTTTGGTGCTCGTACTCGACAATAATGCCGCTTGCCTGGGTGTGCGGGTGGTCAAGCAATTGAGCGATCGAATTGATAGGCGCACAGGGAACGCCGACGCCCGAAAGCGCATCGTTCCAGTACGCGACGGCATGCTGCGCTATCGCGGACTGGACATGACTGATGGTTTCGTTGCGGTGCGCGACCCGATCGGCATTCGTCCGGAACTT
>WNEZ01031854.1_pt1 | contig 14681 bp, 15 predicted proteins | sample 5400521 | NCBI WGS metagenome assembly WNEZ01 (sample SAMN13153339, study PRJNA577476) | soil metagenome | isolation source: 120 cm saprolite under Douglas fir tree site 2 hole 1 replicate 1 | place: USA:California | collected 2015-04-18
GGCCATGACACACCAGCAAGCCGACAAACTTCATTTGCCGAAAATGCTCAAAGCGAAAAAGGAGTCTACAAACTATTCGGCATTTGTGCGAAAGCACGGGCGCAAGGACTGCTACGAGCTGGAGGCCGTGGCGCCAGAGGTCCTTCAAGAATGGCTCGACACCGCTATTAAGGGAGTCATTGACGTGGAGGCTTACAACTACGAGGTTGACCAACAAACCAACGAAGCTGCTGGAATTTTGGCAAAACGCCAAGCTGTCTTGCAGCTGCTCCGACACTAACTTTCCGGACTAGTCCGGGAAAATATGTGTTTGCCGCCAGGACGACGCCTGGCCCGAACGTAAATACTTGCCTGTTTTATTAGGTGACAAGCCGTCAGGAGAAATGAATCATGCCGAAGTCATACCGACTGCGATAATTCGGCAGGCCGAAAGCAAGGAAACGTCTTGATGACAAACTGGATTTGTAGCATCGAGGCTGGCAGCCTCAGGACGATTCGTCCACGCTCTGCTTACGTCCGAATAACAACAAGACTGCGTGCGGAATCCGCCCATTCCGGCCGACAGCCGACAATCCCGGTGACGGCAACCCTAGTACCCCAAAGAGTGTTCCACCGCTATGAGCAGCCCTCGACCCCTTGGACAAGCTGCGAGGTGGTTTGCCAGGCTCCGAGCTAGTAGTCGATCTAGCTACCGCGGCCCTGCGTCCTGGTCCACCAAAGGCATCACAAGCCGAAAAACACTCGTGAGTAAGGGATGGGTTGTCTGAGAGTCGAAATGGATGCTGCAATATGGAACAACAGGCCATTTCGGTTATCGGATGCCGAAGGGAAAGGGCCGCGCTATGGCCCCCCACGAAAAAGCCTGTTTTCTGATCGTTTCACTAAGGTTGGTATGAAAGGGTGTTTTCCTATGAAAAAGAATTCGGCAATTGTACCTACCCTCCCCTTGACGCTTCCCCCTGTGGTCTGGGGCTATTGCCGGGAATCCAACGCGGTTCCCATCGAGGCCCAAAGGGAAGCAATCCTACGCTTCTGCCAAGCAACAAACCTCCCGCTGAGCAGGATTTATAAAGACTGGTCCGACACGTCCGACACTCCCTTTGCAGACCGTCCGTCCGGCCAGCGATTGTGGGCGGAGCTTCAGCCGGGTCAACATCTTGTCTTCTACATGTTGGCATTTGCATTCTCAACCCCGGAGAACTTGTTGTCGATCATTCGGGAATGCCAGGCCCGAAATATTACGCTTCATGTCGTAGACGCAAATGGTAAACCTCTTGAACTGACTGCCTACCCTTGGGAGCTGACGGCCAAGGCCGTCGAAGCCTATCGTGCCCATAAGCGCATTTTGCAGAGCGAGTCCACTCGCAATGCCCTGCTAGAGCGCAAGTGGCAGGGCCGCCGTTACACGAATTTTCCTGGTTACGGGTATCGCTGGGCCAGGCGCGGAGGGTACCAGATCCGGGTTGCCGATCCCGACGAACAAAGGGTTATTGCCTGGTTGAAGAAATCGTGGCTGGAAGGGTACAGTCTGCATCAGCTTTATTCCAAACTCCGGGATAAAGGTATCAAGACGCGAAATGGAGAACCGTGGTCGAGGAGCCGGATATACCGCGTGCTGCGGAGAGTCTTGTTTGGCGAATGACAAAAGCGCTAGTGTCGTATGGCTGTCACCATAATTGGGCCGGCGCCGGCCGCCTTAACCGGCATCGTATGGTTCGTCAGCTGAAACCTTTGCCGCGCTCGGCGCCTGGACTCACAACCGGGAGCCGGGCGCGGCGCTTGTGAGAAAGGAGCCCGATCTCGTGGCAAGCATCTTTCGAAGCGTCACGATTAGTTATCGAAACCCACAAGGCCACAAGTGCGAAAAGAGCGCGTCGGGCGCGATAAAGGTGCGCATTCCGGCCAAAGTCTACTCCGGTCGATTCAAGGATTCCACGGGCAGGCGAAAAACCGTGGCTTTGTGTGCCAGCAAAACCAACTCTAAGGAGATGCTGGCCAAGCTGGTGACGGATGCGAAGATGGCCCGCCTGAACCTTACAGACAAATTTGAGAAACACCGAAGCCGGCCCTTGAGTGAACACGTGGCTGATTTCCGCCGTTTCTTGGAAGCCAAGGGTAACACCGAAAAGCACTCTCGGCAAACGTGCAAGCGAGTACAAACCATCCTGGACAGATGCCGGTTCATCCTCCTGGCTGATCTTTCCCCATCTACCGTGGTCGAATGGCTGGCAGGCGAACGACAGGCCAACCGGCTCGGCATTCAGACAAGCAACTACTATCTGCGGGACCTGAAATCGTTCTGCCGTTGGCTTGTGAAGGATGGACGAACCGGCCGAAATCCGATCGCCCACCTGTCCGGGATGAACGCCAAAACAGAAACCCATTTGGAACGGCGAAGTTTGCTTGATGACGAATTTGCGAAATTCATCTTGGCCACTCAAAAAGGCGGGACTGTTCGGAGATTGAATGCAAATGATCGGGCTATGCTCTACCTCATGGCCGCCAATTCCGGCTTCCGAGCCGGCGAATTGGCATCCCTGACCCCGGAATCCTTCGGCCTGAATTCCGACCCGCCTTGTGTGACTGTGGAAGCGGCCTACTCCAAGCGACGACGGCAAGACAACCAACCCTTGCGTAAGGACCTGGCCGCTCTTGTGCGTAATTGGCTAAGGGAAAAGCCGGCCAAGAAACGTCTGTGGCCGGGCGGGTGGGTGAACCATGCGGCCAAGATGGTCCGGGTGGATCTAAAGGCCGCCGGCATCGTGTTTCGTGACGAAACCGGCCGGGTATTCGATTTCCACGGATTGCGCCACCAATTCATTTCAAAACTGGCTGCCGGTGGCGTCCATCCAAAAGTCGCCCAAGTCTTGGCCCGCCACTCAACCATTACGCTGACGATGGACCGTTATACCCACCTTGGTCTTCTTGACCAAACCGAAGCCCTGGAAAAACTGCCCGCGCTCCCCTCGCCTTCAGGCGAGCAGGAATCACTGGCCGCCACGGGAACCGACTTGGTTCGTACCCGGTTCGTACAAATCATTTCACCTCAGGGGTTCTCAGGCGATGTCAGGCCATCTCACGATGAGGAAAGATCGGAAAAAGCGAATTGCGACGATACCCTGAAAATGAAGGCATTTGCGACTGGATGCGACCGATTAAGAACCGGTGATATAGAAAAGGCCCCTCCCGGATTCGAACCGGGGATGGCGGATTTGCAATCCGCTGCCTTACCGCTTGGCTAAGGGGCCAAAAAAAAAGAGGGGAAGTGGGATGGTAGCGGGGGCAATTTGCAGTGTCAATGTAAGCTGGTGAGTGGTGAGTAAGGGCCAAGAAGAGTGAGTGGGCCAGACACTCTTGTCTGGCTGTCAGACAAGAGTGTCTGGCCCACTCACTTACTCACCACTCACCAGAATCATAATCCCATCTTGAGCTTGCGAGCCAGCGCCTCGATGCGATCGTGACATTCTTTTCGGGCAGCCGCGAATTTCTTCGAGTCGACGTCGCCTTGTTTCAAGTAATCCAACACGACAGCCTCGGCAGCCATGAACTCCGGGCAGGCCTCGGCCACGGCCGTGGCGATTTCTCCCGGAATCATCGTCACACCATTGCGGTCGCCGTGGATCTCGACGATGTGACAATAACCGTGAGCACAGATGGTGCCGTCGCTGAAGCAGGGGAAGGCCAGGACTTCAACCTGATCGAGATCGCGGCCGGCGCCGCTGGTGATCAAGCCGACGGCCCCGAAGCTCTTGTAAGTGGTGGCCATCACTTCGCCAAATGTCGCTGAAGCGACAGGGTTGTCCAAGTCTTGAAAAACCACGACGGCCGGTCCGGGCAGCTCGGCGAAGGCAGCCACCTGGTCGGCGATGCCGGCGTAAACGTCGCCGGAGCGGGGCGGCGCCGCTGACCGGAATGTTGCCGTGGCCGCATACCCCACCATGGGCGGCAGCTTCGGAAAGCAAGCCTGGATGCGCGCGTCCATGTAGCCGGCGGTTCGCGGCCGAAGGTCGAATAGCTCGACCACGTTGCATACCGTGGGCGTATCGAAGCGCCGCAATTGTTCCAAGACGGCAATCGAGATAGAAGAATTATCAGCCATTAGCTCTCCACTTTTAATCGCAATATGGCTTCCAATTCAAAATCCTATGAAGCCGTCAATGAAAAGCCAAAAGGAAATATGATAGCGGTGTCTGGTTTCCCTGGGATTCCCTCTGGAATGAATCGATGTACGCATCCGTGAAATTGTTCATGGCTTTGGTTTGGCTGGTCTTGGGGGGTTGCATCTTCTACTGGGAATGGACTCATCCGGATCGACCCGGGTTGACGATTTGGAATACCGGAATCTCCATTGGCTGGGGTGCAATCGTCCTCAGTGTTTACAATCTGCTGCGCTGGTGGATGGCTTGGTCTTATCAGAAGCGACAACGCGCCATTGCAGAAGCTGAGGCTCAACGGCTAGACGAGCTTCGCAGACGGTCCCGGCCGTCTCCGGAGCTGAATCCGGATTTTGACTTTTCTGACTCGGGCTCGCCAGAAGAACCCAAATCGCCCTAAAAACAAGGGCCCCAAACAAAATCGCAAATCTTTCAAAATTTTATTTGACATCAGCTGGAAAGCCCATTAAAACGTTTACCGTTGGGTACCAGCGGCCATCTCAACAACACCTTTTTCGGAGGATGCAGCTATGAACCGGTCGTTCGCGTTAGTTGTCGTGTTTGCGGCTAGCGGCTTTTTATTCGGTGATGACAAGGATTCGAAATCGGACACGAAGGTGGTGAAGCAGGGAGCTCTTCCGGCCAACTATTCAAAACTAGGTTTGAGCGATGATCAAAAGAAGAAGGTCCGGGAAATTCGAAGCGAATACAATTCCAAGATTGCGGATCTTGAGGAGCGGATCAAAGAGCTCAGGAAAAAGGAACGACTGGCCATGGAGGATGTGCTCACAGACACCCAGAGGGCCCGGCTCAAGGAGCTCGTGTTGGAAAAAGCCCCTGGGGAACGGGAAAAGAAGTAGCTAACGTGGCCAGGCGTCCATTCAATTTATCGGTTAGCGCTCGCCCCTCACACCCTCCCTCTCCCCCAGAGGGAAAAGGGGAGGAGGCATCGAACGCTAGCCGATAAATCCAAGTTTTCACATCAGGGAGGGCTCGGTTTCTCCTTGCCGCGGAGTTTCTCCAGTCGCTCCTGGATCACCGCTTCGTAGCCATGATCGGTCGGCTCGTAATAGCGGCGCTCTTCAGAGAGATACTCCTGCTTGACCCAACCGCCTTCGAAGTCGTGGCTGTACTGATACCCGGCGTGCCCCAGTTGCTTCGCGCCCGGGTAATGCGCGTCACGAAGATGGATCGGCACGGGCAGAGTGCGTCCTTCTCGCACGTCTTCGCGGGCTTTGCTGATGGCCATAGTCGAGGCATTGGACTTTGGCGCGGAGGCAATGTAAGTCACGGCTTGAGCCAAAGGGAGTTGGCACTCCGGTAGCCCAACGAATTCCACGGCTTGCAGAGCCGCGGCCGCAACGACCAACGCTTGCGGGTCGGCGTTGCCCACGTCTTCCGAGGCACAGATCACGACCCTTCGAGCGATGAAGCGCGGATCTTCACCGGCCTCCAGCATGCGCGCCAACCAATAAATGGCCGCATCCGGATCGCTGCCACGCATGCTTTTGATGAAAGCGCTGGCCACATCGTAGTGGGCATCACCAGTGGCATCGTAATCCAATTGCTTGCGCTGGATAGAATCTTGAGCTAATTCCAGCGTGAATTGGATGCCGGCTCCAGGGGCCGATGGCCCCGGCTCCGAAGGCAACGCGGACAGGACACCGACCTCCAGAGCCGTCAATGCACGGCGGGCGTCGCCATCGCTCATTTCGGCCAGAAAGTCCAGCGCTTCATCAGTCATCTGAATCGGCGTGTTTCCCAAGCCTCGTTCGTTGTCCGCCAAGGCCGTGCGCATAATCGTTTTGATCTGGTCGCGGGTGAGCGGCTCGAACGTGAAAACCTGGCTGCGGCTCAAGAGCGGGGAATTAATGGCGAAAAAAGGATTCTGAGTGGTGGCGCCGATAAGGATGACAATTCCTTCTTCCACGTCGGGCAGCAAAACATCTTGTTGGAGCCAGGGCAGTTTTGCCGGTGCCGGGCGGACCATAGAAAATCAACGAGTTGAGCCGGTCGGCTTGCAGCATACGCCGCAGCAGCTTGCCCGGGCCGATGAAATGCTCCTGGCCGACGAATTCCTCCAACGACCGCGGCCGCATTCGCGCCGCCAACGGCTGGGCTTTTTTCAGATTCGCTTCATGGATGTCGTGAAACAAGTCGATAGCATGAACTCCTTAGAGCTTTGAGACCAATAGCATGTTCAAACTGACCAGTCGCTCATTTTCAAACCAGGAATACGCGAAAAGTCTATTCGATTTCGAGTCAATAAAGTTAAATCGTTAGTCAAGGCGATCGCAGCAATCTTAAGGTCCTGTGTACCTACCCGAAGCCGCAAGCGATACAGTTGTTGGAACGCATACTCGCTTGCCTGACTCCAGGAAATGAGAGGCAGTTGAGCAAAAACGTTAATGCTGGCCAGCAACTGTGGATATAGGATAAGCCGAGCACGTGCATCTCGGGCTCGAGCCAGAGCTGCCAGTCGTCCGCGAAGAGATTCTTCAATCGTTACGACACTTATTGCGATATCTCCCTTGGGATGCATCATCAACCGACCGACAATTAACGGGTGGTTGCGTTCGTAAAGGGTTAGGTGGTCGGTGTCGAAGAGGAATTGGGGCATTCCTGCTCGTACTCCTTCAGAGTGCGTTCCAAATCTTCTTTTTTCGCCTTTGCCAATTCTTCTAGATAGGCTGCCTCATATGGATCATCCTTTGCCCACCCGGCATATTTGAGCCAAGGGTTCTCTTCCGGGAATTCAATCGGTACCAATTGACCGGAAGCAATCCACTCGTTGAGCAGACGACGAACCTGCTGGATAACCTCTTCCCTGGTAGCTCCAGTCGCACGCAATTCAGGAACGCCAACAAGAAGGCCAGTAAATTGGCCGTTAGGCTCGTTTCGCACTAATACGAGTTGATTCATTTGATTTCCCCCCCCAGTTGAAATCGGCTTTCCCTTATTATCTTACACGATTCCTTCGGATAATTAGCTGATTCCATCTCCCGATTTCCCGGGCGGCTGGTGATAATCCTGCGTCTCGCCGACAACGCCCTCCCAGGAGCCGCCGGGCGGCACAGGCAGGAAAGTCGGATTCTCCGAGCAGTTGAGTAAGCCCCGTCGCTCATAGCTCGCCAGGTCTTCCAAAATCACGCCCGCGTCTTGATAGCGCTCTTCTTTTCGCCGAGCCATCATGCGGGCGACGATCGTGACGAGCGGAATCGGGACTTGCGGCGCCACGTCCGACAGCCGCGGCGCTTCCTCCTGGGCGATCTGAACCAGAATCGCCGCCGTGGTGTTCTTATTGAACGGAAGTTGCCCACTTAGAAGGTGATAAAACGTCGTGCCCATGGAAAAGATATCCGAGCGCTCGTCCACGGTCTCACCCAATGCTTGCTCGGGCGACATGTAATGAGGGGTGCCGATGATGGCGGAGTGAGGCGTCAAACCGGCTTCCGGCTCGTGCGCTTGTTTAAGCAAACCAAAATCGCTGACTTTCAAATGACCCTCGGCCGTGAGCAGGAGGTTGTGCGGCTTGACGTCACGGTGAAGCACGTTGTGCCGGTGGGCGTAATGGAGCCCCTCCAGAGCCTCGCGGAACCATCGGGCTGCCAGGTCTATGGGAGCGCCGCCGTGCTGCCGTTGCCAGCGGGCCAGGTCGCCTCCGGCCATGTACTCCATGGCCATCCAGCCGATCATGCCACTCACTTTTCCCGGGATCGTCCCCGCGGCCAGAATTTGAACGATATACGGACAGTTGAACTGAGCCAGCACCAAGCCTTCCTGGCAGAAACGGGCCATCAGGTCGTCGTCGGCTGATACCTCATGGCGGATCAGCTTGACGGCTACGGTGCGGTTGAGACTGGTTTGCGTGGCCAGGTAGACTTCGCTCATGCCTCCCACGGCGAGCTTTCGCTGGAGACAGAAATCACCCCCCAAGATCATGCCTTCATACTCGGGCGCCGGCCGATTAACGGGCATAGGGGTTTTCTGAGTGACCTCGAGGGGATCAATGCTCGTATCGGAAGCGACCGTTTGGGCTTGGAGGAGATTGCCTCGAGCTAAGTGCCCGAAAGCTACTCGCAAGCGGTCGCGCAGCTCGGCCGCCAATTCGGTGAGTGATTTCCCGTGGGGGTTGCCCGTGATGCGAAGCAGGATGACAAAGTAATTCGGCTCCGGCGCGCCCGGAGTCGGCTCGGTGGCCAGATAGGTCGTCACCTGGACGTCTTCCAGGTTGAACTCCAGAGCCGCCAGGGCCGCCGTGATACAAGCCAAGGTTCCCGCATGATCTTCGCCCACGACCAAGACTTCAAACGTGTGCAAAGCCAGGGGCCGAATTTCCACGTCGACCGGGGGCTCGCCTTCCATGCCGGCCAGCAGCCGCAAATGCCGGGCAATATCCGCCGCCGAATAGCGCTCGAAATAAATCGGCGGCAGCCGGCGAAAATGCCGGTCCAACAAGGTCGTGTCCAAGTCGCCGCAATGATGGCGAACGGCCTCCAGGAGGTCTACCATCTCTTCGCTCCTATTCGCGCTGACATATTCTCCCGGTCGGGGGAACTTCCTATTGTGGAAGGAAAGGACGATTGTTTCAAGGTCCGATGGCTTGCGAGCGGCGGCTTCGCCACTCCTTTAGAGTTCCATGAAAGCCTCGGATGCACCCGAAAGACCCACTGGCTGCCGGAGATGAGAGAACCTTGGAATCGCTGTACGGCGATGGACGCGGAGAAAGCACAGGGCGATGAGTAAAACTGCCCCAGCCTCTTGCCCGACTTTCATTCGTGAATAATAAAACAGCACCCCACAATGCATCTAAAAGGGAGGAGCCATGACGAATCCATTGCCGGAAGATAATCCGGAAAATCTGTCAGAGGCCCTGCCGGCAAATGCAGAGGCCGGTCCGACCGAAACCGGACCAGTCGAAGACCGAAGTACAGCCTCGGAGATGCTCGCTCTTCACATGCAAGGGCGAAAGGGAGCCAATTGGTTTTACTGGGTGGCTGGGCTGTCTTTGGTCAATTCCGCTGTCATTCTGGGAGGCGGAAGTATTTTCTTTGTCATTGGTCTTGGCGTCACACTCATGGCAGATAGCTTGGCAGCGGCCATTTCTCAACATCATCCTGAGGCTGTTTGGATAGTCAAGGGAGTGGCTTTGGCATTTGATGTTTTCGTTGCAGCATGGCTTCGGCTGGCTGTCAGCTCGTCGATATCTTGCGCTGTTTGGCGTCGGCATGGCGTTGTATTTGGTGGATGGCCTGATTTTTCTCTTGTTCCAGGATTGGCTGAGTGTTGCTTTCCACGGATACGCGCTCTTCTGTATGTGGAGTGGCTTCCAAGCCTTCCGGAAACTCCGCGTCTTGGAATTGGCTCAAGAACCGGAAGATGGAAGCGCGGAGCCGGTCCCTGTCACTTAGAGGCAAGTTAGCGGGTCGCCGGATAGTATCGGGCAAGCCGATCTGGATGCACACCGCCGGCCGCTAGTCCCGTTAGCGTCCAGTTTCGCAAGGTTTGGCGGATCAGTCCGGTCCGTTGCCAGCGGCGGGGGGAAACGAAGATGCGCTTGGGCGCCACGACAACTCGACCTTGCCGGCGAAGCATCCGGCTGAAATAGACATCCTCCATGAAGCGCAGCTCCGGGAAGCCGCCTAATTGCAGAAAATCTTGCCGGCTTAAGAACAGGCCTTGATCGCCATAAATCATGCCAGTCAAGCGCACTCGTGCCGAAGCCCAGGCATCGATCCAACGATAGAGCAATCCCGAGGCGCGAACCTGCATGGTGAAGCAGCCGGCCACGACGTTCCGAGAATTTAGACAATTCTCCGCTGCTTCCAGAGCCCCGGTTTCCAACTGACAATCGGCATGCAGGAAGAGGAGAGTGTCGCCCGTGGAATGAGCAGCGCCCAAGTTCATCTGGCGGGCCCGTCCTGGAGGGCTGTGGAAAATCAAATCCGCGGCACCCGCGATTTCCCCGGTCGCATCCTGACTGCCGCCGTCGACGACGAGAACCTCCCGAGGTTGCTGCTCTCTAAGCGCAGCCAATGTCTCGGCCAGGCAACTGGCTTCATTGAGGGTGGGAATAATGATCGAGACGCTCATTAGGCCCCCGAAGAGACAAACAGCCACGGATGAAACACGGACAAAACACGGATAAAGAAAACGTGAGACAACACCTCGATGTCTTTTTTTGTCTTCCGTATTTATTTCCGTGTTCCATCCTTAGCTGTGGATTTCTTGCCAGCATTGTCGGATTTGTTGGGGCGTCGCGGTTCCGGTGGTGCCAATCTGCTGAATGGTAATCGAGGCAACCAGGCAGCCGAAAGCGGCCGCTTGGTCTAAATCAGCGCCGGCGGCCAGAGCGCAAACAATTGCCGCATTCGTGCTGTCGCCGGCCCCGACAACATCAATCGGTCCGCTGACCGGATACGCCGGGACTTCGATGATCCGCGGTGGAGCCGGCCTGGGATCCACGACCAGGATGCCCTGTTCTCCCCGAGTACAAAACACCGGGCGACTCACCCGTGTGGCCAACTCCTGAACGCAACTGGGAAGAGCGCGATTTTGGGCGTCTTGGATGGCCCGACGACATTCGGTTTGATTCGGCTTCAACCACACTGAACCTGATCGGAAACAATAAGGGCATCGACCTGCTTCCATGCTTGGTCTAGCGCCTTCAATACTCCGACTTCGGCTTGCACCGGCAATCGTTCCTTGTTCTTGATGTCCAGCCGATTCAACTCGCGCGCGGATTGATCGGCGCTTCGAAGCATTGGCTTCGTATAGGTTGGAGTTCGCCGGTTCCCTTCCTGAAGAATCCAAGTTCGATCGACGACGTTAAGCTGGTCCAGCGCTCGCAACAGTTCATATCCCTCGCCGTCGTCGCCAATCACGGAAATCGGATAGACCCCTTTGACACCGAGAGCCGCCAGATTGTTAATCACGGTGCCGGCAGCGCCGGGATAGGATCGAACGCGCATCACTTGATACGCATCCAGGCCGGTCTCCAACGAGGGTTCCGTGAGAGCGGCGTCAATGTCCAGGTACCGGTCCAGGAACAGATCGCCGACCACACCGATGGTGAGTCCAGGAATCTGGCTCAAGATTTCTTCGAGAACTTGCTCGGTCAGCATGTTACGACCCTCAGGGTGGCATGCTTTCGCCGCCCGAACGATTGCTGAGATAAAGCAAGGTCAGGTCGGCGGCGAAAGCATGGCACCCAGGGCGGCGTGGTAGAGAGCCGGAATTGTCAGAAGATGATCGCCTTGGATATAGAAACTCTCGCCGCCATCCGCTACCGTCCTGACAAGAATGGTTTTCCACGGCCGATAGTAATAGCGCGGATCCGTCTTGGCGGTCTCGTGGCGAGTGTCGCCCTCCAGAGGCACGAGATCAAAGACGGCCGTGGTGAACTGGCGGATGTGGCGATCCTCTTGATGCGCGACGTTGCGGGCCATGGCCAGGGCCTTCAAGTAGACCTCCGGCCCCATGACCGCCGAGCCAAAATTCAGCAGCACCCCGCCATCAAGCCGCGTGACCGATTGGGCGAAAATCAAGAAATCGTGGTAGCTGCATCGTCCCAGAGCGGCGCCATCACAGTTGGGATGCTCATGGATGATGTCGTAACCGATGCCGACGTGTACCGTGACAGGAATCCCCAAGCGAACGCCAGCAGCCAGAATACTGATGGCCTTGTGCGGAAACGGCCCGTTCAAGATAGCGCGGCCCAATGCTTCGCCCAATCCCACATCAGGAGGCGCGGCCGCGATCAGATCATTCATTTGCCCCGTTTCGGCCCAAAGGCCGAACTCACCGGTTTGTACGTAGCGAGCCACGCTTTCCGTGGTAGCCCCGATCAGGGCAAACTCCCAGTCGTGGATCGGTCCGGCCCCGTTCATCGCAACGTGATCGATGAAGCCGCGCTCCATTAAATCGATGAGGTAGCGCGATACTCCGGCGCGAAGCACATGAGCGCCCATCATGAGGATCCGCGCTCGCTTGCTTCGCCTGGCCTCAACCAGACGCTTGGCTAAGACCGGCAGAGCCGGATGCGAAAATGCCGGCGGAGGCGCGTCCAGCGGCAATAGGACGGATAGATCCAAATCGTGATGCCGCCTGGCTAGTGGCTGAATACGAAGTCGGGATCGTTCGAAAATGGAAAACGGCATTGGCGCTTCTCAATAATCCGTGTTGCTCCCTTGCTAGCGCGGCGGGCTAGGTTTCTCGTTCTTGAGGATTTGGCGGAGAGGCTGGCATCAGCGCCCAGAAAACATCTCGCACCACTTCCTCGTTATTGGCCAGCAGGACCAATTCGTATTTCCCTGGCTTCGGAAAATAAACCCCCAGGTTCTGTAAGTTGAGGATTCCCACGGCTAATGGATCATTCATCGTCAGAGGCGGCTCAAGCCGATGCCGCCAGATGACCTCGCCTTCCAGGTCTTGGAGCTGCACTTCCAGATGGTAGGTCCCTTGCACGGACGTCATCCGCGCGAAAATCGACACCGTCACCACCGTGGGAAAAGCCAACGTTATAATCTGATGCGTCGGCGCCAGCAGCATGTATTCTTTGGTGAACACGTCTTGAAAAGTCTGCCGGCAGACCGTGAAGGACTTGCACGTCGGTGTCGGGGGTTTTCTTTCCATGGACTATCCTCGGCGAAGTAGAACGAATTTCCAGTTGGCATCATCATACTGCTTCAGCGCGGAGGAGTTAATGCAAGAGCCATGCTTTTGCGCAGTTCGTCTAGGCCAAAAGTCCGCCGTGGATTAAACTCTCGCGAATGAACGGACTCGATGATCTAAGAATTGCCCTGGTTCACGATTGGCTGACGGGCATGCGCGGCGGAGAGAAATGCCTGGAAGTGGCTTGCCGGCACTGGCCGCAGGCGCCTCTCTTTACCCTGCTGCATCGCCCCGGAAGGGTGACATCCGTCATCGAGAATCGCCCGTTGCATGTTAGTTGGCTTCAGCGATTTCCCCAAGTCCATCGATACTATCGATACCTGCTGCCCTTGATGCCGGCGGCCAGCAGGAGCTGGAAAGTGCCGCCGTGCGATCTGACGTTAAGCTTCAGCCACTGCGTGGCCAAGGCGGTTAGGCCCCCTCGCGGAGCGATCCACGTCTGCTATTGTTTCACGCCCATGCGCTACGCTTGGCATATGCGTACCGCTTACTTTGGTTCCGAACAGCGACATGGAATCTTTTCTGCGGCAACCGATCGTCTCCTGGAATGGCTCCGGCAGTGGGATTGGCAAACGGCGGACCGGGTGGATCATTTCCTCGCCATCAGCCGAACCGTGCAACGCCGCATCGAAGAGTGTTATAACCGAAGTAGCATTGTCATCTATCCTCCAGTGGATACGGACTTCTATTGTCCCGCGCCGGTTCCGCGAGAGGATTATTATCTGGTGGTTTCGGCCTTTGCTCCCTACAAGCGATTGGAGCTGGCCATTGAAGCCTGCAATCGGCTGAAGAGAAAGCTCGTTATCATCGGCACCGGACAGGCCGAGGCCCGGCTGCGCGCCTTGGCGGGACCGACCGTTCATTTCCTGGGCTGGCAACCCAACGAAGTCGTCCGGGATCATCTGCGCCGATGTCGCGCTCTCTTATTTCCGGGAGAAGAAGACTTTGGCATTGTACCGGTGGAAGCCCAGGCGTGCGGTACGCCGGTAATCGCCTATGGCAAGGGGGGCGCCACGGAAACCATCGTCCCACCCAATGGTCATCTGGAGCCAACCGGGATATTTTTTATGGAGCCCACTGCTGACAGCTTGGCCGACGCCATCCGAACGCTCGAGTCTCATTCCGGCGACTTTCACGTCTCGGCAGCTCGACGCCAGGCTCTTCGCTTCAATTCCCAAAGGTTTGCCGAGGAATTGTTTGGATATCTGAGCCACCTGATGCAAACATCTACAGGCGCCTTGCGTCAAGCTGCATAAGACCCTTTATCTTTCCCGCTCAGGGGCTGGCGTCCCCAACTCCCGGGGAGGTGGAAGCGTTTCTTTAGCGCAAGTTGGCGGCGTTTCCACGCATACCGGAACCTTTACCTTCACTTGATACGGCACCAGCTCCAAGGAATAGGACCGGCGGATAATGTCCATCGGCCTGATTTCGCCGATTAGGGTCGCGACAGCCCGTTCCTTTTCCTCGACCTTCATGCCATAGGTCGTGATCGGGACTTCCTGCTCGATCATCTCGACGTCGAAAATCGTCTGAACAACTTTTTTCACGTCGGGGACGGTTTTGAGGAGGGTTCTTGCGCAGCCGTTGCAATCGATCACCGTCTCCGCCACCGTCCGGGTGTAGCAGACTTCCCGGACGACCTCGTGCGGCACCAGTTTGGGAATGCAGACCTTTTTCGTTTGCGGTATGGGGACCAGCTCAGGCACTAAGTATTTTTCCGTGCAAGGCGCGGGGCGCAAGTAAAGCTGGTCGACGGCGTCTTTCACGTCGTGAGACTTGAGCTCGGGCCGGTACATCGTGATGGTTTTCTCCACCCAAGTGATTGGCGGCGGTGGCGGTGGACAGGGCGCGGGC
>WNEZ01002929.1_pt1 | contig 14680 bp, 14 predicted proteins | sample 5400521 | NCBI WGS metagenome assembly WNEZ01 (sample SAMN13153339, study PRJNA577476) | soil metagenome | isolation source: 120 cm saprolite under Douglas fir tree site 2 hole 1 replicate 1 | place: USA:California | collected 2015-04-18
CTCGCGGAACATCGTCGGCAGCGTTTACAAGGGTAAAGTTAGAAACATCGAGATGGGGCTGAAGGCGATGTTTGTCGACATCGGCTTCGAAAAAAACGCCTTCCTTCATTTCTGGGATGCGATTCCGGCCGCACTTGACAGTGGAATCGAGGAAATTGACCGCTCGGCAAACAAGCGGCCGCGCAAACGAATCACGGCAAAGGATATTCCAAACATTTACCCGGTCGGCTCGGAGGTAATCGTGCAGGTCACCAAAGGTCCGATTGGGACAAAAGGACCGCGAGTTACGACTAATCTTAGTTTTGCGGGACGGTATTTGGTCCTCATGCCATTCAGTGATCGAAGTGGCATTTCGCGCAAGATCGAAGATCCGAGAGAGCGGGAACGTCTCCGCAAGATTTTACGCGAGCTCAAGATTCCGGAGGGAGTCGGCGTTATCATTCGCACTGTCGGAGAAGGACAGCGCGCGCGATATTTCGTCCGTGACCTGCGCTTCCTTCTCGATCAATGGACCAAAGTAGAGCAATTGATTCGGGAGCATCCCGCGCCGTGCCGCGTTTTTGAGGAGCCTGATTTAGCTGAACGCACTGTGCGGGACTTTCTCACCGAAGAGATCGACGAAGTCATCTGCGATGATCGCCGGTCCACCGATCGAATGATCGAAATGGTCGGCCAGATTTCCCGGCGCGCACGGAATCGAGTCCGCTTTTACGACAGTGCGACGCCGATTTTCGAAACTTATGGCGTGCAAAAGCAAATCGATGACGCTTTTCATCGGCAAGTCTGGCTGAAGTGCGGCGGCTATATTGTGATCGATGAGACCGAAGCGCTCGTCGCCATTGATGTGAATACGGGCCGCAACAAAGGAGGGCGCAATGTCGAGAAAACAATTTTGCAGACGAACCTGGAGGCGGCAGATGAAATCGCGCGTCAGCTTCGATTGCGCAATATCGGTGGCCTGATCATCGGCGATTTCATCGACATGAAGAGCCGCAAGGACCAGCAAATGGTTTACAACCTGATGAAGGAACGGCTCAAGCGCGACAAGGCCAGGACCCATGTGCTTCCGATTTCCCCGCTCGGCTTAATGGAAATGACGCGACAACGAGCGCAGGAAAGCCTCAGCGATACAATTTATGAAAACTGTCCTTACTGCGGCGGGCGCGGCGTTGTGAAGACTTCCATGACGACGAGCGTGGAATTGCACCGGACTCTCAATACCGTCATGCGTAAGTATCAGGACAGCGTGCACGATTTTCGCGTGATCCTGAATCCCGATGTGCTTAAACGATTGAAGGAGGAGGACGAAGAATTGCTCATCGAGATGGAGCGCCGTTACGCGGGGCGGCTTATGTTTCGTGGAGATCCGACGTTTCACCACGAAAAGTTCATCATCACCGATGCAAATACCGGGGTGGAGCTCACAGCTTAAATCCGTTTAACGCCTAAAATTATTTCTTGCAATTTTGGGTGACTCGCTCAAACTCGCGGCATCCACAGAATCGGCGAGTTTCGTTAATGCTTTGTGCTCCAAAATATTTGGAGTTCAAAGTTGTTGGGAAAAACTTGACCGAAAGGAGAAATAAGATGGGGAAATTAATGTCGGTCCTGTTGGGTATCGCCGCGATCAACTCGGTCGCCTTTGCCGGTAGTGAGACCTATTCTGGAAAGGAGATAAAGCAAGTCGCGCCGCCACCGTGCCCGCAGTGGTACGCGGATAACGAGTTTAACGTGGGCCTTTGGGGCACTTACGTGTTTACGGGAAACAATTGGGAAAATGATCGCTACATTGAGGCCGATCATGCCTGGGGCGGTGGTATTGACGTCAAATACTTCTTCCACCGTTACTTCGGTGTCGGGATTGAAGGCTGGGTGGTGGATGCGAGGCAAGGGCATGAAGATGTCTTTATTGATTTCAGTGAGGGCATTTTTGAGCGCAGTGTTCAGCACGAGAACAACGCGATCGGTGCAGTCCTGGGTACTTGGACCTTACGCTACCCGATCCCCTGCACGCGGTTCGCGCCATACGTCTTTGCTGGTGGTGGTGGCGTCTTTGGAGGCGGTCAGAGGACGCATTTCGTGTTAGGTACTGACGTTGAGGAAGGCGAGCCGCACGACGTTGTCACTACTCAACAAACTGGTTCGACATCCGAGGGAATCGGCCAATTCGGTGGCGGCATCGAAGTCCGCATGACGCCGCATATCGGCTGGGTCAGTGATTTCAGCTGGAATGTGGTAAATGGCCCGAATAACAACTTCGGCATGGTGCGCACCGGCGTTAATTTCGCCTTCTAAGGCTTGCCTTGAGCGGAGTCGAACGGAATCGACAATCGCATCTGCGACGGCGGCGTTCGGATTGTTCTGGACGCCGCTCTTTTTTATACGCAGTAGTTTCCGCTTCACGGAACGCTTGGTTGAAAGGATTCCTTGATCGGTAGCGATTGGCATTTGCGAACGCTCGCATGGGCACGAAATTGTGCTGATGTCATTTGTTGGAGCTTTAGACAACTTGGCTCTCAAGAAATCGGAATTCGTTCATCGGTTCGAGCATCTGCTCACGGAGAAATCGGATCAGGAACTGGAAGCGATGGCGCAAATCTCGCGCGCGTTCACGCTTCAGAATTTTGGCCGCACCATGCGTCTTTTTGCTCCGCTCTATCTTTCCAACGAGTGCATCAACAATTGTCGGTATTGCGGTTTCTCGCGGGATAACGCGATTCTGCGTGTCACGCTCGATGTTGACGAGGTGGTAGCGGAAGGGCGTCATCTTGCCCGCCAGGGTTTTCGTCAGATACTTCTCGTCGCTGGCGAACATCCAAAATTCGTGAGCCGGGACTATCTGGCCAAATGCGTCCAGGCTCTTCAGCGAGATTTTCCATCGATTTCGATTGAGGTGGGCCCGATGGAGACGGAAGATTATCTGGCGATTGTGGAGGCTGGTGCGGAGGGCCTGGTAGTTTATCAAGAAACCTACAATCGCGCGGTATACGCTGAAATGCATACTGCTGGACCGAAGCGCGATTTCAATTTCCGGCTCGATTGCGCAGAACGCGGCTACCGAGCGGGATTTCGCCGGCTCGGAATCGGGGTCCTTTTTGGGTTATCAGCCTGGCAGGAAGAAATGGTTGCTCTGGCGGCACATCTGAAATATCTGCTGAAGCATTGCTGGCAGGCGCAAATCACCGTGAGTTTGCCTCGGTTGCGTCCGGCCGCCGGCGGATTTCGTCCGCTCTTCTCGATGACCGACCGCGAACTGGCGCAACTGGTTTGCGCGTTGCGTATCACTTTCCCGCAAGTGGGAATTGTCCTGAGCACCCGCGAACGGGCATCATTGCGCGATTCACTGTTGTCGTTAGGTGTGACTATGATGAGTGCCGGCAGCCATACCGAACCAGGCGGCTACACTCGACAGGGCGGCGAGCATTTGCATCGCACAGTACGGGGCCGAATCCTTGCCCCCGAATTCCAGGACGGAGAAGACCAGCTTGCGACCGGACAATTCGAGATCAGCGACGAGCGTTCGCCTGCCGAAGTAGCGGCAGTCCTTCGGCAGCGCGGTTTCGAGCCCGTTTGGAAGGATTGGGATCAGGCTCTTTGCGGTGTGTGACTATTTCACTCAATGGCGAAACCGTGGATATACGCGAGGCCGAAACGATCGCGGAGTTGATCCAACGTTATCAATTGCCGCCGCAATCTATCTTAGTGGAGCACAATGGCTTCGCCGTCCATCGACACGATTGGGCAGAGCGTTCATTAGCCGAAGGCGACCGCATCGAATTCATCCGCGTCGTCGCCGGCGGCTAAAAATGAATTAAGACTTCCATCTTGTTCGACGAGATTTTTCCGGATAACTCTCGTTACATATCCCGGATCGCGTCTTTCTTCGGGATACCTGCGTCTCGAAGAGCGGACTTCGAGCAGAAGTGTATGTCTACAGCGGCGGATTGCTTGTGCCAGCTCGCTGAGGCCTAACAGCGCTGTCTCGCTAGACCGGAGAGGCATTTTTCACGACCACTCGCATTCCGTCGGTTTGGATGACGGTGACCGGCGTTTGCGGGGCGATGAATTCACCTTCGGTGACAACATCGACAACGTGATCGGCGAAACGCGCTTTGCCGCTCGGTCGCAAAACGGTGACCGCAGTGCCTTGCATTCCCGGCGCGAGCGAAAGCGCGGTCGAAAACTGCCGAGGCGCGCCGGCCAGCGATGGGCCAGGTGGGTTTGAATCGATCAGCGCAAAACGACGGTAAAAGCTCGTTCGCGGCAGATAACGGGCGAGCAAGGCGATCATAATGAACGATCCCACGATCGCGATAAACATGTTAAGCAACGGAATGGCGAGCATTTCGCCGCTGGGCAGAAAAGGTTGTTGCGGGTAACGGTCGATCATTGTCCAAAGCAGCGAGGCGATCATGAGGAAAACGCCGAGCACGCCGAAAACGATCGTCGAGTGAGCGAAAAAAAGAATTTCGATCAGGACGAGAACTATCCCGAGAACAAATAGCGCAACGACTTCCCAGCCAGCAAGGCCGGCCACATAATGGCCGAGGAAAAAGAGGGCGAAACAGATTGCTGAGATGATTCCGGGCCAGGTCGCGCCCGGGATTTTGAACTCAAGATAAGCGCCAAGAATTCCGCCCAGCAGCAGCAAAGGCGCAAGCGCCGTGATCCAAAAGGCGATTTGCTCGAAGCCGGTTGGTTCGATCGCGACGACGTTACCTTTGAGTCCAGCTTTTTTGGCTAGATCGACAATCGAATCGGCAGTGCCTTCCGCGAGCAATGGTTTGCCATTGATCCGTTCAGTCGCTTCCTGAGTATTGAGAGTGAGCACCGCTCCTTGGGGATGAACAACGCGGTCGCCGATTTTTACCTCCTTATCTTTGTTTATGAATGCCTCGGCGATGTCGGGATTGTGCCCGTTTTTGATCGCGGAGCCACGGATGAGCGCAGACCAATACGAAATCGTCTTCTCCCGGGCGGTGGTGGGGAGGTCTTCGCCCGTGGAGAGAATCGGGGCAGCGGCACCAATTGCGCTGACGGGCGCCATAAAAATGTGTTGCGTGGCGATGGCGATGATCGCACCAGCGGAGCCGGCATTTGGGTTTATGAATGTGTAGGTGGGGATCTTTGTTTGATTGAGCGCGCTCACGATATCGGCTGCCGTATCGAGTCGCCCGCCGTATGTGTTCATCTCGAAAATGATCGACGCGGCTTCGTTGCCCTCGGCTGTTTTCACCGCGCGCCGCAAAAATGCCAGGAGAGAAGGTGCAACTTCGCCTCGTAATGGCACGACAACCACGTCGCCTTTGTGAATGACGTCGCGCGCTTGAGCAGTTACGGGCGCGATGAAAAATGCCGCGGCGAAAATTGTGATCATCGGGAGGGTGACTTGGACGGACAGCCTGCGTGTCATCCGATGATTGATCGGACGCGACAGCCTCCTGCACGCCAAGGTCGCCACGGCGGCGGAGCGAGCGCGTCCCTCCAGAATCGACAACAGCAGCTTGATTGTTTTCAATTCGTCTAGCGCGAGATAAGTTTGCCATCTGCCTGTGGCAATTCCATCACAAACCATCGAGCAGATCGCCGCCGCGAACGACATTGTCGAAGTGATCGGTTCGTATTTTCCCGTCAAACGCGCAGGGGCAAATTTCAAGGCGCTTTGCCCATTTCATCAGGAGAAAACGCCTTCGTTCACGGTGAGCCCGCAGCGACAAACTTTCCACTGCTTTGGATGCGGGGTAGGCGGAAGCGTTTTCCGCTTTGTGATGGATTATGAGCACATTGATTTTCCTTCCGCCGTGCGCAAGCTGGCGGCGCGCGTGGGGATCCCGGTGGTCGAAGAGCGCGGTCCGACCGGCGCCGAAGATCGGCAACATGAAACTCGCCGCACTTTGCTACAGCTGCATGGGGAGGCTGCCGCATGGTTTCATGAGAATTTGATCAAGAAGGAATTCGCCGAACCGGCGCGGAAATATCTGAAGCAGCGCGGGATCACGGCAGAAATTGCGAAGCGATGGCACCTTGGTTATGCGCCCGATGAATGGGATGCGTTTGGTAGTTGGGCCCGCGAACATGGGTACGAGACGCGTGATCTCATTGCAAGTGGCCTCGTTAAAACCAAAGACGACGCAGAGCGTGTAGCGGACGAAACATCAAACGCCAAACGAACATCGTATGATCGCTTTCGCGGACGGATCATGTTTCCAATCTGCAACGACATCGGCGAAGTGATTGCGTTTAGCGGCCGACTTCTGAAAGACGAGGAGGGAACGGCGAAATACTTGAATTCGCCGGAGACACCGCTTTTTCGAAAGGGCAACGTGCTTTTTGGTCTGCACAAAACCAAGCGCGCATTGATTGAGGCAAATTGCGCTGTCGTGTGCGAAGGCCAGCTCGATTTAATCACTCTGTACGAAGCGGGGATTGCGAACGTGGTTGCTCCCCAGGGGACGGCGTTTACCGAGAGCCAGGCGCGGGTTCTGAAGCGTTTCGTCGATGAAGTTGTTCTTTGCTTTGATGCGGACGCAGCCGGACAAAAAGCGGCCGAGCGTTCGCTTGAGGCGCTCCTGCAAAAGGACCGCGCATGGTTCAATGCCTTCTCGTATCAGCTGACTGTTCGTATTGCCGAAATGCCGGTGGGTGAGGATCCGGACTCGTTGATTCGGCGCGAGGGAAAAGAGGCGTTTGAAAAACGTGTTGCCGAAGCTCCGGAGTTCTTCGATTACTGGATCGTTCGTTCTGCTGAGCAGACCGACCTAACATCTATGACGGCGAAAATGCAGGTGGCTAGGCAAATGGCGGTCGCGATATCGTATACCCGAGATCCATTCCTGCGTGGTGAACTGATAAGCAAAGTCAGTTCGAGACTCGGTGTTTCGATGTCAGATTTTGAAACGCTCTTACCGAAGCCACAGCGCGAACGTGCCGAGACAATCAAAGCAGCGTCTGCACCAATCGCTCCAGCACCGCGGCATGACATCGCGATGCTTTGCCTCCTGGCGCTGCGAGATGAAGAAGCGCGAGATTTTCTTCGCGAGCAAAATTGGCGGGAGGTCCTCGGGCAAGTGCCAGATGCGGAAATTCTTGTCCGCATTCTCGAGAGCGGCTTGCGCCCCAGTGACGCGGCCTCACTCAATGGCTTTATGGCCACGCTCTCCTCGGCAGACGAAGCGCTGGTTTCTTCGTGGTTGCTGCAGAAAGTGCCGCCCAATGCCGGAACCATGGTGGAGAAATGGTGGCTCGGCATTCGCCAGGCTGTGTTGCGTCGCCAGCTTGACGTGGCGAAGAACCGAATAAAACTCCCCCAACTCAGCGCCGGTGACGTTGTGAATTTGCAGAAACAAATCCTTGACCTGCAAGAGCAGCTCCACGAGCTTTCACAGCCCGCCGGCGCGGCCGACAGTTGATTGTCGATCCACCGGCGGTAGATCGAAGGTCTCAGTCAATCCGTAACCGCACAATCTTGGCCAGGCATTCGAAACGAATGGGAGCTAGCCGACAGTCGTCGTCACAACGGCTTAAAAAAAGCCAGCCTCGCCGTAGTTCAGTAACGAAGCCCTCTGGCCTTCAGCGAAATGCGAAGAGACAGCCAAAATTCGCCAGGTTCAAAGCGAAGCATATTAGGCTTTTCTTAAAGCGGCGCAATGGCGCACCGCAGCCGCAGCGCGAAACGACGACCTCTCATCTGCATTCGGCGATCGAAGTCCAGAGTCGGATCCGCGAATTGATCAAGCTGGCAAAAGAACAAGGTTACCTCACATTTGATGATTTGAACGAGGCGTTGCCCGAAGGGATCACCGACGCCGATGAGCTCGATCTCATCCTCACGCGCCTGCGTCGCATGGAGATCGACATTATTGAAGCGTCGGAGGTGGATCGCTACAAGGACGGCAAAAAAGACGGAGAGGAGGAAGAAGAAGAGGAAGAGAAGGCTGAAGCCAAGCTCGATATTCTGGACGACCCGGTGCGGATGTATCTTAAGCAGATGGGACAGGTTCCGCTCCTGACCCGGGAACAGGAAGTGGAAATTTCAAAACGGATTGAGGAAGCCGAAAACATGGTGCAGAAGCACGTCAACCGCTTCGGCTTTATTGCACGCGCCCACCTCGATCTCGCCAGGAAGCTTGCTGAGGGCAGGGAACGCTTCGATCGCGTCATTCTCGACAAGAAAATCGAAAGCCGGGAACGGTATATGAAAAAGCTGCCGCGCCTGTGCAGACAGGTGGAACAACTGAGCGCTTCGATCAACCAGCAATACTGCCAGCCTCCGCGCAACTCTTCAAAAAAACGATCGCAGAAGCTTAAGTCTCTGCAAAGAGCGATGGCTTCGCTCCAACGGGTTTATCCCCACTTTTACTTCAAGCAGAAAGTCACGGAGGAATTTGTTCACCTGGCAGACGACGCCTACCATACCTCGCTTTATCTACAGACGGAGATAGCCAAACATCTTCGCGATGGAAAAAAAAGGTTACAACTCCGAAACAAAATCCACGAGCTGGAAAAGAGCCTTTGGCTTTCGCTTTCTGAATATGCCGACCACTACCAGGCGCTGAAAGGTTGGATGCGCCAGGCATTCCGAGCCAAGACCGAAATGGTGGAAGCAAACCTGCGCCTTGTTATCTCGATCGCAAAAAAATACACGAATCGCGGCCTGTCGTTTCTCGACCTGATCCAGGAAGGGAACATGGGGTTGATGAAGGCGGTCGAGAAATTCGAATATCGGCGCGGCTACAAGTTTTCCACTTACGCGACGTGGTGGATCCGCCAAGCCATCACCCGTTCGATCGCCGACCAGGCGCGCACTATTCGCATTCCCGTCCACATGATCGAGACGATCAATAAGCTCATGCGCGTGCAAAAACAGCTCGTGCAGGAGTACGGGCGCGAACCTACGCCGGAAGAGGTGGCGGAAGAAGTGCTATTGCCAGTGGATCGCGTTCGCGCGGTCTTAAAGATGGCGCAGCAGCCGATCTCGCTCCAGTCGCCCGTTGGCGAAAGCGAAGAAACTAACTTTGGCGATTTTATCGAGGACAGAAGCGCCGAAAACCCGAGCGACATGACTGCTATCATTTTGCTAAAGGAAAAGATCAAGGACGTGCTGGAGACACTGACAAATCGCGAGCGGCAGGTGCTCGAGCAACGATTCGGGCTGGTCGATGGATACAGCCGAACCCTCGAAGAAGTAGGGCAGCAGTTCCAAGTCACCCGGGAGCGCATCCGGCAGATAGAAGCAAAGGCTTTGCGCAAAATGAGGCATCCGACTCGTATTCGGCAACTCGAAGGTTTCCTTGAGGCGCCTAAAGTATAAAATATCGATTTTCGGCGCCCATCGGGCGCAACTTCCAACGGCGCAAGTAGTTCAATCCATGGAAGACTATGGAACGTCAAGATGATCAGGAACTGTGGGATTTACTTGGTCGGGCCGCCGAACCCAAGCTTTCGCCATTCTTAGCTCGGAACGTGCTGAGAAAAACCCGCCAGAAAGCGAGCCGCTTTGAGCGGACGCTAAGCTGGTTGAGCTTGCGGAGGCTGGCCGCAGCAACCGCTGTGGCAATTGTCGTAATAGGCATGGCAGTAGCGATGCATCATCCTGCGTCGCAAACACCGCCTGCGAGCGAAGCAGATGTCGTCGCTAAGATCGATCCACAAGATTATGACGTCGTCGCTGATCTGGATACATTGATCGCTTGGGATGAAACTAGCCTGTGGGACGAAAAGCCAAGTTTGTAAAGGTAATCGCAGCGTTGTCGATCTTCGCTTCTGTCTGTGCTTCGGCACAAGCGCAACCCCATCGGTCTAACGGGCGACAGCCGGGTCCACCTCCTCGTCGGCCCCCGCCGGTACCGAGCACGCGGCAACAGTGGCTTTCACTTCCCCCGTCAGCCCAGCAGAATTTCCAACGCAATGCCGAGCGTTGGCTGCGAATGAGCCCGCAGGAACGTCAGATTATGCGTCAGCGAGAGGCCATGCGCCGCGAACAAATTCAGCGTGAAACCGAAGCCGCGCTCAGCGATTCTGGCCTACGCCTGGCTCCGGACGAGCGCGCGTTGTTTGAATCCCGTTACATGCAAGAACGGCGAAAAATGGAGCAAACCCTCCGGCAGCAAATTGAAGCTGAGCGGCAGCACCAACTTCCGGCGTTGATTCAGCAACTAAAAAAAGAATTCCAGCCGAACAACAGCTCCGCTGTGAAACCGACAGAGTCGCCGAAATCAGGAAAATAACCGAACCGCCCACGGAGCGGCCGGAGTTCGCGCACGGCTACGCGCCGCCGAACAACTTGCTCGATGTCAAAAAAAAGAGCTGGCTCGAAATTGCTTCAAGCCAGCTCGGGAGATTCCACATCCGCCAGCTACCGATGAAAGCGATGAGGATGTCGCACGAAAGCCCGGTGCCGGATAAAACCGCGGTGCCCGTTGTGCCAGAAAAAGGACGGCCCCCAGTACACTGTAGGTCCGTAATATCCGTAGGGGTACGGGTAATAAGGGTAAGAATATGGGTATCCCACAGGGAACCCCAACCCAATTCCGACCGAAACGCCGGCGTCAGAACGCGGTGCCGAAGCAAAAGCGAATCCCCCTGCCACCAATCCAATTAAGAGAAGTTTTTTCCAATTCATTATTTTACCTCCGACAATTAAACAGCTGGAATAACGAGAAGTTCCTCGCTTTATTCGGACGGCATAGGATAACCCACAATGCAAACGGTTTGGCCGGTCCGCCGGTAGGAGACGCGGTTGAGACGCAACGCGTTGGTAGTTGTTGCGGCTCCTCTGCCGGGAAACGCAATCACCGATCCTCCCGCTAGAATCGGACCCAAATAAATGTGCACCTTGTCGATTAGACGCGCATCGAGCGCCTGTCCAAGCACGTCGCCGCCACCCTCAATCAGTACACTCGTGACATTTTGTTTACCCAGGTCTTTCAACACGCTCGCCAAAGACTTGCGCCTATAGACCAGCGTTCGTGCAGTCAGCCGATCACAAAACAACCGAGCCCGCCGCGGCAGGCTCCCTGAACGAGTTAGCACGACACGCCAGGGTTGTCGCGCGCCTTGCACGCCCCGCACGGTTAATCGCGGATTATCGGCTCGAACAGTTTCGGCTCCAACTAGAATTGCGTCCACGCGAGCGCGAAGTCCCTGTGCGTGCCGACGGGCAGAAATATCTGTGATCCAGCGAGGCTCACCGTGGGGGCGCGTCAATCGGCCATCCAGAGACATTCCGCACTTTGCAATGACAAAAGGCCGCCGGGTGACAATCCATTTGTTAAAGGCCTCGTTAAGGCGTGCGCACTCCTCGGCCAAAATCCCCTCTCGGATTTTGACGCCCGCATTTCGCAACTGCGCGATGCCCCTACCGGAGTGGCGCGGATTGACATCTACTGCGCCGACAACTACTTGCTTGACGCCAGCCTTGAGGATCGCATCGGTGCAGGGGGCAGTCCGCCCGACCGTGGAACAGGGTTCCAGAGTAATGTATAGCGTGGCGCGAGCAGGGGCGGGGACACCGAAATTACGGAGGCATTCGATTTCGGCGTGTTCACGGCCTGCTCCTCGATGGTGTCCTTTTGCCACTATCCGATTGTCAATAACCAGAACCGCTCCGACAGCGGGATTGGGACTCGTCTGACCTTGTGCTTTTTCGGCCTCCTTGAGTGCCGCGCCCATGAACCGTTTATCTCGTTGCGTCGTCGCCACGAGAGATCAGTAGTTGTAGTCCTTCGGCCTGGCAATGTTTTTTCGCGCGTTGCAAGCTGTGCAAATATGTCACGCATTTTTGGGGAAGCATGTCCAAGACGCTGCGACAAAACAACACATGCTCCCAGTGAAAAAGATAAGGATTAGCCAGTGATAACTCGTTGGAATATTAGATCTTATGATAATGCAACCGAAATCGTTACACTTGGCACGAGGGCAGCTTTTGGTTAAGGCTCGCGATCACTTAATAACTTAGAAAGGAGCATTTACAAATGAGTCTAATACGTTATCAAAGCCCAGAACTAATGTCCTGGCCGTCGTTGGACCGCTGGATGAACCTCAGAGACGATATTAACTCGTTCGTCGAGTCGCCATTCTGGTCGAGCTTCGGACGCCCGGGACAGCTGTTTAGCGGTTGGTCGCCTGCGCTCGATCTCTACCAGAACAACGACAATGTCGTCGCTGTTGTCGAGTTGCCCGGAATGCGCAAAGAAGACATTGAAATTTCTTTACACGACGGGACGTTGACAATCAGTGGCGAGCGGAAACGCGAAATTTCTGGCGGCGAGAAATCGGAGCGCACCGAGCGTTATGTCGGCAAATTCCGCCGCAGCATCACGCTCCCGACCCACGTAGATGCGAACAAAGTCAACGCAACCTATCGGGATGGAATCTTGACGGTGACGTTGCCAAAGGCCGAGGAAGCGAAGCCAAAGCAAATTCCGGTTAGTTAATGAAATCCGGCGCGCGCATAGCGCGCCGGCCAACTTTGCATAAGGAAAGGAAATTCAAAAATGAACACATTAGTCCGCGAAAATCGTGACGGGGATCGCGCGCAAACACAACAGTTTGTCGTGCCTTTCGCGAGCGTGACCGAGGCTGTCGAAGGCTATACGCTCGAAGTAGAGATGCCCGGCGTGAACAAAGAGGGCCTCGAAGTTTCAGTCGAGAACAACGAGCTGACAATTGTTGGGCGCCGTTCTCTTCCTACCGTGGAAGGGACGTTGATTCATCATGAATCGCGCCCGGAAAATTATCGGCGCACGTTCGAGATCGATCTATCGATCGACGCTGACAAAATCAGCGTAAAGATCGATCAGGGCCTTGTGACTTTGACATTGCCCAAGGAGGAGCACGTCAAGCCGCGCAAGATTGCTGTTTCGTAAACTCCAGTTTTCTGGGCAGCAAAGGCCGCGAATTAGAAGTTCGCGGCCTTTTAATTTACAAACTTAGCGGCCCGTCTTGCTGTTTTGCCTTTCGGAGCGAAATCGAGGAATCTCTTACTATTAAGTCGCACTACGATGAGAGGTATTTCGACGGACAGGCGGCTAATTAATTGTCCATCTTCGCTTTTCCGCTTGGCGAATTGTCGACGTGGAACTAATTACAGGTGCTTAAATATGGCGACAAGAACCGAAGAAAAAACAAGCGCAGACAAACTTACCGCTGCGCGAAATAAGAATCTCGATCTTGCGATTCAACAGATTGCGAAAGATTACGGCGATGGCGCGATCATGCGACTTGGCGACGAAAAGATCGTCGATATCGATGTTATTCCAACGGGCAACATTCTGATCGATCGCGCGCTGGGGGTCGGCGGATTTCCACGCGGCAGGGTTGTGGAAGTTTTTGGTCCAGAGTCTTCCGGAAAGACGACGCTCACGCTTACTGTAATCGCCCAGGCACAGAAGCGCGGTGGACTTGCGGCATTTATCGATGTCGAGCATGCGCTCGATCCCGCGTACGCAAAGAGGCTCGGTGTCAACCTTGATGACCTTCTCGTTTCGCAACCGAGCTCTGGGGAAGAAGCACTCCGAATTTGCGAAACGCTGGTGCGCTCCAACGCTCTCGACGTAATTGTCATTGATTCAGTGGCGGCGCTGGTCACTAGAGCGGAACTCGAAGGCGAGATTGGCGATGCGACCGTTGGCGCGCAGGCGCGACTGATGAGCGCAGCTTTGCGCAAACTCACGTCGCTCATTTCAAAAGCGCGCACCTGCTGCATTTTCACAAATCAAATCCGGGAAAAGATCGGGGTCATGTTTGGAAATCCGGAAACGACACCCGGCGGCAAGGCGTTGAAGTTTTACGCCAGCGTGCGTGTCGATATTCGCCGGATCGGCGCAATCAAGCAGACAGACGGCGTCGTCACGGGTAATCGGACACGAGTCAAAATCGTGAAAAACAAGGTCGCGCCACCTTTCACCGAAGCTGAGTTCGACATCATGTATAACGAGGGAATTTCCTCGACCGGCGCACTTCTCGATCTTGCGCTCGAAAAACAAATCATCGAGAAGCGCGGTTCGTGGCTGAACTACAAAGGCACGCAACTGGCGCAGGGACGCGATGCCGCAAAAGAAGTGCTGAAAAACGACCGCGCCCTTTATGAGGAAATCGAGGCCGCGGTGAAAGCCAAGCTGGACGAAGATAAAAAATAGAAACGGGGGCACAAGATCGACATGTTCATTCAACAAATCATCCTGACGCTTGCGACTGGCGTCGCCATTTCAGTTTCGGCCGCGCCTGCGAAAACCAATCCAGCTTCATCTCCGAAGCTCTTGCCTGGTTTGGGCGAAGTGCATCATCCGGTCTCGACGAAAAATCGCGAGGCGCAGCAGTTTTTCGATCAAGGATTAAAACTTGTCTTCGGATTTAATCACGATGAAGCGCGGCGATCGTTTCAACGCGCGGCCGAGCTCGATCCGAAGCTAGCCATGGCCTGGTGGGGCGTCGCCCTGACGCTCGGCCCGAATTACAATTTGCCGGTCGATCCCGAGCGCGAAAAGGCCGGCTATGACGCCGCGCGGCGTGCTGTCGCGCTCAAGTCGAATGCTTCCGAACCCGAGCGCGCGTATATCGACGCGGTCGCGGTCCGCTATTCAAACGATCCGAAAGCGGATTTGCATCAGCTCGATGTCACCTACAAAGACGCCATGTCCAAGCTAGCCGCACGTTATCCGGACGATCTCGATGCGGTCAC
>WNEZ01003435.1_pt1 | contig 14679 bp, 12 predicted proteins | sample 5400521 | NCBI WGS metagenome assembly WNEZ01 (sample SAMN13153339, study PRJNA577476) | soil metagenome | isolation source: 120 cm saprolite under Douglas fir tree site 2 hole 1 replicate 1 | place: USA:California | collected 2015-04-18
CCTTTTCCTCCGGGCCGCTATCGACTGGTCGTGGTGGGCAGCGGGCCAGGTGGATTGCAACTGAGCTACGCGTTGACCCGCCTTGGCGTCGACCACGCCGTCCTCTCGGACGACCCCGCACCCGGCGGGATGTTCCGTCGCTGGCCGGTCTTCCAGCGAATGCTGAGCTGGACCAAGCCCTTCACCGGGATCGAGCGCACGTCGCGCGCCTACGAACGCTACGACTGGAACAGCCTGCTCGCCGACGACGAGCGGCATCGCGCGGTGATGCCGGCCCTGATGGACGGGACATCCTACTTTCCCTCGCGGCCGGAGATGCAGAAAGGCCTGGAGGCATTTGCCGAGGGGACCGGCATCCGGGTGCGCTTTGGCTGTCACTGGGAATCGACAGAGGTAGTTCCCTCCCCCGCTCGCGGGGGAGGGCAGGGTGGTGGCCAGGATTTCGTGCTCACGACCTCGGACGGCGAGTACCGCTCGCCGGTTGTCGTGTTCGCGGTCGGCGTCGCGCAACGCTACCGACCGCCGATCCCCGGGCTGGCGGAGGTGCCGCACTACGGCGACTTCCGCCCCGTCGAGACCTACAGGGACCGGCGCGTCTTCATCGTCGGCAAGCAGAATTCCGGGTTCGAGATCGCGAGCGGGTTGCTGCCCTGGGCTCGGCAGCTGGTGCTGGCATCCCCGAGTCCTACCAGGCTCTCGGTCAACACCCGGACGCTGGTCGGCGTGCGCGCCCGTTATGTTCAGCCCTATGAGGACGCCGCGCTCGCCGGCGGGGTCGTCATCCTTGACACGACGATCGAAGAGGTGTTGAGCGATGGCGCCGGTTATCGCGTTCGCACACGCGATGCGGCCGGGCGCGAGCTCACCATTCCAGCGGATGACGTGATTGCCGCGACGGGCTTCGTCACCCCCCTGCGCGACCTGCCGGCGCTGGGCGTCGCGACCTTCGGCCAGAGCCGGCTCCCCGCCCAGACGCCCCTCTGGGAGAGCGCCACCGTGCCGGGCATCTTCTTCGCCGGCACGATCACGCAGGGTGCCGCGGGACTGAAGAAGCACGGCATCCCGAGCAACTCCGGCGCCGTGCAGGGCTATCGATACAACGCGCGGGTGCTGGCCCGGCACCTGGCCGAAACGAAGTTCGGCGTTGCCGCGGCGCGCGAGCGTCTGGATGGGGCAGCCCTGGTCCCCTACCTGCTCGATCAGGTCAGCAACGGCCCGGAGCTCTGGCACCAGCGCTCCTACCTGGCCCGCGTGATCAATCTCGATCGCGACACCGGAATCACGAATGAGGGGATCGTCCCGTTGCAATACTTCCTCGACTCGGGTGGCGGCGATGCGGTCGCAGCCACGCTCGAGTCGAACGGCCAGGGTAACCCGTACCCGGTCGTCTACGTCCGCAAGGACGGTTCCGCCACGGAGCACACTCTGGCGCCGGATCCGCTACTCGATTTCACGAGTCGTGATTACCAGGACGAGCTGCGCAAAGTGCTCGAGCCGGTGTTGAGCGGGGCTGGGTCGCCGGCATGAGCACGCTGCCAACCGGCACCGTCACGTTTTTCTTCAGCGACATCGAGGGGTCGACGCGGCTAATCCAGCGGCTCGGCGAGCGCTACCCGGACGTCCTCCTCGCCCATCACGCGATCCAGCGCGAAGCGCTTGCCGCCAACGGTGGCCACGAACTCCGCACCGAAGGCGATTCCTTCTTCATCGTCTTCAAGAGCGCACTGGAAGCCTGCGCTGGCGCCGCCGCCGTACAGAAGATGATGGCGCAGCACGCCTGGCCGGACGACGGGCAGGTCAGGGTACGGATCGGTCTGCACACAGGCGAGGCGACGCTCGTCGGCAACGAATATCTCGGGCTGGACGTCCATCGCGCCGCAAGGGTCGCGAGCGCCGGCCACGGCGGGCAGGTGCTCGTTTCCGAAACCACACGAGTGTTGGTCGATCACGCCTTGCCATCAGGGCTGATGCTGAAAGACCTCGGCATGCATCGCCTCAAAGACCTGGCCCGGCCTGAACGCCTTTTCCAGCTCACGGTCGATGGTCTGCCCGCCGATTTTCCACCGCTGAAAACGCTGGAAGCGACGCCGAATAACCTCCCCACCCAGCTGACGAGCTTCATCGGCCGCGACGACCAGCTCCGTGAAGCCAAGCTGCTGCTGGCACGATCCCGTCTCTTGACGCTGACCGGGCCAGGCGGCACCGGCAAGACGCGCCTCAGCCTGGAGATCGCGGCGGAGGTCCTGGACCAATTCGCCGACGGCGTCTACTTTGTACCGCTCAGCGCGGTGCATGATCCCGAACTGGTCCCGTCCGCGATCGCGCAGGCACTGGCTATCTCGACAACAGGCAGCCGCCGCCCGATCGACGCACTGCTCGATCACTTGCGGGAAAAACAAACCCTGCTTGTGCTCGACAACTTCGAGCAAGTCCTCAAAGCCGCACCGATCGCCACCCAGTTGCTCGAAGGCAGCGCGGGCCTGCGCGTGCTCGTGAGCAGTCGCACGGTGCTGCGCGTCTCGGGTGAACAGGAATTTCCGGTTCCTCCGCTTGCGCTGCCCGACCTCAAGGCTTTACCGGGACTGGCCGCGCTCTCGCAATTCGAGGCGGTGCGGCTTTTTATCGAGCGGGCGGTCGCTGTGAAGCCCGATTTCCAGGCGACCAACGAGAATGCGCCGGCGATTGCGGGCATCTGCGAACGGGTCGATGGGCTGCCGCTGGCGATCGAACTCGCGGCCGCGCGCGTCAAGCTCTTTTCCCCACAAGCGCTCTTGAGCCGGCTGGAGAAATCACTGAGTGCCCTCGGCAGTGGGGCACGAGACGCACCGGCGCGCCAGCAGACGCTGCGCGGCGCGATTCTCTGGAGCTATGACATGCTCGACGCCGGCGCCCGGCGCCTGCTGAGCCGCGTGTCGGCCTTCGCCCGCGGTGGCTACCTGCAACAGATGGAGCCGGTCTGCGGTCCCGCCGAAGACGTCGGCGGCGATGTCGTCGAGGCGCTCGATCAACTGGCTGACCAGAGCCTGCTTCGGCGCATGCCCGACTTCGACGAGCCACGCTTTCTCATGCTCCAGACGATCCGTGACTTCGCCACCGAACGGCTCGAGGAAAGTGGCGAAGCCCACCTGGTTCGCGACCGACACCTCAAGGCCTTCATCGCGCTCGCCCAGGAGGCGCACCCGCATCTCTTCGGCCCCCAGCGGAAAGGGTGGCTCGATCGGCTCCAGGAGGACCACGATAACTTCCGAGCGGCGCTCGAATGGGCCGTCTCGGCCGGTAACGCGCAAGAGGCGATGCGCCTTGGCGGGTCGTTCTGGCGCTTCTGGCAGATGCGTGGCCACATCCACGAGGGCCGGGCGCGACTCGGACAGATTCTGTCTCTGCCGGCCAGCGGTGAGTTCCCAACGGAGCGGTTGAATGCGCTCGAGGCGGCTGGTGGGCTCGCCTACTGGCAGGCGGACATGGAGGGGGCCCAGCGTTTCTACGACGAGAGTCTGGCGCTGACCCGGCAGGTGGGCGATTCCCCGGCGATCGCCAACGCCATCTACAACGACGCCTTCCCGATGCTCGTCAACCGCACGGACCTGCCCAAGGCGAAGACGCTGCTCGAAGAGGCGCTGCCGCTTTTTCGCGAACTCGGCGACGACGGCGGCATCGCCCGGACGCTCTGGGGGCTTGGCAACGCGGCCTACTTCGCCAAAGACTTCGTCGCGGCGAACCCGCTCCTCGAGGAAGCGCAGACCCTCTTTCGGCGGTTGGACGACCGGTTCATGCTCGCCTGGGCGAGCCATACGCTCGGGCTGGTCGCCGTCGGCACATATGACTTCGAAATGGGCAAGCGGTCCTTTACGGAAGCACTGCACTTGTTCATCGAGGCGAAGGATGTCTCGGGGATCACGCTGCAGCTCGACAACCTCTCGGTGATCGTCCGCCACGAAGGCGATCCCGTGAGGGCTACCCGCCTGGCCGCCGCGGCAGTGGCCCAGGGAGCGCTGACCGGCACCGGCCTCGGCGCGCTGCTCAGCCAGCGGGAGGGTCGAAGCGGACGCGAAGGGTTAACCGACACCGATGCGGCAACCGCCTGGGCCGAAGGTCAGGCGCTGACGCTCGATGAAGCGACCGCCTACGCGTTGGATCCGACAGCCCTGCCGATATCGTTGCGCCATGGCTGAGCGGGTCGACGTCGTCGTCCTCGGCATGGGCGTAGGCGGTGAGGAAGTTGCCAATTCTCTTGCCGAGCAGGGCCTGAACGTCGTCGGCATCGAGAGCAACCTGGTCGGGGGCGAGTGTCCCTACTTCGGTTGTATCCCCACGAAGATGATGGTCCGCGCCGACGACATGCTCGCCGAGGGCCGTCGCATTCCAGGCTTCGCCGGGGACTCGATCGTAAAACCGGACTGGAAACCCGTGGCGCAACGCATTCGCGACGTGGCCACCGACAACTGGGACGACAGGGTCGCGGTGGAGCGATTCGAGGGCAAGGGCGGGCATTTCATCCGCGGTGCCGGGAAGCTCGCCGGCCCCGGCAGGGTCTCGGTCAACGGCACGACCTACGAGGCCTCGCGCGCGATCGTGATCTCGACGGGGACGTCGCCGGCGGTCCCGCCCATACCCGGCCTCGACGGCGTCAAGTACTGGACGAACCGCGATGCGGTCAAGGATGGGCAGCTACCGGAGTCGCTCGTGATCCTCGGAGGCGGCGCGATCGGCGTCGAGCTCTCGCAGGTCTTCGCTCGCTTCGGGGTCAAGGTCTCGATCATCGAGGGCATGGACCGCGTGCTGGCGATGGAGGAGCCCGAGGCGAGCGCCGTCCTTGGCGCGGTGCTGCAACGGGACGGCATCGAGCTCTGGCTCAATAGCCGGGCACAGTCGGTGGAGCAGCGCGGCGACGCGATCGCGGTCAGCGTGGACGGCGGGCGCCAGGTAGCGGGTAAGGCACTGCTGGTCGCGACGGGACGGCGCGCCAACCTGCGGGACATCGGGCTGGAGACCGTCGGCCTCGATCCATCGGCGCGCCTGCTCGAGCCGGACGACCATCTCCGCGTGGGCGAGCGGCTCTGGGCGATCGGCGACGTGACCGTGAGCGGCGGCTTCACTCATATGGCGATCTACCACGCCGGCATCGCCGTCGACGACATCCTGGGCAAACCAGGGCCGGGGGCCGATTACCGCGCGAAGCCGCGGGTCACGTTCACCGACCCGGAGGTTGGCGCGACCGGCCTCACCGAGGAGCAGGCAAAAAAGAAGGGTATCAACGTGAGGACCGGGATCCAGAAGGCATCAGTCACATCCCGCGGCTGGATCCATGGGCCGGGCAACGACGGCTTCATCAAAGTCGTCGAGGACGCCGACCGCGGCGTGCTCGTCGGGGCCACCACCATGGGGCCGCGGGGCGGCGACATCCTCGGTATCTTCGAGCTCGCCATCAAGCTGCAGATCCCTGCTGACGAGCTGCGCCACCTGATCTATGCCTATCCGACGTTCTATCGTGGCGTCGGCGAAGCGGTGCGCAAGCTTGGCCCCGACCTGCACACGCCAATGCGCTAAAGACCCGAACCCTAGCTGCAGGCGAGCCAGCCAGGCGAGGGCTCGACCTTCGTCTTGCGCCTGCCGCCGGCGACGTGCTAGGCGATCGCGTCGAGCAGGCGGCGCGAGCTGGCGCTGACGTCGCGGACGGCGGAATCGAACGCCGACGTGTTCGCGCGTGATGGCACCCGGTAGCCGCTGATCTTGCGGACGAACTGCAAGGCGGCGTCGTGGATTTCCCGGTCGGTCGGCTTTTCGTCGCGGCGGCGTAGCGTCTTGATGCTTCGGCACATGACGTAAGTCTGACAAAAGAGAGGCCGGTGCGGACCGGGCTCTCGCAGAGGAGGTTGGCGACGCGGCTCGATAGCGCTGCCGACGGTTCGTCGATCGCGGCCCGTCAAGCTAGAGTTTGGGATACGCTAGTAGCAGTTCACCGGTCGCTGCTGCATGAGATTGCAAGGGGACATGCCATGAAGTCACAAAACCTGAAAAGCTCGCGCGCGAAGACGGGTGTTAGCCGGCTATGGCTCGGGGTTGCCGCCGTCGCTGGCGCTACGTTCGCCTACCTGGGCGACCGGGAACGGGGCAAGGCCCGACGGCAGGCCGCGATTCGCCAACTTTCGGGGGCCGCGAAGGCGGCGGCCGATCGTACTACCCGCTGGCGCACTTTGGTCAGTTCACGCCTACCGGGCCGTGCGCATGAGCTACCTCCGGCGCAGGTGACCGTCCCGACTGAGCCCGCCGACGCCGCCACGGCGCCGTCGCGTTCGAAGCGTGCCGAGCGAAACGCGGAAGCCGCTGCCGAGACGAAAAAGCCCGAGATCTAACGCCCAGCATCCCATCGGACGCCGACGTCGCCGACGAGGTGGTGCTCAAGAGCGTACCGGGTCGCGGCACTTCGCGATTTGACGCCGAATTTCGCATAGACGGATCGAAGGTGGGCGTCGACGGTCCGAGTGCTGATGCCGAGCTCCTCGGCCAGCTGGCGGTTCGTGAGGCCGCCGGTGACGAGTCGCAGGATCTCGACCTCTCGTGTTGTAAGGCCATCCGCCCGGGGGCGCCTAGCCACGGCCCTTACGGCCGCTGGACGACGAAGCTGACCGCTCGCGTCTGCCGGCGACGGTCATAACCGATCAGCTTGATGTAGCAGCGCGGGTTGGCAGCCTTACACCCTTCGATAGCACCAAGCACGTCCTCCGCCGCTCGAGCTTCGAACAGGGGGAGCTTCCACATCGTCCAGTAATGGTCGTGGGGAGTGGGCTTCTCGACGTATTCGATGGCCGGCACCAGCCCCTGTTGGAGCAGGTAGTGGATCTGGCGGAGGACCTGTTGGGTCGTGAGCGCCGGCAAGTAGGAAAAGGTTTCTAGTTTCATGCCCGCACCGGGTCGAGCCGGTCGACCCCCTCGAACTCGAAGCTGATCTCCTTCCATAGGTCGAGTGCCTGGCGCAGCTCGGAAGAGTGCCGCGCCGCCTGTTCAAGGATGTCTTTGCCCTCGCGCGTAAGGTCCCGGCCTTCGTTGCGCGCCTGGACGACGGCCTCGAGGGCGACGCGGTTGGCGCAGGCGCCGGCCGCGTTGCCGCCCGGATGTCCCTGCGTCCCACCCCCAAACTGGAAGACGGCGTCGTCGCCAAAGATGGCCACGAGGTCAGGCATATGCCAGACGTGAATGCCGCCCGAGGCCGCGGGGAAAACCGCGGGGAGGGAAGCCCACGGCTGGTCGAAGTACACGCCGCGGCTTCGGTCGGCGGGAACAAAGTCCTCGCGCAGCAGGTCGTTGATCGCCATCGTGCCGCGGCGGTCACCCTCCAGCTTGCCCACCACCGTGCCGTTATGGACGTGGTCGCCGCCCGCCATCCGCAGCCACTTCGCGAGCACGCGCCAGTGGATGCCGTGGTTCTTCTGGCGGTCGATGACGGCATGCAGGGCGCGGTGACAGTGGAGCAGCATCCCGTTGTCGCGGCACCAGAGCGAGAGGGAGGTGTGCGCGGTAAATCCCATGGTCAGGAAGTCAGACATGATGATCGGCGCGCCCAACGACTTCGCGAACTCGGCGCGCTTGTAGACCTCCTCCATCGTGCCGGCGGTGACGTTGAGGTAGTGGCCCTTGCGCTCCCCGGTCTCGCTCTCGGCCTTTAGGACCGCTTCCATCACGAACTCGAAGCGGTCTCGCCAGCGCATGAAAGGCTGCGAGTTGATGTTCTCGTCATCCTTGGTGAAATCGAGGCCCCCGCGCAGGCACTCGTAAACGGCGCGGCCGTAGTTTCGCGCCGAAAGCCCGAGCTTCGGCTTGATGGTGCCGCCCAATAACGGCCGGCCGTACTTGTTGAGTTTGTCGCGCTCCACCTGGATCCCGTGCGGTGGGCCGGGGAACGTCTTCAGGTAGGCGATCGGCAGCCGCAGGTCCTCCAGCCGCAGGGCGCGGAGCGCCTTGAAGCCGAAGACGTTGCCGACGATCGACGACATCATGTTGACGACCGAGCCCTCCTCGAAGAGGTCGAGGGGATAGGCGACGTACGCCATGATCTGGTCGGGATTGCCCTCCACGGACTCGATCGCGTAGCAGCGGCCGCGGTAGCGTTCCATGTCGGTGAGGAGGTCGGACCAGACGGTGGTCCACGTCCCGGTCGACGACTCGGCGGCCACCGCCGCGGCCGCCTCCTCCGACGGCACGTCGGGTTGCGGTGTCACCCGGAAGGCTGCCAGGACGTCGGTGTCTTTGGGCCGGTAGCCGGGGTCGTAATAGGCCTCGCGGTAGTCGTGGACTCCGGCACGGTAGCCTTCGCGGACGGAATGCTTTTCGCTCATCTTTTCTCTCACGCTAGCATTCTCCGGTCATGCTGTCCAATGCATCAAACTAATCTTTTCGATAAACGCTACGAATCGCTGGCAGAGGCCGGCTCCTTCGCCGCGTGGTCGGCGCCGCTTCGCGCCGCCGCTACGGCGCGAGTGCGGTTGACCAGGGCCGCCTGGGCGTGGCCGACGTTCCGTGCCTCTCCCTTCCATGCCGACAGCGCCTCGTCCTGGAGCGCCCGCGCGAAGGAGAACGTCAGCTGCCACGGTTGGGGGCCGAGAGCGTTGATCACCTGCAAATGGCGCGTGGCGAGGTCGGGGCTCTGGCCTCCCGACAAGAAGGCGATGCCGGGGACCGCGGCCGGCACAGTCTGGCGAAGTCCCTGCACCGTGCGCCGGGCGACCTCATCGACGGTCGCCTGTGTTGAATGCTGTTTTCCGGGCAGGATCATGCTGGGCTTCAGCACCATCGCGTCCAGCGCCACCCCCTGCTCGGCCAGCTCGGCGAAGACCGTGCGCCACGTCGTGACGGTGACCGCAAAGCACCTTTCGATACTGTGATCGCCATCCATGAGGACCTCGGGCTCCACGATCGGGACGAGGCCGCCCTCCTGGCAGAGCGCGGCATAACGCGCCAATGCGTGGGCGTTCGCCGCGATGCAAGCACGGGTCGGGATGCCGGCGCCGATGGTGATGACCGCGCGCCATTTGGCGAAGCGAGCGCCAAGCTCGACATACTCGGCGATGCGCTCGCGAAGGCCATCGAGACCTTCGGTGACCTTCTCGCCCGGCGCCTTCGCCAACGGCTTCGCTCCCGTGTCGACCTTGATGCCCGCAAGCATGCCCCGTTGGATCAGCGCCTGCGGAAACAACGAGCCGCTCGAGGTCGCCTGGCGGAAGGTCTCATCCTGGAGGATGACGCCGCTGATCACCCCCTCGAGTCCCGGCGCGGTGACCAGCAAGTCCCGATACGCGAGCCGGCTCTGCGTGGTTGATGGAATGCCCAGGGCCTCGAAGCGCTTGCCAATCGTCCCCGGGATCTCGTCCGCTGCCAGGATGCCCTTGCCTGCCTGCACCAGCGCGCGCGCCGTCAAGACCATATCAACTGCCATTTCACTTACACCCGGCTGGGCTCACGTGCGACCGCCGGGAGGCTTGCCCAGGCACCTGGCTCGCCCACCACGGAGAAGATGCTCGCACAGGGCACGTCGAGCATAAGGTAGTCCTCGGGATGCAGCACTCCGAGGGCGATCGCCCCGGCGCGAATGACCTCCTTGTGGGAGACCACGGCAACCGTGCCCTGGCCGGCGACGTCCTCCAGGAATCCACCGACCCGCCGCATCAAGGAGACGCGCGACTCGCCGCCAGGTGGCGAGGCAATGCCGGCGGCCCACGCGGTCAAGGCTGCCGCCTCGTCCTTCTCCACATCCGCATGCCGTTTGCCCTCCCAGTCGCCATAGCTCAGCTCGATGATGCGCTTATCCGCGTCGAGCGACATCCGACCGTGGTTGGCGGCGAGCAGGATCGCTGTTTCTCTCGCCCGGCGCAGCGGGCTGGAGTAGATCGCATCGAGCTTGACCGCGCGGAGACGGTGGGCCAGCTGCCCGGCCTGGAGGCGACCGAATACGCTCAAGGGTAGGTCGGTCCGACCCTGGTAGCGGGAGGGCGGCGTCGTCCACAGCGTCGACGCGTGACGGACGAACAGTAGCGTCGTCGTCATTGCCGCGCCTTCGCGTCAGACGTGCTCGTGCTCATGGGCGAGCTCCTCGACCTCTTCCTGGTGAATGAGCGACTCGTGAACGCTCAGCGGGACCTTCAGCAAGAGCGACTTCCTGGCGCTGAGGATGCGATGGACCAGCAGCAGCTGCGTTAGTGCCAGGGGATCGCTGTGGTGCGAGCGCAGCAGCCCGTCCGTGAAGGCGCCAAGCTGGTCTGGTGCCAACTGCCGCATGTGCTGATGACGGCTGCCCATGTGGGCCCAAATCCGGTCTTCCAGCCCGGCCGCGGTCTCCGGATCGATGTTGCCATCGATCTCGAGTATCTCCGCACCGGTCCCGTTGTCGCCAATCCTTGACACTCGCAGCCCGTTGGCTGCCTCGTTCAGCAAGCCGTCCAGGTTTAGCCGCGGCAGTGCGGGCTGCTGGATGATTCCAACGTTCAGGTGCGCGTCGTCGTCGCGGCGTTTGGGCCGATAAAAGCGCACGATCAGATCGGCGAAGCGAAGCTGCGGGGCGATGTACTTCTCCACGTCCGGTTGGCGCACCTCGATCTCCTTGCGCACCGCCTCCTCGGCATAGCCGCGCTTGGCGACATCGCGTTGCAGCTTCCACCGGTGTTTCAGGTCTTCCTCAGGATCGAGCCAGACCTTCAGGTCGAAGAGGCCTCGGATCCCCGAAACGAGAAAGGGGTGCAGGCCCTGGACGATCACGACGTCCCGAGCGCGCAGCTCTTCTTTGGGCCCAAAGGTCCCATTGCTGTGGTCGTACACCGGCTTGTTGATCGTGCGACCCTGTTTGAGCGCGAGCAACTGGTTCTCCATCAGGGCGAAATCGGTGGCTCGCGGGTTGAGCCCGGTGATACCGACCAGCCCTCGTTCCCGGCGATCCAGGCTGTGGTAATCGTCCAGGCACAGACTGGTGATTCGGGATTTCGGAAAGATGCGGTAGAAACCGGCGGTCAGTGTGGACTTCCCGCTTCCGCTGTCCCCTCCGATGGCCACGAAGATCGGCCGTCGCGCATTGACACCTGGGTGCATGTCTGTCTCCTGTCCGCCCACGCTAGCAGCGAAAGTGCTATGCAGTCCAATACAGACATTGAATGCGCGCGATAAGCTAGACGAATGAGTGGGAGCGGGCGAACCGTCCGATCACCGTTGGCAGCGGGCTTCGACTCCCGGGTCACGGTCCACCAGCTCCGCATCTTCAAGATGGTGGCGGACCACCACAACTTCTCTCGAGCAGCCGAGGCGCTTCACCTCAGCCAGCCTGCCGTCTCCCATCAGATCAAGGCACTTTCTGCCGCCGTGAAGGCGCCGCTCTTCGAGGAAATCGGTCGCCGCATCCATCTCACAAGCGCCGGCACGCTTCTCTACGAGCACGCAAGCCGGATCATCGCCGACTTCGAGATGGCTGGTCATGCGCTCGACGAGCTTCACGGGCTTCGCCGCGGCCTGCTTCGACTGGCCGGAGACACCACGGTTGGTATTTACGTCCTTCCCGATGTGCTTGGCACGTTTAGGGAAGGCCATCCGGACGTGGACGTCAGCCTCGACGTCGGAAACCGGCAACATGTCTACGAGCGATTGATCGCTAACGAGGCGGACTTCGCCGTGGTGGGACGCCTTTGGCCGCGGCCGTCAATCCCGCTGACGACCCGGCCCTTCCTCCCGAACGAGTTGGTCGCGATTGCCGCGGCGCGCCATCCCCTGGCGGGGATGAAGCGGATCTCGATCGCACGCCTCGCCGAGGAACCCTTTATCGCGCGCGAGCCAGGGTCTGGTACGCGGGAGACCGCCGAGGGAGCGCTGCGGCGAGCGGGCCGGCCTATCCGCACGGTCATGGAGCTCGCCAGCAACGGGGCGATCAAGCGCGCCGTCGCCCGTGGCCTCGGTGTCGCCATCATCTCCCGCCACGCCGTCACGATGGAAATCCGGCTCGGATTGCTGGCCGAGCTCGCGGTCGTCGGCTTCCCGCTGCGCCGGCAGTGGCACATGGTCTACGCGAGAGACAAGCGGTTTGGTCCGGTCGAGCGCGCCTTCCTGTCCTTCATCGATGATGGCGGATGGCGAAGTCGCCTGGGCGAGCTGCCACTGACCGAGTGATGCAAGCCCCCGACACCGATGTCGCGGTGGTCGGTGCTGGGCCGGCTGGGGCGGCCGCCGCCCTCTTTGCCGCGCGACGCGGCCATCGGGTGATCATTTTCGACAAGCAGGATTTTCCCCGCGACAAGCCGTGCGGTGAAGGGCTGATGCCGGGCGGCCGGCCGGCGCTGCGCGAACTGGGTCTCGAGGATGCCGTCGTATCGGGCGGGGCGCCGCCACTCGACGGGATCCAGTTCGGGCTTGCCGAGCAGCCACCGGTGGCGGTGCCCTTCCCCGAGCACGATGGCGAGCAGGCGGGCCTGGGAATTCGGCGACTCACCTTCGATGCGCGCCTGGCCGACGCCGTCGCCCACGATCCGCTGATCCAGTTCTGCCCGCACACGGAGGTGCGCGATGTCAAAACCAACGCCGACGGCATGGCGAGCGTGATCACCGCGGGCGGCGAGGTTCGGGCCCGCTTCGTCGCGGTTGCGTACGGCTTGCGTTCCGCGTTTCGTCATCGCCTCGGCTGGACGGTTGGACCGCGGCCGCCCCACCGCTACGGCATCGTCGCCCACTGGACGATCGATGCGCCCGTCGATCCGTGGGTGCGGATCACCTTCGACCGTGGCCTCGAGGTCTACGAAGGCCCGGTTGCCGGCAACCAGCGAATGGTCGGACTCCTCTGTTACCAGGATCGGATGCGTGAGTTTGGCGGCCGGCTCGAGGCGCGCTACCGGGAGATCGCGCTCGCGCTACGTCCAGCGTTGCGCAGCGCCGACCTCGTTGGTCCTGTCTCGGCGGTGGGCCCCTTCTGGTATCGCGCGTCGACGGTTGCCCAGGGCCGTGTCTTTCTGATCGGGGATGCCGGAGGGTTCACCGACCCCATCACCGGGGAGGGCGTCGCCGCCAGCTTGCGCCAGGCACGCGCCTTCGCCGCCGCGCTGGAGTCGCCGAGTCCCGAGCGCACCTACCGGCGGGCGCACCGGCGACTGACGAAAGACCCGCGCCGTGTGGCGGCGCTGTTCCTCCGGCTGAGCCGCACACCGGCATTGGTCGAGCGCGCCATGCGCAGTCACCAACGGGCGCCGCAAACCCTGACGACCTTGCTCGGGATCGGCTTCGGCTACTGGGGCTTCAACCGCATCACGCCGCGGGAGTGGCTCCGGATGTTCAGCGGCCGCTGAACAAGCGCGGCAGGAAGCGTGGCTTGCCCGCCATCCGTTGCCGGTAAGCAGGGATCGCCATCAGCAGCGCATCCTCTTCCCTGATCCGCCGGCGGAGGAGCAGAGCATTCGCCAGGCTCAGACCGACTGCACTCGCGTAGGCGCCGCCAATCAGCGGCAGGCCGAGGAATTCAAGGCCGAGCGCGACGTAGTTCGGATGGCGAATGAAGCGGTAGGGGCCGCGGTCGACGATCCGCAAATCGCTCGGTACCACCGCGCGCACGTTCCACGATTCGCGGAGACTCACCAACACGCTGAGGCGGAGGGCGAGCGCGGACACACACGCGACCCAGCCCAGCGCGGCGCCGGCTTGCGGCGCATCGGGTTGCCGTCGATGGATCTGCCGCTCATTTCGTTCCGAGTAGAGGAGCTCGATGAATCGCTGCGTTGCGAACAGGAGCAAAACGCGACCGTAGCGGCCCGCGCTCACGCCGTCAGCCGCATGAGGGCAAGCTCGATCGAGAGCCCCGGACCAAAGGCGATCGCCAGCACCCGACCGTGTGTTCCGCCGCGCTGCATCTCCTCGAGCACGAAGAAGATGCCGGCGCTCGACGCATTGCCGTTGCCGGCGAACACCGATCGCGAGGTGGCGAGTGATTCCGGATCCAGCGCCAGTGCGCGTTCGATCGCGTCGACGATGCGCGGGCCGCCGGGGTGCGCGGCAACCGCGTCGACGTCCGTCAGGTGGAGGCCGGCTTCCGCGAGGAACGTCTCGACGGCGCCGCGGAGGTGCGCCTCCACCACATCAGGAAGCTCGCGGCTGAGAATCACCCGAAGCCCGCCGTCGCGAAGCTCGTATCCGAGGTGGCGGGCGCCTTCCGGCACCAGCACGGTGCCGGCGTGCTCGAGCGTCCAGCCTGGAAGCCCGTCACCCCCGCGCAAGACCACCGCCCCGGCGCCGTCGGCGAAGACCATCGCGGCCACCAGGTTGTCGACCGAGTGATCATCCGCGTGGAACGTCAGCGACGGGATCTCGACCGCGAATAGGAGCACGCTGCGCTGCGGGTAGGCGCGCAGGTAATCGAGCGCCCGTGCGAGGCCCGCCACCCCGCCGCCACATCCAAGCTCGGTAATCGGCAGCCGGGCGACGTCCGGCCGCAGTCCGATCAGGGGGATCAACTCGGCGTCGAGTGACGGGAGGACGATGCCGGTGCAGGACACTCCGATCACCAGGCCAATGTCCGTAGGGGCGATCCCGCTTCGTTCCAGCGCCGTGCAGCACACCCGTCGGGCGAGCACCCGCGCGTGCTCGAGATAGGCGTCCGTTTGCTGGCTCTGGGTCCGGCGCTCCATCAGCAACGTCAGTGGCTCGGCGAAATAGCGGGTCCGCGCTCCC
>WNEZ01004454.1_pt1 | contig 14679 bp, 17 predicted proteins | sample 5400521 | NCBI WGS metagenome assembly WNEZ01 (sample SAMN13153339, study PRJNA577476) | soil metagenome | isolation source: 120 cm saprolite under Douglas fir tree site 2 hole 1 replicate 1 | place: USA:California | collected 2015-04-18
GCAAAATCGTGTGGTCCTGACGCCCCGACGCTGGCGTCAAGTTCGCGGAGGTTTTGTCGGCCCTACCGGGCGCAGACAAAACGCTACTCCGCAAACGACGGTGGCAAAAGAGCCCGGTGACCGGGGGAGAGCACGACATAGACTGTTAAAACCATTGCGTGCGGGAATACCGGGTGATCCCGGTGGACCTGTGGCTTCTACCCCTGTGCTTACTACACTGCACAGGGGCTTCTGTAACGGGCCTCGAAGAGTCAATCCCTTTTTGCGTCATCCACTCGCCGGGCACTTGCTTCTGTCCGGGATCGGCGCAGGGCCGTCGCCTGATGGGGTTCATGAGAGGAACAGGTCGGCCAATCTGCGGAAAGCGTGATCACATCGTTGGATGCGTCGACAACCCCTGTGACGGCCTGGCCTGGTCCATCGTCCCGGCGAAGGGACTTCGCTTCGGGGAGAGCCTGGTGTGATGGCCCGCCCGAAAACCGGTTTGTCCTCCGTGTTGTTAGGCCGTTGCTGCCTTGGCAGCCGGATTGAACGGCACATTATCCTTGAGCATGCGGAGCATGACCACGGCGAGCTTGCGCGCCAGCGCCACCTTGGCCTTGTTGGTGCCGGCGCGTCGGGCGATCCGCATCGCCCAGCTTTTGAGTTCCGAGCAGCCCTTGATCGGCTTCGTCAGCATGATGTGGGCAGCCTCGTAAAGCGCCTCGCGCACGGAGGCGTCGCCGTGCTTGCTGATGCGGCCGGTGTAATCGGTCTCGCCGGACTGATACTTCTTCGGCGTCAACCCGAAATGCGGCCCCACCTGCTTCGATGACGTGAAGCGGGAGGGATCATCGATCGCGCAGGCAAAGGTAAGCGAGACGATCGGCCCCACGGCCGGCGTCGACATCAAGAGCCTGGCCTTCTCATGAAGGCGCGACATCGCGCGCACGCGCTTCTCAAAACCGTTGAACTCTGCAAGCAGAACGGCGCGGACCCGAAGCAGCGCCTGCCCGATCGTCTGAAGGTTCGGATGCGCCTTCACCAGCTCTTCGATGCGTCCGGCAAAGCCTGTCCGCGTCGTCTTGCCGACCTTCAGCCCGAAGCCGCGCAAGATCCCGCGCAGGCTGTTCTCGAGGTCCAGGAGCTTGCTCTGCACCAGCTTGCGCGCCGTCAGCATCGCGCGGATCTCCTGGGCCGTGATCGACTTGCAGTGCGCCCACTTCGGGCGAAAGAATTCATGCACAGCTCGGGCGCATCGCGTCGCGAGCGCGAAGCCGTATGTGGACTTGCGTCTTGACGTCATTGCAAGCGAAGCGAAGCAATCCATCTTTCTTTTGTTGCGGCCATGGATTGCTTCGCGTCGCTCGCAATGATGGTCTCAAAACTGCCTGTGATTTGGCTGTTTGAAAATTGAATCCGAGGCAATTCGTTGGGTGCGAACGCGCCACACGATGCGTCGTCCCGGCGAAGGCCGGGACCCATAATCGGCGTACGTGGTTGCGGAAGGTGTCTGCTTTCGTGCCTCATCGATGCGACACGTTCCGTGTGATCGAGCAAAAGAGGTGGGAATAAAGCGCGTGCCCAATAAGTCTCTGCTGTGGTGTCACGCAAATCGTCATGTCGATGAGAGCGAGCACGCCACAAAAGGCAGTGTCTAACCGTACCTTCGAACCGAAACATGAATCCGAGTCTCGGTAATCTCCGCTGCACCTGGCCTCAGCTTTTCTCCCAAAGCTGGGGTCTTTTTTTGTTCACTCCGCTGGGGGCGGTGAGCGGTATCTTCAGCGCATGTCGTTTCCACGGGATATTCGTACGCTGGCCGAGCAAGTATTGGATCAGTTACGACGGAAATCCAAAGTGACCGCCCTGGGAATATCGGCAAAGACGTCTGAGTCTCTCCATCAGAAGGAAAGGAGGCGTCTCCTACCAAGAGATCGATGAGCCTTATAGTCGCCGGTGACCTTCAACTGGCTTAACCTCCAAGAAGTGTCTCAGTCATGCCCGGCTGAGACTCTTTTTTTGATCGCAGCCGTTGTTTGCTGCATGCGTCGAACGGGCCGGACGGCAGGCCTCAATAATTAAAAAAATCGCAAGAGTGCGGGAATTTCTTCACGCGAAGTCGAGTCTTCTGTGGGGCAGTGCGCGCTCATGCCAAATTCACAGGAGACGCAGCTACGCTACTGCCATTCTGAATGGTCTCTACGCCGGGGCGCGATGATCGATGCGCCTCGGTCAGATAACTTCAGCTGAAACAAGGAGATTTCGTTTTGACAGTCCGTGACTCCATGCACTTCGCCGCAAGGCCGGGAACTGCCTTCGATGCCTCTGGTTCCAAGTCGCCAAGCGTTCTGCATGCCTTGAGACTGACGGTCCTGTTCATCGCTTTGGCGTCCACTCCATGCCTGGCGGAGGACCCGAACAGTGCCGGCGCTGGCCTGGTGGCGACCGTGAGCATGGACCATACCACTTTCATTCCCAGCGAAATCACCGTCGCGCCTGGCACCACCGTGACCTGGGTCAACAATGAAGCCATGCCCCACAATGTGGCCGATCTAAACAAAGGGTTCCGATCAAAGACGCTCGTCAAGGACGACAAGTTCTCGTTCACTTTTACAACCGCGGGCGAATATGACTACTTGTGCCTGATCCACCCGAACATGAAGGGCAAAGTCATCGTCAAGCCGGGAGCCAGTTGACGGTCCCGCTGCCGCCAGGTGCGCATTTCGAAGCTGTGTTCGCTGCTGGCCTCCGCGGAAAGCTTGAAATGCGCAGTTCGATATGCGCAGTTCTAGCGGGGTAATCCAGGGATCGAGGAATTGTATATTATTTGGGAATAAAGCTCGAGACGGCCGAGTCTCCTCCTTAGCGGCGCCATTGGGAGCCGCTTGGCCCCACAGGGAGATGTGACATGGCTAAGAAGGGCATTGACGATCATGGACAGGGATTGGGCCGCCGCGAAGTGCTGGAATGCATGGTCTGGGCGGGAACCGGGGTGCTCTGGACCGTGAGCGGTGGCGTTCCCCACTCAGTGGGGTTGATCGGCGACGCGCTCGCGGCAGAACCCACCGGATTCACGTTTCTGCAGATGAGCGACAGTCACATCGGCTTTGACAAGGCGGCGAATCCCGACGCGCTCGGGACGCTGCGCGAGGCCGTCGCCAAGGTAAAGGCGATGCCGGTCAAACCGTCCTTCATCATTCACACCGGCGACATTACGCATCTTTCCAAGCCTGCCGAATTCGATAATGCCGACAAGGTGTTCGGCGAGACTGGCGTCCAGATTCACTATGTGCCTGGCGAGCACGACATCATCGATGAAGAGCGCGGCAAAGCCTATCTGGAACGCTACGGCAAAGGTTCGAAGGGCGCGGGCTGGTACAGTTATGACGACCACGGCGTCCACTTCATCGGTCTTGTCAACGTCGTCGATCTGAAAGGCGGCGGACTTGGCAACCTCGGCGCCGAGCAACTCGCATGGCTCGAGGCCGACCTGAAGGACAAGTCGAGCAGCACGCCGATTGTCGTGTTTGCGCATATCCCGCTGCAGGTGATCTACAAGGAATGGGGCTGGGGTACCGATGATGGTACGCAGGCGCTTGCTCTGCTTAAGCGCTTTGGTTCAGTCACCGTTCTGAACGGACACATTCATCAGTTGGCCCAGAAGGTCGAGGGCAACATGACCTTCCACACGGCTCTATCGACGGCTTTTCCTCAACCGGCTCCCGGTAGCGCACCTTCGCCAGGCCCGATGCTCGTGCCCGCGGACAAACTTCGCACCTTGCTGGGGTTGTCCACCGTCACTGTCGCGCAAGGTAACAAGCCGCTCGCGATCATCGATAAGACGTTGGCCGGCTGATCGAGGATCCTGCATGCGAATTCTGATCAGCCAACTCCGCTTTGCCGCGGCCCGGTTTGCTCTTGACCGCGCCCTGGTCGTTGCATTGCTTTTGGGCCCAATCATCGGAGCGATGCTAGCGTTTGGTGCGGTAGCGGCGCAGGACGCCACGAACGTGATCACGATCGACAATTTCACGTTCTCGCCCAAGGAACTCACGGTTGCTGTGGGGACCACTGTCAAGTGGGTGAATCACGACGACATTCCGCACACGGTGGTCGAGAAGAAGACGACCTTTCGGTCCAAGGCGCTCGATACTGACGACTCGTATTCCTTTACGTTCACCAGTGCCGGCGCCTTCGATTATTTCTGTGGTCTGCATCCCCATATGGTCGGACAAATCATCGTGAAGTGACGCCAAAGCCTTGAGAACCTTAGCGTGACAAATATGACGACACACTTGTCGGTACGTCGGTCGAACTTCAGGCGTACCGAGCTTAACGAAGTGGTGCCTAGAGAACTGTCGGACGGCTCAGTTCGTGTGTCTGGCCAGCAGCAAGCGTCGGGCTCAATTGTGCAGAACAAGGATGATCGCGCAGTGTTCGACGAAGTCTTTCTGCCGCACATGGCCGAAGCCTATCGTCTAGCACAATGGCTAACCGGCAATGCAAACGACGCCGAAGACGTGGTGCAGGATGCGGCGTTGCGTGCATTTCGCGGCATCAGGAAGTTCGGTGCCGTCAATGCTCGCGCATGGTCCCTGACGATTGTGCGCAACACGGCCTACAGCTGGTTGATGAAGAATAGACCAAAGTCTGTCGTCTTCACGGACGACCTAAGTGTTACGGAGCAACGAGAGCTTGAGCATGAAAGCCCGCAAGGAACGAGGATAGAGACACCCGAGGAGATATCCCTTTCCAAAGCGGATGCCGAAGACGTTCAGCAAGCGCTGGCGCAGCTGCCGGCGCAATATCGCGAGGTGATTGTTTTGCGGGAAATAAACCAATTGAACTATCGCGATATCGCAGAGATCACCAATGTTCCGATCGGCACCGTGATGTCTCGGTTGTCCCGGGGCAGGCAATATCTCATCGCTCTTCTAGGCGACCGAAGGTAAGTCATGATTGCATCCATGAAAGATAGTGACGAACTACGGATGAATGCCTATTGCGACGGCGAGCTCGATCCGGTTTCCGCGATTGAGTTCGAGCGGCGCATGGCTGACGATGAATCTTTGAGGGTTCAATATAACCGGTTGCTATCGTTGCGTCGCGCTGTTCGTTCGATTCCGCAATATGATGTGCCTCCGGGTCTGCGGGCCCGTATCAAATCGACCGTGGATGCGGATCGTCCGGGCCAAGCGGGAGGTCCGGGTCAGGCGGGATATGCGCGTCAGGCGGGACGTACACGTCAGCGAAGCTGGTCGTTTCAGGCGTTGGCCGCGGCAGCGGTGTTCGGGGCAGTGATCTCGAGTTCTGTCATGCTGACGATGGCGCGTTACGATCTGCACGAGGACGTTGCTCGTCAGGTCGTTGCAGGCCATATCCGGGGTCAATTGGCCCCTCAGCCTTTCGACGTTGCGTCTTCCAACCGCCATACGATCAAGCCCTGGTTCACATCACGCCTGCCGGAATCGCCTCAGGTGATTGACCTCGCCGCGCAGGGCTTCGTGCTTGTGGGCGGCCGCGTGGATGTCGTTGGCCACGATCCGGTTGCAACGATCGTCTACAAGCATGCCGCGCATACCGTCAGCCTGACGACCCTGCCGCCGGGTCGTTCTGTCTCTGATCAGGCAATTGCAGGATACAACGTCCGAAGCTGGAGCGATGCGCAGTTCACGTACATTGCCGTCTCGGACCTGCCCAGCGCAGATCTTGAAACGTTCGAGCGTGCATTTTCCGCAGGATCGCCGGTGCCGGAAGTCAAATAGACAAGCCAGATCGTCTATTCCTCCCGCTGGGACATCCTGACCCGTAAACCCAGCTGGGCAGTCTGGTAGACGCACCGTCTATGGTCATCAAAAGTCTTGAAAAATTGGATAAAAAAACCCTGCGCGAGCGGATCTATGAAGAAGTCGTGCGCCTGATCGTCTCCGGCGAATTGCCGAGTGGCGGATGGGTTGACGAGAAGCTGGTGATCAAGAGGTTGCGGGTGAGTCGGACCCCGTTCCGCGAGGCGATCGGGACACTTGCAAAGGGAGGGTTGATCGAGATCAAGCCTTATCGCGGCTTTTTTGTCCGCAGCTTTTCTCGCAGCGAAACTGCGGACCTGTACGAGCTATACAAGCAGCTTGAAAGTTTTGCGGTCGAACTCGCCGTACCGCAAATGAGCGACCGCGACATCCGACGGTTTGAAAATATGCTTGTTGAAGCCGTGGCCGCCTTGCAGCGTGGAGACATAACGACCTATGCTATGCGCGATCGGGAATTTCACGAAACGATCGCCCAGCAATCAGGAAATTCCGCGCTCATCGATGCGCTGGCCCGGTTTGCGCTGCAAATACAGCTCTGCGGCACAATCACGAGTGTGAGCCGGGAGTTTGCCGAGCGCACTGCGCACAGATACGATGACATCATACAAGCATTCAAGGCGCGGGACACTCCGCGTGCCGCGTTTCTCGTACGTGCCCACATCAGCCATGCGCAGGAGGCTGTGCTTTCCCGCTTTCCAAAAGAAGCCATGGATCAATGATCAATGAAGAGATTCATCGGCTGTCCATAGCCGAACACGCATTGATGCTGGTGCTCCCACAAAACGAGGGCCGAAAATCGCCCAAACCTGCGTTAGCGGATTCTACCGTTTCCCGACCCCCTCAGCTCACCCACGATCCCAGGGGTCATCGCCAGGCCCCCGGTCAAAGCAGTTGAGCACCGGCGTCACTCTCCCTGAGAGCGGAGGCGAAAAGTCTTGCGGGCCCATAAGGCCGTCGAAGCCGCGGGAATAACATCACTCAAACCAGAGTCTTCCTATCGGAGTACTTGCCTGCACGCTTGGGCAATACCCGACGCTCCAGGCAATTGCCTCGGGGCGCTTTGTTCAAAAGGAATCTCATTGTGTTCGGCTCCTTGTCATCCAGCAGTTTCGGCAGGCAATCCGATGAGCAAAAAGCATAGCCTCAATAACTTGAATCACGCGTTGAGCAAAGAAACACGACGCTCCCCTGACAGGCTTGATTGGGACACTCGCGCGGCAGACGCGCTGGAGCTTGCCCGCCTGATGGCGCCAGGTCCGGAACGTAGCGAGGCTCTCAAATTGGCAAGCCTGCTTCGTTGCACTGCTGACGCGCGGGGATTGATCTTTGCAAAGCGGGGCAGGCCGCGAAAATAGACGTCGCGACGTTTGCTTGGTTAAAAAGAACTGGTGCGAACACTGTGATCGAGAAGATCATTACAAGCTTCGTTCCGCGCCGAGCGTCGCGAAGATCCGCGGGGCTCGAGAAGTTCGAGGCGCTTCAAGATCACATCTTTCATGCGGCTCAATAGGTTTTGGACCGGCTCGCAGCCCTCGCGTTGGAATCGCGCGGCTTGTTTGGGAAAAGTAAACGCGGATTCAGGGCGCAACCGCCGATGCCCGATGCTGTCCACTGACACTGCTCCTGTGTTTTGTAGAAGCAATAGAGATAGCTTTCCAGCGACACGCACCACGGATATTCCTGAGCGTGAGCAGTCTCAGGGGACAAAGAAGCAGCCATACCCAATGCCGCAGCCGCAAGGGGCGAAGGTCCTGCCATTCGAATTCCGATCAGGAGTTGCAGAAGCGACTTGGTGTTTTTGGATTGTATGCGATTGTTGTGCATGTTCTCTCTCGCGCGGAAGTCATGGGTGCCAGACGACTGCATGTCAGAATGCATTTCTGTATCGCGCGCGGGCGTCGCTGGTGCCATAGATCCACATCGGCTCGCCGCACTCGCTGGGGCCGTGGTCTGTCATGCAGGCGGCGCTCCAGGGCGGAGCTGCGATCTCGCGGCCCTCGATCCCGTATGTCTGCGCTCGGGTGACGTTTTTGTGGGTTCGCTCCTGAGCCGTCGTTGGCGTTGCGAGCGACGGCCCGAGCAATAGCGCCGCCAGAAGGTATCTGATCTTCATCGTCGGTCTCCTTGATTGCGGACCTCGCGCCACTGAGGCGCGCCTAAGTTGCTTTGGGATGAACGCATGTCCGTCTCTGGTAGAGAGACTCGAGTTAGAGTCTGGAAATTCCTGAACACACGACGATTGAAATTCACCAGACTGTGTGACGACTGTCGGGCGTGTTCACGGGAGGGCGAGCCAATTTCTGTATCGACGGGTGTTTGCCAGTAATCGCGAAATATTTTTATGCCTACAGCCAGGATTTGCGGCGTTTAGCAGCCTCGGCAAACATTTCGGATCATGCGGTCGACGTGCGCGTCCTCTTGATCAAGGACCTGCTGAGATACGGACGTCGATGTGGGAACATCGGCAGCGCGCGGCTGGCGGTGACCGACAGGTGCTGACCAGGGTGTGGTTGTCATTTCTCTTCCGGCTGTCGACGGACGGAGGGATGGAGCTAGTGCCACGGCGTCGGCTGTTCCGCGACCAACAACAATTACTTCTCGTTGCTGAGGTGGCGTAGATCTAATTCCTGGATCTCCGTTGGGACGGTAAAAGGCGTAAGCGCCGGGCTCTTGGATACCCGCTTGCGCGAGTACCGGAGTTGCGAGCGTCGTCGAAAGAATTGTGGCCACGCCAAGAAGTGTAAGTGTAGTCATCGAGTGACTCCATGAGGTTCCTGCTGCGCGTGAGCGCGTCTGATAGCCAGACCCTCATTGGAGTCCTGATATTCCCGCAGCCGTATTGAGAGTGATCCAACCCATCGCGAGGGGCACCTGTCGTGCGTGTTTGCGCGGGGTACGGAAGAAGTGTTGACGGTTTGAGGCCGGGACGCGTCATGCACGAGCAGAAGCGACGATGGATCAATAGACTGGGCGAGGACCGTGCACCCGATCCAAATTCAAATGCATAACGACGGCCCGGCTGCTTGAGGCCATTTGGTCGTTTCCTTCACGGTGCTGTCATCACGGCGAGGGACGGTGACAACACATTTTGAAGAATTCAAAAGGCGCGAGGATTGAGGAATATCGGTAGCCAAGCGTTAGTCTCGTTATCGGAGGGAGCGTTGCCACGACCGCCGGAGCAGCTTATCCGGCGGAACCTCCAAAGCGTCTCAGCCACCGCCCTGGCTGGGACGCTTTTTGATTCGGTTACTGGTTGGCGTATTGAGACGTCGAGGACCGGCAATCAATCAGGTGGCAGGAGAGGTTGCCCGTCTCCTCGCAGATCAGCGTCGATCGCACGGTCTTCGCTGTCGAAAACGATCTTCGAAAATCTGGGACACAATCTGAGATACAAAACCGGGATATTCAGGTTTCGCTTAGTTCAAAAAACTAAATGAAATCAATCCTATGGCGGATGTTGGCTGCGCTCCAAGCGCACCAAGAAGCCTTGCCAGCAAGCCTTTGTCGGCCGGCGGCCGGGATGTGAGCGCAATGCTCGAACTGCCGCGGAATACCGAAATCCCGGCGGGGCGGAACCGGGACGATACCGAACGGCGCATCCGTTTGCTTTGCTGTAACAACGTTGGTGTTCATCGATGGACGCGGGGCTCAGGCTGGTGATACCAACCTGCCGACCGGAATACTTCGGATCGCGTCCGACCAAGACTATCCGGCTGATCATCGATCGGAACAGATACATGAAATTCCTCGGCTATGCGTATCGGTTTCTTTCCAATTTCGTGTTTCTGGCGCTGGTCTATTACAGTCTGAACTCGATGGATAAGTATCAGCAGCGCGCGGTCCTCGCGATTCTCGTGCTGGCCTACGCTGTGATGCGTGCGGCGACGGCGCTGCGTTCGTTTTATTTCTTCCAGCGCATCGAGCGGCTCGAGCTTGAGGCGCGCCGTCTCGCGGGCCTCACCGGGGATGGCCCTGCCTCGACCGCCTCACGTAAGCAAATCGTCAATGACGTCGCGGTTCTGCGCCGGGACGGCGAAATGAAATCGTATATCGATCTGCTATTTCTCGCTTTGGTCGTCTTGCTGTGCGTTTCCAAGATCGTGACGGATTAAGCCGCCGCAACGCAGCTTTTGGCGTGGATTCAATGCCTCAGCAAGCCCCGGCCGGCACCGGCGGCAAGCCGGGTTCGGTGAGTGGCGATTTGGGAAAGGCCCGCCCGTCGGGGTCGGGCGCGTCCCGAAAAGGGCCCTCCGGGGATTGCGCGCCGGGGAACGCCAGCGTCGACCGAAATCAAGCTTGCGCGGGCGTCTGCTGCACGCGGGACGGTTTGTTCCGCGTGACGTGAGGACGGAGCGACGGTCTGCACTGCTGCGCCCAGCTTTTCCTGGATCTCGAAAATGTTCTGCGCCGGCACCGGCAGGACGATCGCAGCGTTCCCCAGCGGGGGTGGCGACTGCCGCGGCCAGGGCGCATGCCGCGGCAGGGGAACGCCACGCGCCCGCCGATTGGTGCGATCGAACGGCTCCGCCAGCGATACCAGCCGTCCGTCATGAAAACCCGAATCCGGCAACGAGGGGGCGGGGAGGGTGCCGGCTTCTGCATAAACGAAATTGGGAATTTTTGGCCAGTGCGAAATCGCCACCGTCTCCGACGGCGGATGCAACTGCCATTGCAGTGGTTCGGTCGGTGTATTCGGTTGTTGCGACGTTGCAGGCACCACGTGGACGATGTGATAACCGCGCGCCTTCATCTCATGCAGAATCCTCGGCAACGCCGCGACCGTTCGCGTCTGGATGTCGTGCAACAACAAAATGCCCTTTCTCTTGGCTTCGAGGCGTTTCATTGCGAGATCATAGACGCGCGACGCGGGAATATGTCGCCAGTCGTCAGCCGGAAAATCGGCGCTCCAGATCTGGATGCCCAGCGATGCCAGATAATCCTCAACGGCCGGCGAGCGCCGCAAGCCGGGTGGCCGGAAGAACGGAGCAAGCCCGCCGCCCTCACCGAGTGCTGCCGTCACCGACGCGATCCCCTCGTCGATCTCCTGCCTGGCGCGCTCGGGCGAGAACTTGTCGAAGCCGATCGGATGAGTCTGGGTGTGGGTGGCGATGGTATGCCCGGCCTCGCGGAGCTTGCGGACGCCCTCGGGAGAATTTTGGGCCATGCTGCCGACGGTGAAGAACGTCGCCTTGACGCATTGCGAGGCCAGAATTTCCAGGATCTGATTGCTGTTGTGCGGCAGCGGGCCGTCATCGAAGGTCAGCACCACTTCGTGATCCCGCAGCGGTAGGGTCTCGGCATATTGCATCGTTCCGATCCGGGGATGCACCCTCGGATCAACCACCAGCGTTCGCGAGGTGCCGAGCGCATCGGGATGGCCGGGACAATCGGCGGCCGACGCGATTGAGGCGGTGATGCAGGTCAGCAGCCCCAGGGACAAGGCGGCCCATTGCCGGGTCCGAACGCCTACCAACACTTTACCGACCATAAAACACCGTCATGCATTCCCAGTTGCGCTGACAATTACACGCGGCACCATGAATGCGGCGTGAATTGCGTGTAATTTCAGAGCATTGTCAGGCAAACCATGCTTTTGGGCCCAATCCAAGGCAACTGCGGCCTGCCGCGCTACTTTTCACCATAGTTTCATCATGGCCGCCGCTGCGAGCGAGCCTGCGTCATTGACGGCGCTTCGCCGAATTGGGCGGCATACAGGGCCGCGAACTCGCCCATATGCCAAAAGCCGCTGGAAAGTGCGCATGCCTTGATCTGCAATGGCTCGCCGGCGAGCAACAGCCTCCTTACTGCCCACGGCCGCCTCAATCGAAGATACCGATGAAGGCTCATGCCGCGAATCTGCTCGATGTCTCCGTGTCCGGCGTTCACCTTCTTGTCAAAGGGTCGATTGCCGGGTTGGACTTAAAGGAATTCTTTCTTCTGTTGTCGTCGACCGGTCTTGCCTATCGGCGTTGCGAATTGGCCAAATCGAAAGGGCCGTTGACCGGAATTATCGAATTGCGAACCGAGGGCGGGCATCTTGAAATGGGAATCGACGAAGACGCGGCGCTCGCGCTGCGTACCGACCTCGAGCGTTTTCTCACCCAGTGAGCCACGTTTCGGGGGAGGTCTGTCTTTTGCCGCTGCCGATCGACTTCCGCGTACGGTCTCAGAGGGCGCCGTCAAAGTCGACGCCGGGTCCGGTCGGCACCAGATGGACCACCCGATAGTGATTATCCTTCAGATAGCGCAAGAAATCCGGCAGCATGGCCGCGGTTCGCGCCTTGGGGTCGTGAAACAGGATGATGCCCTTGCGGGCGATGTTGAGCCTGTCGATGATCAGCTTCAATTCATGCTTCGGCGTCATCGGATCCCAGTCGCTGGCCCAAAGGTCGGTTCCGAACACGACGATGCCGCGCGATTGCAGCAGGTCAAGTGTCGCCGGGGTCGTCTCAAAGCCCGGAAAGCGAAAGAACGGCGTGGATGGCGTGCTGGTCGCGACGCCGCGCAGCGCCATCTCAACCGCCGATATGCCGTGGTCGATTTCCTCTGTTGTTTCACTCGGCTTGATTTGCATCAGGCTGCGATGCAACCAGGTATGATGGCCGATGGTGTGGCCCTCGGCCGCGATCCTCCGCACCAGGTCCGGGTGTTCGGACGCCGGCTTCCCGATCAGGAAGAAGGTCGCGCGCACACACTCTTGGGCCAGCGCTGCCAGCACCCGCGGCGTGGTCGGGAGCCACGGGCCGTCATCGAACGTCAGCACGACCTCGTGGTCCTCCAGCGGCAGCGTCTGCGGATATTCTTTCAGTCCTACCCGCGGAGTGGTCGCGGCATCGACACTAAGAATGCGCAAGGTGCCGAGCGTGCCTTGGCGCGGGCAGTCCGCCGCCTGCGCCGCCGCTGTCCACGCGATCAAGGCAACCAGGGCAGCCCCTGTCACGTTCACGAACTTCCGAGCCCGTTTTAGCCGGTCGATATTTGTCATTGCGCTTGGTATTGCCCATTGGGTAATGCGTGATGCGACAACTCAGACGAGTTCAGCAATTCTGTCAAACCGGCGAGGCGCGGCATGGCCGATGATGTGGACGTTGCCCATTCCGCCGACGCGCCGGTGCTTGAGCGTCTCCCGATGCGCGACGAAAATGGCGAAATTCGCCGCGAGTTCGTCGAAGACATCTCGCGCGCGATACGTGTTGCCGACGCGGCCTCGTTACGCGCCATCGTCGCGGAACTCCACGAGGCCGATCTCGGCGATCTGATCGCGGCGCTCGAACCCGAGGACCGCGTCAGCCTCGTAGAACTGACCGGCGCGGATTTCGACTTCTCGGCGCTCAATGAAGTCGACGACTCCGTCCGCGAGGAAATCCTCGAGGAACTCGAACCCGAGACGGTCGCGGAGGGTGTACGCGAACTGGAATCCGACGACGCCGTCGAATTGCTTGAGAGCCTCGACGAAGAAGACCAGGAAGAGATCCTCGAAAAACTGCCGCCATTGGAGCGCGACGCGCTCGAGCGCAGCCTGCTTTACCCGGAAAATTCAGCCGGCCGCCGGATGCAGACCGAGTTCATCGCCGTGCCGCCGGACTGGACCGTCGGGCAGGCGATCGACTACATGCGCGACACGCCGGATTTGCCGGACCGGTTTTACGAAATCTACGCGGTCGATAAGGCCCGGCACTGGCAGGGCGCGGTATCGCTGGACGCGCTGTTGCGTTCGCGCAGGCCGGTCCCGCTTGTCGACCTGATCGATGAAGACCGCCGCCGCGTCTCCGTGCTGGACGACCAGGAAGAGGTGGCGCGGCTGTTCGGCAAGTACAATCTGGTCGCAGCCCCCGTCGTCGACACCACGGATCGGCTGGTCGGCGTCATCACCATCGACGACGTGGTGGACGTGATCGAGGAAGAGGCCGACGAGGACCTGAAGGCGCTCGGCGGCGTCACCAGCCACGAAGAATTATCCGACAGTGTCTGGACCATCGCCAAGGGCCGCTTCAACTGGCTGTTGGTCAATCTTGCCACCGCCTTTCTGGCGTCCTCGGTGCTGGGCTTTTTCGAAGGTCAACTGGAAAAGATGGTGGCGTTGGCGGTGCTGGCGCCGATCGTCGCCAGCCAGGGCGGCAACGCCGCGACCCAGACCATGACGGTCGCGGTGCGCGCTTTGGCTACCCGTGAGCTCGGATCGAATAACGCCTTTCGCGTGGTGATGCGCGAGGGCCTGGTCGGCCTCGTCAACGGCCTCGCATTTGCCGTTATCACCGGTATCGCCGCCGTGGCCTGGTTCAAGATTCCAGGGCTTGGCGTCGTGATTGGACTCGCGATCATATGCAATCTGGTGGCGGGCGCGCTTGGCGGCATTCTGATTCCGATGGTGCTGGAGCGGGTGCGCGCCGATCCGGCGGTGGCGTCGGGAACCTTTGTCACGACCATCACCGACGTGGTCGGCTTCTTTTCGTTTCTCGGCATCGCCACGCTATGGTTCGGTCTGAAATAGAACGATGCCGCCCTCGGGTCGCGCATCGTTAATCAAGCCTTAACGCGCATCGCCGACTATTCCCGTGCGGAGTCGAGCATGCAACGCTTGCGGCTGAAAGCGGATGGACGGATCGTCGAACTGCGGGACGGGCAGGAGTTTCCGCTCGCACCGGTGATGACTTCCGCGGCGCTCGCGACTATTCCCGTCCCGCCGGCGGAGACGGAAACGTTCCCGGCCGTGCGTGACCTTCGCCGCCGAGCCCGCCTGACCCAGCTGCAATTCGCAAGCCGGCTCGGCGTCCCCGTTGAGACCATCCGCAACTGGGAGCAGGGTAAACGCATGCCGCGCGGACCGGCGCGAGCGCTTCTCGCCGTGATCGCCCATGCCCCCGAGACGGTTTTCGCTGCTCTGGCAACG
>WNEZ01007539.1_pt1 | contig 14672 bp, 20 predicted proteins | sample 5400521 | NCBI WGS metagenome assembly WNEZ01 (sample SAMN13153339, study PRJNA577476) | soil metagenome | isolation source: 120 cm saprolite under Douglas fir tree site 2 hole 1 replicate 1 | place: USA:California | collected 2015-04-18
CGCACAATCAGCTCTCGGATGTTCTTCGGCAATCGAGGTCTTCCCGGCTTGGACTTCCAGCGCCAGAACAGGCGGAATCCCTTCCGATGCCAGCCGATCAGCGTCTCCGGCTTGACGATGATTAAAGCATCCTTCCAATGGAACCATCGAGACCAAAACACCAACGTGAGTCTGGCAGCGTCCGTCAGGCGACGTGGCCCTACCTCACGCTCTTGATAGAACGCCAGCTGCTTCCGCAGGAAGAGGTTCTCGGCTACCAGGGAGCCCTGGGAGCGCACCGCTGCGTTCGCCAATCGGAGCAGGTCGCCGAACAGCTCTGAAACGGCAGACAGTCGCGTGAGAATAGAAGTTCGCAGTCGAGGCATGCCGACCGGATTGTACCGGCAAACCTGCCGTGGAAGAACCAGAAACCGGCCAATCAACGGTATCAATTGCAAGAAGATCGAATCCACCGGAAAGCCAGACTTCTCCCTTGTTTATGCCACCCGGATGGAATTTCTGCGTACCACAGGCATCTCATCGTATGTCCGACCTTCCAGCAGGCGACCGGCTTTTGACTTATGTACACCACCCCACTGTTTGAAGAAAAATGCGACGTCAGTTCGTTCGCACTGTTCACGGATCGAAACCACCCATTCTTCTCGCATTGGCCTCGCACCACGGCCGCTCTCGCCTCCAACGATGACCCAGTGAATACCCGACAAATCCAGAATGCCCACGTCTTCGAGGAGAGGCTCGATCGAGAGAAAGCGAACCGACACGGGCGCAACACGGAGGTGCTCTATCCTTGGCAGACCGTATTGTTTGTCTTCAACGCTGACACCCCACCAGATGTGGGATAACTGGGCAGCAAATCTGAGCCGAGATTGCAGCAAATCGCGCATTCGTGAAGACCGCTTCGTGAGCACTTGATATGTGTGCCATTTTGCCTCTGTCATGACCGATGCGACCTTCTCGATGTATTCGTCGGGCACCTGTTCGTGAAACAAGTCACTCATCGAGTTGACGAAAATCATCTTTGGCGTTTTCCACCGGAGGGGCTCTTCTAGCTTGGAAGGTACGAGCCGCAGATCGAAGCCCTGCTCATAGGGTGCCCCTTTACACCACGAAAGCGTTCAGCGAAGGTTTCCGCATAACAATGCTTACAACCGGGGCTAATCTTCGTGCACCCGCGCACGGGGTTCCACGTTGCATCTGTCCACTCGATTTTTGACTTATCCGACACTGTTTCGTCTTTTGTTCGTCTCTACTAGAATACCTGATAGAAGAGATGATTGCACAAAATCGGGTGCAGGCAGTTGTCTTGGCATGTGAGCATCTTGAGTCCGGCATTCCAGAGTTTACTAGAAAGCGGTGTCCCGGACGAAACTAGAAAGCGAGTTCTGACTCGGGCGGATGATGCCGAGGTATTTGTGAACGGCGGTTGCAATGAGCAGGGTTCTCACCCGACTGACGGAAACAGCTGCGAGTCGGGGACCCGCGCACGCCGGGAATTCTCATTGCGCATGTTGGATGCCGTCAATGCCACAAAATTCGAAAAGACCTTTCGCGCCTCGTATGCCAAGGTTGGGAGATGCAGATGGGCAGCAACAAAGCGGTTCAGCTCACCGCTCATGGCATATTTCAAGCGTATGTCGAGAAGGAGCGCCTTCGCGGCAAACGTGTCTTCACTATGCCGGATGGCTCGATAAGCGAAATCGACTTGCCTTTGCCGGACCGCCTTGATCGCTCCCCCATCGAGGACCAAGCCCGTCCTTAGGTCCATCGCAATCGCATTGCAATCCAGGTTGAAGGTGCGCAGCACATTCTCGATCGAACAGGGAGCGCCCGTCTTCCTCAGTCCTATCGTCTCTTCCAGACGCCACACGTCCCAGTTCGGAGACCCTTCAGAAGGCAGGAGATAGCCTCCATGGCGGTTCCGGCGGCCAAGGGACTGAAGCACCGCGTCGAACTCTTCCCGACATAGTCCACCGATGACAATATCGAAATCGCGTGGTGTTTTGTCACCCTCTTCCTGATAGTGCCTAGCGACGGCATCGCGAAGGGCTCCCGCGACCACGTGAATTTGGGCTCCAGATCGGAAGAACTCGTTTAAGGCTTGTGCCCGTGGGTCGGAATGGAGAGCTGTAAAAACAGCATCCCTTACCGGATTTATCTGAAGCTGCTTCATGAGCTGGTCCAGCCTTCAGTCTACCGTAGCGCTCCGCAATAGCAACAGATCGCTCAAAAAAACTCGATACTAAATGATGCCGATGGTGAGTCTGGTGACTGGCTTTTTTTGCTGCCAAAAGCTTCTGCTGCTTTCGTCGGATGGTCGCATACAATGAGAGTGCTGACTGAATCGTTTCGAGCTTGCCCTGATCTGTATGATAGCCGGGACGGATACGAGTTTTTGAGAGCCTATGAGGAACGCAACCTTATATTTTCACTACCCATGCTTTGATGGGCTCGTTTCCGCAGTTCTCGCGTGGGAGTTCCTTGAACAGCACCACGGCTGGAATATTTCTGACTTTCATCCCGTGGACTACACTCTGCGAGACAACTGGCTTTCGAGCGAGTTGAAGACGCCCTGTGCGATCGTCGACTTTCTCTATCATCCTAGCGCAGCATTCTGGGCCGACCACCACCAAACCTCGATGCTCACCAAAGCCGCCCAGGAGGATTTCGAACGCCGAAAGGACAAGGCCTGCCTGCTGTTCGATCCCCGTGCGCACTCTTGCGCTTCTCTGATTTTCCGGCATGTCCGTCGATCCCTCGTGGATAAGCCACACTTCAAGGAGATGGTCGCATGGGCGGAAAAGATCGACTCAGCCGATTACTCGTCGGTCGAAGAAGCGATTCTGGGTGATGCGCCTGCTCTTCGAATTAGCCGGACGCTCTCCATGGAAGGTGAATGCGGAGCGGAATATGTGCGGTTCTTGCTGCGACAATTGCGGGATCATGACCTTAGCTGCGTGGCCAACCTCGACGAGGTTAAACGTCGCGAAGACCGAGTCCGCCGCGGCATCTTGAACGGCCTCCGGAGGGTGAAGGCAAAGCTCCGGGTAGAGTCGGGAGACGTTGCGGTGTTCGACGCCCGCACAGACGGCGATCAGGTAATCAGTCGGTATGCTCCTTATTATTTTGCGCCCAACGCTCGTTATTCCATTGCTGTCGTTCGATCTGCTGAGGGCATAAGGATTACCGCCATGCGTAACCCTTGGCGAAGATTCCGCAGCATTCCCCTTGGCCACGCCTTCGCGAGATTCGGCGGTGGTGGGCATCAAAGGGTAGGAGCGGTGCAGCTCCCGGCCGCACACCGCAATCAGGTTCACCATGTAGTAGAGTCGCTGCTCGCGGAAATGCAACGTCCTGCTCGATAACGGGGCAATCGCTTGATCGAAAAGTTCAATTTCTACGATATCTACGGCTACTTCCTCCCCGGAGCGGCGTTTCTGGCTGTGCTTTGGATCCCTTTTGGACTGGTGCGAAATTCGTGGCCCTCCCACGATTGGAGTTCCGCTCTCATCGCTGCGGTCTTCGCATACATTGTCGGGCACCTGATGCAAAGTGTGGCCAGCAACGCAATTCCGTCCTGGAAGGCGAAAAGTACGGCCACAGATATTCGCTATCCTTCGGAAATCTATCTGGACGCCACCAATACGACACTGCCCACGCCTGCCAAGCAGAAAATTAACGAACTGATGAAGTCGCAGTTTGACCTTAACCTTCGGGTCGAACAAGTCGGCGATGCCACCATTGATAAGGTGCGCAACAATGCTTTCCTCCTCGCCCGCCAGATATTGATCCAGGGAAAGGCCGTTAGCTACGCGGAACAGTTCCAGGGGATGTACGCTCTGACGCGCGGCCTCCTGTCCGTTTTTGCCCTTGCCTGTGTTTACTGGTTCGGATGGGCGGCGGCGATTGTAAGAAACCGCTGGGTTGTGAGCGGAGCGGTTCTCGTGATGGTGGGCTCGGTTTTAATACTCATGAATATATCGGCCGTGATGGTGCGGAATATTCTCGATGCCCCGAAAAGAAAAAAGTACGAGTCCGTATATTCGCTGTTTCTGCTGATCTCGTTTTTTACCATCGGCTATGCGCTTGGCGTCCGTTACACGGCAACTCACGGCCAGAGCGCGCTGTTGGCATTCCTGGCCGCATGGGCGTTCCTTGCCTCCTTCCGTGCCTATGGAGCCTACAATTTCTTCGCGGAGCGCTTCGCGATTACGGTGTGGCGGGATTACCTAGCTTTCAGTGTCAAAGTCGCCGGCGACAGTTCCAAGCCGGAGGATGAAGAGAAACATTGAATGTGCGCAGCAGACGCGGTTAAGCCGGCGAAATCAAGAATCAACATTGTCCTTTTGATCCAGTTGCTGCTGAGTTTGTGCGTATTGGTGGTTCTCATTTGGAAATTAGAAAATGTTGCGAGCGTTTTGCTGGCAAAGCAAGAACCCGCGAAAACGTCGAAATTCACTCCGCCTGCGGAAGGAACATGGAGATTCATCGTTTCTGGAGACTCCCGCAACTGTGGCGACGTGGTCATGCCCGCCATTGCCGCCCAAAGCATTGAGCGATACCAGCCCTCCTTCTATTGGCACCTGGGTGATCTTCGCGCCATCTACAAGATCGATGAAGACATGGCGGCAGCCGCGCAGAAAACGGGCCAATACCTCAGCTGCGAGTCATATCATAAGCGCGCTTGGCAAGATTTCATCGATCATCAGATCGTGCCCTTCGGAACGACGCGTTTTTATCTGGGAATCGGCAATCACGAAGTGATTCCCCCTAAGACGACGGCGGAATTCTCTTCGCAATTTCAAGACTGGCTGCTGACGCCCCGCCTTCTGATGGGGCGCCAAGACAAGGAAGAAATCGCTGCAGCGAAAAGCGGACCGTGCGGGAAAATTGCCGGTCGTCCGTATCTATCCCCAGTTCCTTACTACCACTGGGTCCGGGGCAAGATTGATTTCATCTCGCTGGACAATTCTTCCGGCGTCTTCCCCAGCGATCAATTGGATTGGTTTGATTGCACTCTCGAAAGGGCGCACAGCAACATTGGAGTCAGTACCGTGGTAGTGGGGATGCATGAAGCTCTGCCCTCTAGCAGAGCGAGCGACCACGCCATGTGCGACGACGCGATCACCGATCCGGCTCAAAAGAAAGAGAGTTGTGAAAGCGGCAAGCACGTTTACAACGCCCTTGTGGAGTTTCAGAAAACGAAGAGAGTCTACGTACTTGCCAGCCATTCGCATTTCTATATGAAAGGGATCTTCGAGAACCAACCGCCCGGGAACCGCTTAGATGGCTGGATTGTAGGAACGGCTGGGGCTGTGCGCTATGCCCTTCCCTCGGGCACGCGGACTGGTGCTGACGCGAAAACAGATGTTTACGGCTACCTGCTGGGAACAGTGCAGCAAAACGGGGAGATTGATTTCAAATTCCAACAGGTAGCGGAATCTGACGTTCCCGGCGAAGTTCGTCAACAGTATCCGCCCGCATCGATTTCGTGGTGCTACGCCAAGAACTCTCGCAATCAGGAACCGGACTCGGAAGAGACCACGAATCGTTGCAGCCCGCGGGTCCCATCGTCCCTGGCTTCGCCCGTGCGCATCACCAGCTCCGCGAGCAACCACTGATTGCAATGTTTCGTGAATGTTAAGAGTTCGGGTCGAACGTGCTGTACCGTTGAAACGTCGCCATGACACCGATGCCCAGCTTTGAATTCTGTGCCTTTCGCTTTCTCAGCCAGTGGGAAGAAAGCGAGTATGCGCTTCACAATGCGTTCAGGTCGGCTCCGGCCGAAAAAGACATCCGCAAAGCCCTGAGCTACTTTCAGGTTGCGCGGAACTTCGAAGGGCTAAAGGAACCAGCAACTGCTACATTCATCCTGCAATGCCTGACCGAAGTACGTTCCGATCGAGCGCTATCGTCTCCCCACGAGAAAGTGGATAAACTCGCGAAAATCCTCGAGACACGTTTCCATCAATACAATCTTTCAGCAGCTTCGAAGCTCTTATGGCTTTCCTACAGAGAGCCCTATATCGTCTACGACAACCGAGCAGTCACAGCGCTCCAAGATGATTTTGGGCACAGGTTTGATGTGCGGGACTATAGCGCGTACTCGAAGGTCTGGCGCGAGGAGTACATCTCCTTCGAGGCCTCGATTCAGAGCGCCGTTGAACAATTGCCGAAGGGACGGATGTTTATGCGTGCGTGTCCCTTCTCTGATCAAGAACTCGTGCGCAGGGCGAAGGAAACCTGGTTCCTAGAACGGGTCTTCGACGCATTTCTCTGGGAGGTCGGCGGTAACACGAACGAATGATGACTTCTGGCATCATTCAGTTCCCGATCGAATGATTTCGACTTCCTCGCAAGCTCATCCACCGCTCGAAACGCAGGCGGACCACGTCAGAGTTATGGGATATGCCCTCCGGGTCGATTCAGACGGGATCTGCCATGTGGCAGGAAAACCCCTTGCAGGCTTCGTCGACAACGCTGGCATTGAAAGGTCGCGACCGTATCGGAATCCGGAGAAGCGGCCACTCTTCGAAACATTCTCCCGGAACATTCGCGTTCCGCCGGTACCGGTCCGACAAAATGTCGTCCGCTTTCTTCGTCCATTCTTACTTCGGCGTCTGCCATGTTCTTGCTTCTCCCGGAACTATAGGCTCGCAGGCTAGATCAGTGACGCAAAGGAATCAAACTTCATTTTGAACCGTCTCTCTTCCAGTTTGGTTTTGATGTCGTCGGCGGCGACCACGGTGAGCGCGCCGGCCCGAATCGCCGCCAGAAGAATTCCCGGCGTGTTGATGGTGGCAAAGCCCGCACCGGAAATCACCCTCTTCCACCTGGGGTCTTTCGATTCATCGGTGGCAATCGCCCAGCCGCGCGCTTTTCCGAGCGTCAGGCAGGCGCTTTCGCCTTTTCCAAGGGTGGCATTGAAGCTGACGTATAGTCCCAGTTCGCCCGGCTGATCTAATTTGACCTCATCCAGATGTCCAGCGGCAATCGCTTGCTCCACCGCGGTCTTCTGATCGAGGTCTTCAATTTCGCCCAGGACTTCGCTGGCGGCATGGAAAATGTACGGAGGAACAAGCTTGAGCAAATCGAGGCGACCGACCACTGCGAGATTAATCAGGATACAGGTATCGGTCGCAACGTCCATCGCACATTAATGAGGAAGCAGCGGTCCTTCGGCCGTTTCGGCAGGCTCGGAGCTTCGCGAAAACGCGTCGATCTGGTGGGCAGGAACCTCCAGAGTTGCGCCGATTTCACGCAACTTTGCTTTACTGATCTCGCCCAGCCGATAGGCCTCCAGCGCAAGCATAAGCAGCTTGTGTTGAAAATTCCCACCCTGGATTCGCTCCTGCCTGCCGCTCTGCCGCCACAACAGAGTTCGAAATTCGCGGGCAGACTCTTCCCTGGACGACAACTCCTCGCGCTCTTCTTCCGAGATGATCTTCAGCGACTTCAACCGCCAGAGAGCGGACTCGTAGCTTACCCCGAAATAAAAAGCCAGATGGACGACGTCGTAGAACTGCACCGAGAAAGGTTCCGCGGCCGAACGACGTTGTGCGCGCACCGATTCGCCTTCTTCGTCGTAGATCTCCTGGATCTGAAACAGGTCCCGGCTCTTGCCTACACGCATCAGGAACTCTCGCACCCCTTCCTCGGGAAGAAGGAGAGCCGCAGCAAACGAATTGGCCCGAATCTCGTTCAATTTTTCACGTTCAGCCCGGCGGCTGATAGTGGCCTTTTCCTTCCGGTCAAATAGCAAATGTCCGTATTCATGAGCACACGAGAATAGTTGGCGCTGTTCGCTGTGCTCTGCGTTGACAAGTATCGCCAATCCATTTTTGTCATCGGCCAAAAACAATCCCGAGATGCAGTCTTCGAGTGGCAACCGGCCAACTCGTACTCCCTGGCCCTCGATAATCTCGGGCAAATCAGGCAGCGGCGCCGTACCCAGTTTCAGTCGGCCCCGCTCGTAGTCCGCGATGATATTGCCCTGTTGGATTGCCTCCCATTTGCTCCCGGGCGGCACCAGTTCGTACACGGCGGGACTGATGAACTTGCGGTCTGCTCCTACCAGCTTTTCGAGTTCCGTAAATTGGCGGCAAAGCACTGACCAATGAGAAACAGCTTGGTTGAGCTGGTGATTCGTTGCCATTTCAGAGTCGGACCGGAACAGGACCGTCACGGAATCCTGATCCTCGTTGAAAACCTCGCCGAAGAGGTCCTTCGGGTCAAAGCCTAGCTCCTCGGACAACTTCATGAGTTCGACGCTGTCGAGGGAGCGATTGCCCCCCTCAATCTGCACCATGGCAGGTCTGGGGATGCCAAGTAAATCCGCCAGATCTTGCTGCGTGAACCCACGATTCTCCCGAATCTTTCGGATTCGGCGACCTAGCTCAGCTGCGTCAAGAGACATGGCGGCTCCTTTCTATCCAATAACTTACACCAAGATAATGTCAGATAATTAAACTCTTGTCAACCGTATGTATTCGATGATAGTATCTTAATCATACATTTCGCAGTTGGGCAAAAGAACCAGTTTGGCCCGCAGAAAGTCCGAGGATCGCCATTTGACTCCAACCACCGAACCAACCGGCACCTATGCCAGCCATGTCGTCTCTCCAGGAGAATTTTCCTCGCTCTGGGACGCGATCGTTGTCGACCAGCAGATCAAGGACTCGCTGCTCTGCCAAGCAATCCTTAACTTTACTCTGCGTCCGAAAGTTGACCGCGCAGTCGTACCGCTGCACGGAATCATTCTCCTTACTGGAAAGCCCGGAACGGGAAAAACCTCTCTGGCGAGGGGGCTGGCGTCGCGCACGGCCGAGAGTCTCAATGGCAAGGGTTTGCGCTACACGGAGGTCGAGCCCCACTCTCTCGCCAGCGCGGCTCATGGGAAAACCCAAAAGGCAGTCACCGAACTGTTTAGCGTGACCATCGCGGAACTTGCCATGCAAGGGCCGACATTCGTCCTGCTGGACGAGGTCGAAACCATCCTCGCCGATCGCACGAAACTCAGTCTCCAGGCCAACCCAATCGATGTTCATCGTGCGACGGACGCAGCTCTCGTGCAACTTGACCGGTTGGCCGCAGACTACAACAACCTGCTGCTGGTTGCTACCAGTAACTTCCCCGAGGCCATCGATTCGGCGTTCCTGTCGCGCACCGACCTGATCCTGAATATGCCGTTGCCCGATGCCAACGCTTGCAGACAGATCCTGATGGATACGGTTCGCAGCATGGCGGAAGCGTTCCCGCCCCTGAAGAAATTGTTGAATGACCCGGAACTTGATGCGGCCTCTCGCGCCTGTGCGGGATTGGATGGACGCCAAATCCGAAAGCTTGTCGCCGCTGCATGCACATTCGATAAGCGAGTCGCTGCCGATCCCTCGAAACTGACAGCCAAAGACATTCGCATGGCCGCCGAACGCGCGCAGAAAGGAATGAAACTATGACGGTTGTGGCGCGCACGTTCTGCTCGATCCCTAAACGGTCGGCACTCGAGACTTGGGCGGCGATTGCGGCTTTGCTTGCTCCCAAGGCCGGTTCGGAGGCCCGCCGCGAACTCGAGTCTGTGGCGGAGATTGCCAGTTCCCTGATCACGCGAGAAGCGATGAACTCGCCGATTGTCGTGTACACCGATGGCGATTGGCACATGTCGCTGCCGTGTCCAGCCGACGATCTGGATTGGATTGTCGGCGCCCTGGCAAAGAAGACAAAAAGGATCACCGCCCGTGACCAAGGAGAGGCGGTCGAGTCGGAAGAGAGTTCGCAGGCATCGAAGGCGGCCGGTAATGGGGGAACCGCCAGCATCGACATGGAGGCCTTTCTTAAACCATGAGCGTCTCAGTTGCGGTCAACACATATACCTACTCGGTCACATATCTGGTGGACAATATCTTGCGCAGCCTGCAGGATGTCGTGCGGCTGAGCGGCCTCAATCCTGAGAAAATTGCGGACCAATGGGCCAGCATTCAGAGAGCTCTGACTGCGTGGATGGAATCGAAGCACCTCGAAAAAGTCATCCTGGAGGTCTATAACCCGACAACGCAAGATCTGGTAATTCGTTGGGATTTGGAGATCGAGTACGGATGGAGCGATGGCAGTGGTCGGTTCTGGGTAGACACCGAGCAGTTGAAAAACGCGATCAAGAAGGCCGGCGTCTGGCCCTCCGATTGTAAGTACGACATCATTCTGAGCAACAAGCCCGGTCGGCCCGATGTCGAGGGCTGGCGACCGTGCACGTTGCGTTCGACGGACGGATTCATTAAGCAGAGCCTGGGCACAACGATCGAGCACAGCGGTCTCGGCGCCGCGGCAAGCTACTACCGAAAGAGATCCTGATGCTGACCATCGATGAAGCTTTTCGCAAATTCAAATCTCGCCTGGAACTGAACGACAAGGAACAGAAAAATGCCTCGAGTCGCCACGAGGAGATCCGCGAGCATATGCGGTCTCGCTTCGACATCAAGGATGATTTTCTGAGCGGCTCCTATCGTCGCTATACGAAAACCAAGCCGCTCAAAGATGTCGACATCTTTTGCGTGCTTGGCAAAGAAGAGGCGCATTACCGGAAGGAGCACCCGTCAAGAGTCCTGGTAGCCTTTGAGAAAGCGCTGGTCGAGAAATATGGCGCCGAGGCTGTAAGCCGACAAAGGCGTTCTGCGACGGTCGATTTTGGAGTCTTCGTGGATGCGGACGACAACACAGACTACCGGGTTGTGAGCATGGATGTGATTCCCGCCTTCGAGGATGGGGACAACTACGAGATCCCGGACGGAACCTCGGGCAAGTGGATCAAAACGAATCCCAAAATCCACGAGAAAAAGGCGACGGATGCTCACCAGGCTTACAACAACGAGTGGAAGGGATTGGTACGCATGGTGAAATATTGGAACAATCACCATAGCAAGCCAATCAAGCCTTCGTTCCTGCTCGAAGTCATGGCCCTGGAGTGTTTGGCCCCTCCATTTGGCGGCCGGTTCGATTATGAGTTCCAGTCAATGTTTGCGACGCTCGCTGATCGGATTCATGACACATGGGAGGATCCTGCGGGTCTCGGGCCACCCGTCAGCGACATGATGGATGCGGGACAGAAAACTGCAGCACAAACCGCGCTACGGCAAGCGGCCCGTCAGTGCACCCTAGCAATTGACCTCGCACGTCAAGGCAAGAATGGGGAGGCCTTGAAGGCGTGGCGGACGCTGTTCGGCCCTAAGTTTCCACTCTCATGATTTCGGTCAGCCGGTTTGGATTACGACCGATTGTTGGTAGCCCCCGAACACTCTTCTCTCATACGCGATGATTTCCCCCAGGGCATTCAAGCGCTGGCCGAGGAACAACGCCAGCGATGCGGGACAATACAGGACAAGACCGATCTGTTGCGCGTTTGATCGCACGCGGTAATCCCGCATGAGATCCTTGGATTGGACGGCAATGGACACGGCATCGCTGGCAGATTTCAAGACCGTGCTCGTTGCTCCCTGTTTCGGTTTAACATCCACCCACAACTTGAAGCGAGAATCTTCGCTCAAGAGGCGATGGACATCATTCGAAGCATCGCCCGTAATGGATAGAGAAAAGAGAAGATCACTTCCGTTTCCTGGTACCGGAGTCGACGAGACTTCCAGATAAAAAGCACTGGCCGGTGTGTCGGACCGCCACAGGAACGTCTCGCCGGCAGTGGGTTGCTCAACTCGAAATCGGAAACCTCCGGCTTCCGGAAACGATCGCCCCACCACTAGAAGCGCGGATAGTGGAAGCTTGCCACGGAACTCCAGAAGATTCGGTCCCGCAAGGTCGGCAAGTTTCTCCTTGGCCCTCTTGAGTTGCGGAACCAGTGTATCCGTCCAGGTCTCTTGACCCGGTACTGTCCGGGAATCGAAATCGAAAAATTTCGTCTGTCCTGAGGCACTTTGCCCAGTCGCAGCCCGTTGAGTTTCATGCGTTCGTCGACGCGCTCCGTCAATTCCTCGAGCCCGGAAAAGCCCAAGCGCAATCGTAGTGCACGACAAAAGTCGGCCAGTTCCTCAGGAGAGGCCCCCAATTCCTTAGCCCACAAGCCGCGAATCTTGCCAGCTTGGCTTCGGGGTCCCCCGGTATAAAAGTCTTGCGATAGAGAGTAGCTCTCCAGCAGAAAGCGTCCAAGGTCCTCTGTCGAAGCCCAGTTGCTCACCAGCCAGACTTCGACTCCTCCAGGCTCCTTCTGTTTCAAAAGTCGCCAGCTGTCAAACAGCTTGTGCAGGACCGAACGTGCCTCAGCGGCTTGGGTCTGCACCAGTTTTTCTCCCGAATATGCTGCCCGGTGATCCACATGGAATTTCACCTGAACATATTTTGCCGCTCGTCCTTGATTCTGCGGATGCAGGGTAACATCGTCCGCCGACCCGGCATTAGGATGTTCCACGAACCCGTGACTGTAGGGCGAGTCTGACGGCAGGAGCTGAAGCAATTCAAACCAGCTGTAAAGGTGTTGATAGTCATCTCCCGCCAAGCGGGCCGCACTCTGCTCTCCCATACGGACAGTCTAAGGGATTGGCACACAAACCGGGAGAACTCCGGCGCGAAGATCAATCCGTCCGCTATAACATTACTGAAGCGGCGAACTCAGAATTGCTTGGAGGAACACCGTGGTTCGGAAACCGGAGAGAGATCAGGAGAACCAACTGACGAGTCAGGATATCGATCCCGGTAAAGACGTAAAGAAAGAGCGCCGTCACATTTTGGTTCCAAGTAAACAGGGAGATGGAGCGTCTATTGAACATCGTGAAGAATCACTCTCGACCTCAATCCGGAAAAGCGAAGCCGGAAGGAAGGAGTACGGATTCAGATTGTTGGACCCAGCCACAAAAGAGGTGGTACAGGATTGGCACTGGCTGAGCACTCCGGGAGCCCGTGATCATGTTATTCGACAGTCAATGAGCAGTGGCCAGTTCATTATCGAAACGGGGCAGAGGGAGGCCCGATTCTAGATAGGACAGGCCCGCAGCGGGAATTTCGACAGCGTAAACCAAAATGCGTGGGATCGTGTTAAACAGGGGTGACCGATGAGTCAAAAATGGGAATATCTGGTGGAGGAAATCAAGACTGCGGACGCTGGTGGAACTGCTCTGATCATCAACAAGGTAGCGGAAGAGAGTTGGGAACTGCTTTTTGTCTGTCCGCCACTTCACTATTTTAGACGTGAGAAGAAACCAACTCCGCCGCAAGAGCAAGACGATCAATACGGTGCTGGGAAGTATAGGGCGCTATGTGATGCTTTCGGCCCTGACCGCGCGCTTCACTCCGTTGCACATTTGTGTGCTGCAATCAGGCACACTGAGGGCACACTTCTTGTTAGAACCATTATGGGATTAATCAGATTTACGAGGGCGTCCGGCTGATCGGCCGTAAGCCGAGTACCCACCATAGTCCGTTCGAAGGTTCGTGCCGTTCGGCACACTTTTGGCACACAATCGGTTCTATCCGGGGAGGAACCTAGCTCGTCTTGAATGGGTTGAGAATTCGGACGTCCAGCTGCTTGAATGGGTTGAGAATTCGGACGTCCAGCTGCTTGAAATCCGCTTCATTTCTCGTGGCAACGATCAATTGGTGAACGCGCGCAGTCGCAGCAATCATAGCGTCCTCAAGCAATCTATCTGGTTTTCGGTCCATGATCCGGCCCCACTCCCGAAAGCATGGTGTGTCCATTGGTAGTATCTGATACGAAGCTGCCAGCTGATCCGCCCAAGACTCGATGTCACTCGCCTTCGATGGATCTTGACGGCGGGTCCGCTCAATCCCTGCTTGCAATTCGCCCATCGTCACGGCCGACAGGAACAATTGGTCCTCTTCTTGATTGTTGAGCCAAGCGACCACTCCCCCATGCGGACGCGGCTTTCGCAGTTCGGACACGACATTGGTATCCAAGAGGTACCTGTTCATTTGATCTCCAGTACAGTCCGTCGCCGCAATTTGCGGCGCTCCGGGATCAAATCTTCAAAGCGAGCTTCAGGAGCCAACAACAAGTCTTTGAGACTCGGACGGGCAGCCTTTTGCAGACGGTTCCATTCCCCAATCGGTACGAGGACAGCGGTTTCAATTCCCCGGCGAGTGACGACCTGGGGTCCCTTCTTGATGGTGGCGTCCAAGAACTCGCTAAACCGGGCCTTCGCATCTTGCACTTGCCATGAACCCATGCCAAACCTCCTTGTTCGAGAAACTCCCATTATACAGACTAGTCATATGACCAGTCAATACACAAAAAAGGACCGCCGCCTGATCGGCCGTCTTCATGTTCTTCCCACTCCCAAGTGCCAGTCAACGAGTGTGGGCGACCCTTGGTCGCAAATCTGGCACACTGCTGGCACACCAAAGGGCCAGAGCAGTTCGAGTTTACTTTCCAGTTGTCGACGATCCGCCTCAGAATTTTACAAAGTCGCCGGAACGCTGTTCTCGCGACTGGGAAAAGAAAACAGCTGCTGAGCCGCGGTCGGCACCCAGCATCTTTCCAGAGTAGACTTGCCCCATGATTCGTCAGATCGCGCCTCTGTTCTTCACTATGGGCATTCCCGGCACCCTTGCCTATTACAACGCTAAGCTTGGCTTCAAGTGTTTGGGCACGTGGCAGGACCCGCCGGTTTACGCCATCGTTGCGCGCGACCAGCAGGCGATTCACTTCCGCTGTGCCGAACCTC
>WNEZ01002938.1_pt1 | contig 14663 bp, 12 predicted proteins | sample 5400521 | NCBI WGS metagenome assembly WNEZ01 (sample SAMN13153339, study PRJNA577476) | soil metagenome | isolation source: 120 cm saprolite under Douglas fir tree site 2 hole 1 replicate 1 | place: USA:California | collected 2015-04-18
CCCAGGTCTGCGTCAAATACACCTTGGTGCTCGCGCTGGCGTGCGGGTTTTGGGGGATGGCGTGTGGCGTATTGCACGCCGATGCCGACTGTCCGGTCGCCATGCAGGCTGAGAGGCCGCCAAAGAGGTCGGTTTCGGTGTACGTCTCGGCCGCGCCGTTGTGGATGAAACGTTCAAACTTGTCGGCGTAGGCGTTGAACTGGGGCAGGTTGGCGTTCTTCCCTCTGCCCGCTGGCAATGCGGCGTCGCTCTGTTCCTGCAGGACGACGATGTCCCACGTCCGGGTGACGACATTACCGCGCAGATCCCAGTTCGCAGGATTGCTGTCGAGATATTGGCCGCGTAGCGACGCGGCGTTGCGCGCCGAGATCGTCGTGTCGTATTTGAGGCCCGCCTCGTCGGTGAATTTTTTGAAGATCCCCGGGACGCCGCCCCACGGATGTGGCTCCCAGGGATTGGAGCCGGCAGGGTTATTGAAAGGGGAGTCGGGAATGTCGGGCCTCGGCCGGGTGAGATCGGTCACGTTGGCGGCGTTGTAGCTCAGCACCGGATCCAGCCTGCCAAAGGTATAGCTGTTGCCTACGAACAGAATCGACTTTGGGCTGCTACCGCCGCAGCCGCCGAGCAGCGCCAGCGTCGCGATACAAGCTAGAACGGAACGAATTTTCATATGTTTGTCTTTGTCGTAGGACCCGAGGTTGGCACGGCTCGCGTTGGCGATGCAATCGACGGTCAATACCGCTCCGGCGCGACAGTGTCGAGGACGAACGGGGATTTGCATCGGGCCATTCAGCACCAGCTCGCCTAAATGGCCAGGGCGATCGCAAGGCCGCTGGGCACAATTGATCACAATTGTTGACAACCGGTTGCGCGGGACTGCCAAACACCCCCTATCCGCTCCTCGCGCGAGATCCAAATCTCAACAACTAAGGACCCGTAGTTCAAACGGTGGCCGGGAGACCGGCGCTGCTGCCCCTTATCGAGCTCGATTGCCGGCGACGCGCTGGCCATTGGTATCAAACTCCATGGTTACACCGCTGAGCGGCACGAATGCCGGGATATCACCTAATAGCTCGATGAAGCGCGCCGTGTGGGTCTCTCGGAGAACCACGCCGTTGCGAGTAGCCACCTCGTTGGCGTGCGACGGGATAACACCGTTGGGCTGTATCAGGCTCGTGACCGCAAATGCTGCTTCCCCCGGCCCAGTGGTAAAAATGTCTCCGATGTTGAAAACGACGAGTTGCGGGGCGTAGAAGCCGCGCACGATCGTCTTCATATCGCTTGTCAGCCCTGTATCGCCGCTAAGGTAGACTTTAAGGCCGTTGGCAAAGGTGAGTACGAAACCGTTCGCCACTCCTACGTACGCGTTCAGATTATTGGCGGCCAGATTTGCCCTCTCGGGATCGGTCAGGAAAGCTGGGGCCAACCCATCGTCGTGCACCGCCGTCACCGAGGTCATCTCTACACCCCGCTCGGCAGAGGAGAGCCTGACCGTCCTCCTCGCCCCAATGCCGAGCCCGGCAGTACACGGTTCTTTCCTGGGGACAGTCATCTCATTTCCCAAACCGGTGGACGGGCACCCAGGCGTGGCCACGCCGCGCAAATTCTCCATTCGAAGGCTGATCAGACTCGACAGTGGCCCGGCCGCGATGATCGCGGAATTCTTTCCGACTGCGATCTCGGCCGAATTAGAGTGTGGTGTCGCGGGCAGCGTTCTAAACGCAAAGTCGCAACTTGCGTCCGCTGCATCAGGGTTCTGGTCGAGTTTGGCACTGCCCAGATGATCGGTATGCGCGTGGGTGATGAGAATGACGTGGACGTCACCGAGCCGCGAATCTGTGCTGCCAGCAATGGTGTTGCCAGGGTCGTATAGAATTCGGACGCCGGTCGGGTCTTCGAGCAGCAGGGCTCGATCGAGAAAGCAAAATTCACCCGTGCGCTGCCCGAGGGGTGTAATCTTCACGTTTTTGCCGCCCGCCGCGGCCCCACTCGAGATAAGAGCTAGAGCAAACATCAGCAACCGGCCGCCGTTTTCTTTCATTGTCTTTACCTCCGGGGGTGAAACGAGGTTTACCTTGCCTGATTTCGCAACTGCGGAAGATAGGACGGATAACGCCCATTCTGTCCACTTCCGGGTCGCTTGGTCAGTTCAATGCCGCGACTGGCCCCCCGTCGGTCTTGCGGCCGATGGGGCTCGCAAGAGCAGCCGTACCGGTTCCGCGTCACGCCCGACATGGGCATGAAGCGGGAAGACGCGGATCAGCTTCGCGAGGTGACGGTGCGCTCGGCGACTGGCCAGCCGGTCCCGCTGGGCCTGCTCGGGCACCCGTCGTACGTGACGACGCCCGCCGCGATCCGGACCGAAAACGGCGAGTTGGTCGCCTTCGTCTACGTCGACTTGAACCCAGGGACCGATGTGTCGAGCTACGTCGGAGGGGCGCAGCGCGAGCTCGACCGGGCGCTCGGCGCCCAAGAGATCCGCCTCGAGCCCGGAGAGCGGATCGAATGGACCGGGCAATACCAGCTCCTCGCCGCGGCCCAGCAGCCGTTAATTAAAAACTCGCCAGGCTGTGATCAGACCCAGCGGCAATGGCTGCCACATTGGTGAGCCCGCTCACCCCGACCGGCGTCGTTTTGTCTATGGTCGTGCCATCTCCCAACTGGCCATGGAAGTTATATCCCCAGGCCATTGCGGTGCCATCTGAGAGCGAGGCCAGGCTATGAGATTGGCCAGCTGCTATGGCTGTCACATCGGTGAGCCCGCTCACCGCGACCGGCGTGTTTCTTCCTGTGAGTGTGCCATCTCCCAACTGGCCAGAGGCGTTCCTTCCCCAGGCCATGACCGTACCATCAAGGAGCAAGGCCAGGCTGTGTTGAAACCCACTGGCAATGGCCGTCACATCGGTCAGCCCGCTCACCGCGACCGGCGTGTTTGTTCCTGTGAATGTGCCATCTCCCAACTGGCCATAAAGGTTCGACCCCCAGGCCATGACCGTCCCGTCTGACAGCAAGGCCAGACTGTGTTGAAACCCACCCGCAATGGCCGTCACATTCGTCAGCTCGCTCACTGCGACCGGCGTGCTTCTGCTTGTGAAGGTGCCATCTCCCAACGAGCCATCAGCGTTATATCCCCAAGCCATGGCCGTCCCGTCTGATAGCAAGGCTAGGCTGTGAAAGCCCCCACCGGCAATGGCTGTCACATTGGTAAGCCCACTCACCGCGACCGGCGTGTTTCTTCTTAGTACGGATGTGCCGTCCCCCAACTGGCTAAAGCGGTTATCTCCCCAGGCCATGACCGTCCCGTCTGACAGCAAGGCCATGCTGTGAAAGCCCCCACCCGCAATGGCTATCACATTGGTGAGCCCGCTCACTGCGACCGGCGTGAGGCGGCCTGTGAATGTGCCGTCTCCCAACTGGCCAAGAAAGTTCTGTCCCCAAGCCCTGACCGTCCCGTCTGACAGCAAAGCCAGACTGTGATCGGACCCAGCGGCAATAGCCGTCACATTGGTGAGCCCGCTCACGCTGACCGGCGCGGTTCTGGCTATGTCTTCTGTGCCATCTCCCAACTGGCCAGAAGTGTTCCTTCCCCAAGCTTGAGCTGTTCCTGGCGATTGCGCTACGGCAACCTGCGCGCTGAGGCAACTGAACGCCATCAGCATCAGTAGGCAGCGGATTGTGGTTGACACGCGGCGAGAGAGGAGATCTGAGAGGAGAGAATGTGGAAACGAGGGATGCATCTCATAGTCTCCTTTGGTGTTGACTCGCCAGTCGTGGTCCGCTGTCGCCATCATTGCTTCCTCAGCTGAAGTACCCCTTCGGTTTGGCATGTCCTCGTGCTCCTCATTTGGGAGTTTAGAAGTTAGCCGCGTGCCCTTGATTTGAGCTCTCGATTCGCTACAGGAACTGAGACAAGCGGCATGGCAGAACGGAACAGGTTTGGTTTCGAGATAGCGCCCTCTAAGCATTAAATTACGCATTGCCTATTGGTTCTCCCCCGAGATCGACTTCTGCTTAGCGGCATGAACCCCAGCTACTAGATGCCAGGGCATCTTGCAGGCCGAGGAGTCAGGAGGGGGATCAGACATGGCGACGCGCGCCAAAGGAAACGTTCGCAGTTGGCACCGGGGGGTCGACTGGCCAGGGAGCGAGCTCCGTCTGCGGACTCCCCCGCGCCGCCGGCGGACTGGTCGTCGGCAGCCCGAGGTGCTCGCGAAGGGGTCGCTTGAGCCGATAGGCGAGCCGTCCATCGGGCAGCTCGGAGAGCCGCTCCTTTGACAATGAAGGGCGGGCGCCGTCGTGCAGCCGGCGGCTGCCGCAGGACGGGCAGAACCCCCGCCCTTTGCACGAAGCTTGCGAAGTGAACGAGCCGGGTCGCACTCGAGGAGCGCCGATTGGATAAATACGGCCTCGGCCCACTGCTCAGGGAGTTAGCAGAGCTCGAGGCTTCGTTCTAATCATGAGACCTGGGCGGACGTTTCCGGAGCGATGGAAGGATAGCTTCCCGGCCGCGCACCCAAGTAGGGTGCGCGCGTGCCGGAGCGACTCCAATTCTTTGCGACCGCCGCGCGCGGAACCGAGCCGCTGCTCGCCGATGAGCTGGCTGAGCTCGGCGCGAAAAAGATCCGCCAGGACCGCGGAGGAGTGCGCTTTGCCGCGAACTGGAACGAAGCCCTCCGCATTTGTCTGTGGACCCGAATCGCGATGCGGGTGCTCCATCCGCTCGGTGAATTCAACGCGCGCGGAGCTCAGGGGCTCTACGACGCGGCGCGGTCGATCGCCTGGGAGGAGCACCTCACCCCGGAGAGCACCTTTGCGGTGGAAGCGACGCTTCGCGACTCCGAGCACACCCATTCGGGATTCGTCGCGCTCAAAGTAAAGGACGCGATCGCGGATCGGCTTCGCGAGAAGCTCGGGCGCAGGCCCAATGTCGATCCGCGCAGCCCGGACGTGTCGGTCGCGGTGCACCTGGCCAAAGAGAAGTTGTCGATTGGCATCGATCTCGTGGGAGAGCCATTGCACCAACGCGGCTACCGGGTTCAGTCCTCCCCGGCGCCGCTCAAGACCACCCTCGCCGCCGCGCTGCTCCGGGCAGCCGGCTACACCGGCCAGGAGTCGCTCGTCGATCCAATGTGCGGCTCGGGAACAATCCTGATCGAAGCCGCCTCCATCGCGGCCAACCGTGCTCCAAATCTCCAAAGGAAGCTCGGCGTCGAGCGATGGCCAAAGCGAGGGAAGGAAGCCAGAGCGAGTCTCGACGAGCTGCGAGCCGAGGCGATCGCGGCGCAGCGCAAACCGCCGCACCCGATCATCGGTTTCGATCGAGACGCGGATGCGATCACGGCTGCGCGCCAGAACTCGGCGGCCGCCAAGCTCGGGGGCGCCGTCCGGCTCGAGATTTCGGATGCGATGCAGCCGCCTCCGCTCGAGGGAGTGCCGCCGGGTTTACTGATCACCAATCCACCCTACGGCAACCGCCTCACCGCCGGCGGACAGAAGGGAATGAAGACTTTCTACTTCAAGCTCGGCGAAACGCTGCGGCAGCTTCACGGCTGGCGGATGTTCATTCTCGCCGGGAATCCCGCCTTCGAAAGCGCCTTCCATCTCAAGCCCACCAGCGCACGCGACTTCTGGAATGGTCCGATCGAGTGCCGGCTGCTTGGATACCCCGCGCGCCCGTGAAGAAAATCCCGCCCCCTCCCCCGGTCCTCTAGAGCGGTTTTTCCGCCCGCGACAGGAGCCGCCGGATGTTTCCGCGATGGGTAACCAGCATCAGCGCGAAAAGGACGAGGACGAGAAGCGCATAGGCGCGCGGGCCTCCCAGCACGAAGGCGACGACCACCGCCGCGGTGCCTCCCACCAGGGAGCCGATCGAGCTCACCCGGAAAAGCGCGAACAGGACGCCGTAGGCGGCGAATCCGGCGAGCGCGGCCCACGGCTGAAGGACGGCGATCACCCCGAACGCGGTCGCCACCCCTTTGCCGCCGCGAAAGCGGAGCCAGATCGGAAACACGTGGCCGAGGAAAGCGGCGAGCCCGACAGCGGCGTGAATCTCGGGCTTCTCCGTTATCCACTGCGATAGCACGACCGGAATCGCGCCCTTTGCCGCATCGAGGATCAGCACGAGAACGCCGAGCTTGCGACCGGCCACCCTGGCCACGTTCGTCGCCCCGATGTTGCCACTGCCGGCGTGGCGGACGTCGACCCCCTTGATCCACTTGGCCAGCACCGCGCCGTAGGGGACCGAACCCGAAAGATACCCGAGCACTACCAGGGAAACGGCGACCATGGCGCTCACGTCAGAGGAGCGCGGGGAATCTGGTCTTCAAAATGACGTACCCGTAGTTGATCAACACCAACGCCGCCAAGGCGACGCGGAGCACCAGCGCCTCTCGCCGGCTAGGCGCCAGGGTCGGCAGCGGCATTTTGAAGAGCAGGTGCAAAAGTGAGAGCACGATCATCACCGCGAAGGACAGCGCGGCGACCGTTCCGAGCGGATTGGCATCCCACGCTCCCGCGACGTTGAAGTGAGCGACCCGCTCGGCCGCCCGCGTCAGCCCACAGCCTGGGCAAGGCCAACCGGTGTGCTGCCGCAGAACGCATCCCCAGAACGGAAGCCGCGCCACGGGTACGAAACGCGCGATCAGCAGTCCGGTCAGCCCGGTCAGCGCCAGCGCGTCGATGAATCCGACCGTTCGGTTCGGCCGGGGCCAGGTGATGGTCACGCTTTAGTTTCCTGTGCCCAACATCGATTTCAAGGCGCTCCCGGTCAGAGCGATGACCCCACAACAGCAACAGCAGCAGAGAACGGGCGTTGCCAGGACCGCGGCCGCAGCTTTGCCGCCACTGGTCTCCTGGAGCCGCATCACTCCCCAGATCTGGAGGACGATCGTATAGATGACCGCCGCAAGCGACAGGGCTGCGCCGACGCAGGGGATCGTCGAGAGCATCGCGAAGATCATCGCCCCCTGGGCGTACCCCAAGGCCCGGAAAGTGGCCCCGAACCCATTGGTCGCGCAGCCGAAAAGAATGCAGAAAAGGTGCACCAGCGCGGCGAAGATGAAGATGCCGATCGGCCAGATGAAAATCCGCACGATGGCATAGCTGACCTGAAAACCGGCGCCGGCGCCCATGATCACTTCCAGGTAACGTTGAGCTTGAGGTGGAAGATTTCCCCGAGAGCTCATCATTTCAATCGCCTGGCGCATTTGCGCGGCCATCGTCGCCTGAAATGGAAGTGAGATGATCAGGTTGCCCACGACGGTGATTAGCGCAATGAGCCAACCGTAGAGAAACGCGTCCTCCCACCGACCGTCCGGCCTGACCGATGACCAGAACTTCTCGGGCGAAAGGATCGACTGCTTCCAGGTTTCCACCAGGCCCTTGAGAAACCCCAGCTCCTTGCGGCGCTCCCAGGGCGTGTCCTGGCGAATCGACGGACCTCCGGGCGGGGGCGGGCCGCCCGGCGGAGGCGCCCCGGAGGGAGGCATCCATCCCGGAGGAGGGGGACCCATCGGCGGGATCTCGCCGGCGGGCGGAGGGGGCGCTCCGCCCATCGCGCCCGGCGTCGGCGGCGCGCCGGGCGATGCGGCGCTGGGATCGCGGCCGGTACTCGCAGCGACCTGGATCTGCTGGCCGCAGTTAGGACAGAACTGAAGGCCGGAACGCTGCGACTCGAATTGTGCCGAGCAATGCGGACATTGGACCTGCATGGATTCCTCCGGCTAGGCCTGCGCGGCGCGGACTCTAGGGTGGGGAAGCTTGATCGAGCAAAGGGTTTTGGATACGAGCCCAAAGGGGTGGGACCAGAGCCCGCATGACGCGAAGCTACAGCATGACCGGCGTTCAAGCCGCCGCGGATCGAGCGGTGGAGCTCGCGCGGTCCTACCTCACCCGGCAGGATTCCCTGGGACAGATCCATGATGTTCAGGCGGATCCGCGCTTTCAGGAGCGGGGCGTGGATCTGCTCTGGGAGCGACTCCGGGCTCCGGTGCTCGGCGTCGAGGTGAAGGGCGACCGCCAGGCCCGGCGCGGGAATTATTTTTTCGAGCTGATCTCGAATCTCGAGCGCGAGACGCCTGGCTGTTTCCTCTACAGCTCGGCGGACCTGCTCCTCTACGTCTTTCTCTCCCCGCGCGAAGTGCACCAACTGCCGATGCTCGCGACCCGCGAGTGGTTCCTCGCCCGTGCCAATAGCTTCGAGCTGCGAAGCACGCAGACGCGGGTGGGGTCGAAGAGCTACACCACGGTCGGAGCGCTGGTGCCGGTGAAGCTCGTGCTGGCCGGGGTCCCTGGGGCGACCCGCTCTCGCATCGGCCTGGGCGGGGAGATTTCCGCTTTTTGAGCCCTAAGCCTTCACGCGCTGGCGGCGGCGCGCGTGGGCGTTACCGAGGGCCAGACGGTGGGGTTGCGGCGGCCATCCGGGGTTCGAGAAGCTTCGAAGGGCACGGCTCCGCGAGTTTCAAATGCCCGCTTGTAGGCGGCGAACGTCCCGCCGGCGCGGTAGGCGTCCATCGCCGCGAGGCCTGCCTCGGGACCGCACTGCGCGAGCATGTATTCGATCCATGCCCATCGCGCGGAAGTCGGCCGCACCGCGCCTCTACCCTTGAGCCCGCGGCGAAGCCGGGCCAACTTCGAGTCGATCTCGGCGATGCCGGCAAACGGCGATCCGTCGAGCGGCGTGTTGCGTTTGGCCACGAACGGCGCCACGCCCAGGGCGACGGGAAGGATCCGGGACAGCTCGATGGTGAAGCGCACCAGCTCATCGATGTCGCTGTCGGTCTCGAACGGCAGTCCGACCATGTTGTAAATCTTGAGCCGTTTCATTCCGCTGGTGCGGCCAAACTGCGCCGCTTTGAGAATCTGCTCTTCGGAGTGCTTCCGATCGACGAGGTCGCGCATCTTTTGCGATGCCCCGTCCGACGCCACCGTAAGCACCCGCGCGCCGCCGTCGCGAAGGGCATCCACCAGTGGCTGGCTAAGGCGGTCGGCGCGAAGCGAAGACACGCCGACCTCCCTACCCGAGTCGACCAGGGTCCGGACCAGTTGGGTGATCTCCGGATGGTCGGTGACCGCGGCGCCGACCAGCCCGACCCGCCTCGACTGCTCGGGGATGAGGGAGAGCACCGTCGAGGCCAGTACCGTTCTCATCCCGCCATTGGTGGTGCGCCGCATCACGCAATAGTGGCAGCCGCGCGAGCACCCGCGCTCGGGCTCGATGAGGAACATCGACCGCAGCTCGGTGTTCGGGGTCACGATCTGCGAGCGCGCCGGCAGCCGTTCGTCGCTGGCCCTGGCGACCGAGTAGCGGCGGCCGCCGTGGCCGGGAACCAGAAAACCCGGCGTGGCGCCGAGGTGATCGAGGAGCTCGCGCCGGTCCATCTGCGGCGCCGCGTCGAGCAGCGTGTGGATGAGCTCCTCCCCCTCGCCTTGCACGATCACGTCCGCGAAAGGCTCCAGCGGCTCGGCGTTGGAGAAGGTGAGCGGTCCTCCCGCCACCACCAGGGGGCTTCCCGCGCTGCGCTCCTCGCGCAGCAGAGGGATTCCGGCGAGGTCCAGCATCTGGAAGAACCCCGCGATCTCCAGCTCGTAAGAGATGGAGAAGGCGAGGATGGGAAAGCTGGCGACCGTGGTCTGCGACTCCAGGGTGAACAACGGCGTGCGGCTTCGTTTGAGCTCCTCGACGTCTTCGGGAAGGAACGCGCGCTCCGCCGACGCGGCCGGGTGGAGATTGATTTCGCGATAAATCGTCTGGTACCCGAGCGAGCTCATCGCGACGAAGTAAGGGCTGGGATAGCAGAGGGCGATTCGCAGCGGTGCCTGCTTGAATACCGTCCCCCGCTCGTCGCGCAGCAGCGCTCGAGCCCGGTCCAGAGCTGTTCCTTGGCCATCCACGCTGAAGGACTTATCACCCCGGTGCTGGCATCGCCACGCGAGCCAGTCCAGGTCGCCCCGGAGCAGCCCCGGTGAGCAACCGCGCGCGGCGATCTTCTCGGCCGTTTTCAGCCCATTTCGGCGTCAGTGGATCGCGCACGCGTCGCCAGTCGAAGCAGATTCCTTTTGGCGCGCGACCTCGCGGGCGTCACCGGACCGCGCACGCCGCGAGTCCAAGCAGATTTCTTTGCCAGCGACCTCGCGATCCTTTGAATCGGTTGGCCAACTCGACGGCACACGCACAGGACGTCGAAATCAAGGTGGTTCGGCGTGAGCAAGACGAGCCCGAGGTGCGACAAAGAGAGACAACGGTGTGTTCTCAGATGTTTGTATTAGCGGGTTTTGCTGTCTATCCTTTTCTTCCATTCCTTCCAGATTCAAAGGGGTTCCCGTGAAGAATTTGGTCTTCGCTGCGGCTCTGCGAGCTGTTTGCGTTGCGACCTCGTTGATTGGCTTCGCGGCCTTGGCCCAGGGCAACGGCGTGCTGACCGGGAACGTGATCGACGCGGCGACCAAGGTTGCTCTCGCCGACGTCGTGGTCACCGCGACCTCGCCCAATCTGCAGGGGGAACAGGTGGTCGTCACCGACTCCAGCGGGCTGTATCGCATTCCGCAGCTTCCCCCGGGCATCTACTCACTGCGACTCGAAAAGGAAGGTCATAAACCCCTCGTTCGAGGCGACATCTCCCTGCGCGTCGATCAGACGCTGCGATACAACGCCGAGCTGCTCCCCGAAGCGATCCTGGGTGAAACGATTATCGTGGTGGCACGCCCGCCCTCGGTCGACATCGGATCGACGCAATTGAGCACCAGCGTCAATTCCGAGGTTTTTCAGCAACTGCCATTGGCCCAACCCGGAGGCAAGCACGGCGGTGCGCGGTCCTTCGAATCGTTGGCGGAGCTTGCCCCTACCGGTCAATCGGATCGCTATGGATTTTCCCTCAACGGGGCGACCTCGAATGAGAACGGCTTTTTGATCGACGGGCTGTCCGTCAATGACCCCGCCTATGGCAGCTTGGGCTCTCCGCTGACGCTCGACTTCATCCAGGAGGTCAACATCATCAGCGGTGGTTACATGCCTGAGTTCGGACGTGCCACCGGCGGAATCTACGACGTCGTCACCAAGTCCGGCTCGAACGAATTCCATGGATCGGTGTTCTCTTATTTCAGCCCCGGAGGGCTGGACGGAAGCGCCTCCACCATTACCCAGCAAGCCAACGCGATCACCACCACCACCCGGGCCTTCAACATCGGCAGCTTTGGCGCCGAGCTCGGTGGGCCGATCCTCAAAGACAAACTCTGGTTTTACGCCGGTTTCAGCCCTGCCTTCAGTCGCTATCAGCTCGAGCGAAATCTCAACATCCTCAATTTCAGCGCCAGTGGCGCGCGGATCCTCGACAGCAATGGCTTGCAGACGACGAGCCGGATCCCGGGCACCCAGCAGTTCTATTTCGCCGACGAGCGCAGTTATCAGTACATCGGCAAGCTCACCTTTCTCGTCGATCGCAACAACAATCTCACCTTGTCCGTCTACGGCACCCCCACCAATTCGGGCGGCAACAACGAGCTCGGGATAGACCCCTACAGCGGGCTTCCCGAGACCAATCTGCTCGATGGTCAGATCGGCGCCATCGCGCATCGCTACCTCTTCAACTCAAACAACGCCGCGTTGAAATGGTCTTCTTCGTTCCTCGACAAGCGCGTCCTGTTCGACGCGACGGTCGGCTGGCATCACCAGAACACCGCCGTCCGCGGAATGGATGGCTCGCAAGTGGGAAGCACTACCGGGCTCGCTTCGCAGCCAGACGTCTGGTGGACCAATGGCGGAACGGGTCCCCACAGCATCACCGAATTCGAACAACTGCCGGATCCGTCGCTTTGCAATCCAGGGGGGACGCCTCCGGTGTTGGCATGCCCGGTCGCCAATTACAACACCGGCGGACCTCGCGGACCCTACTGGCCACTGGGAGTTCCGATCAGCGAGTCGGCGATGGATCGGTATCAAGGTCGTTTCGTCGGCACCTTCCTCGCCAACCTCTATGGCCATCACATCGTGAAAGCCGGTGTCGATCTGGAGCGCGTCACCCTCCAGAAGGACAAAGGAATCGCCGGCACGGTTCAATATGCCGAAGACGGCGGCGGCAACTTCTTCGACTACCGCGAGTTCGGCTACCTGCGCGGACCGGATGACCCGGTGATCCAGCGCGTCGTCTCCGGGAACACCCACTCGACCAGCGTGGGCGCCTTCGTCCAGGACAGCTGGAACGTGAACGATCTGTTCACCTTGAATGCCGGCGTTCGCTGGGATTTGCAGGCGCTGGAAGGGACCAACGGCCAGGTCGCCATCTCCCTGCCCAAGGAATGGTCACCCAGGGTGGGGGTCATCTACGACTTCACCCGCGAAGGGCGATCGAAGGTTTACGCCAGCTATGCTCGCTACTACGAGAGCGTTCCCCTGAACATGATCGATCGTTCGTTTCCGGGAGATCGCTTCCTCTTCTCGAGCCGGCCGGCCGCTGTCTGCAATCCCGCCGATCCCGCCCAGGCTGCCGGCAGCTGCCGCGATCCCGCCAACTTGAACAGAATTGGTTCCCCGAACGACCCGAATCAATTCTGGGGCGGTTTCAACCAGGACACCATCCTCGTCGATCCGAAAATCCAACCCCAGTCCAACGACGAGATCGTCGCCGGGGCCGAGTACGAGGTGGTCCGAAATGGCCGGCTGGGAATGTCCTATATGCGCCGGCGGCTGAACGCGGCGATCGAAGACATGAGCCGCGATGAAGGGTTTACCTTCTTCATTGGCAATCCTGGACTGGGGATCGCGAAGAACGACTTTCCACAAGCATCGCGGAAATACGACGCGGTCACCGTCTATTTCAGCAAATCGTTTAGCGAGCTGTGGATGACCCAGGCGAGCTACACCTATTCCAATCTGCGCGGAAACTATTCCGGGTTGTTCCGGCCCGAGAACAATCAGCTCGAGCCCAATTTGACCTCGGACTTCGATCTCAAATCACTGATCGCCAACCGTTACGGTCAACTTCCGGGAGACCACACGCACATTCTCAAGCTCTTCGGAGCGAAGGAATTCAGCGTCGACAGTCATACCAGCCTGTCGATCGGCGTCTCGTACATCGGAAGATCGGGAAGCCCCCTCAATTACCTCGGGGCGCACTACGCCTATGGTCCATCCGAGGCATTGATCCTCCCTCGGGGATCCGCCGGCCGCCTGGACTGGATTCACAGCATCGACAGCCATCTGGGACTTCGCTATCGACTCTCCTCCGACTACGCCCTGAGCGTCGGGGCCGACATCTTCAACCTCTTCAACTTCCAGACGGCGACTGCGGTGGATCAGAATTACACCTTTGCCACCGTCCGACCGCTCGAAGGTGGCACGCCGGCCGACCTCAATACCTGCGATGCCAGCGACCCGACGCAACGAACGCGATGCCGGCTGACGAATTTCGACGGGACCCCGTTTTCCGGCGCCAAGAATCCCAACTTCCTCAAACCCATCGCTTACCAGCTTCCGCGCAGCTTCCGCTTTACTGCGCGCCTGAGCTTCTAGACCCCATGACCTACTCCGCCATCATTCGGTGCGTCGCGCGAACCGGTGTCGCATTGTTGCTCGTCGCTGGTTGTAGCCTTTCGCAGAGCCCGGCGACGTGCGTCGTCGGGCAAGGAGGCTGGTTTGCCAAGTATACGTTGATGGCCAATCAGCCCGTGGGCGCCTGTTCTCAAAAGCAAGGCGAGGGGCTGGGCGTCCGAAAATACTTTCCGCCCGGACAGAATCCGCAAGTGGCGATTCAGACGGACACGCTAGGAAACATGGCGCTGCAAACCCCTGGCGATCCGAATCCCATCGACCGCCCCTACTCGATTGGCGCCCTGACCCAGGATGCGCCGGATGCGAATCAAATCTGTTCCATCCCCACGCTGAGCACGGCAGAGCAGAACGTGGGCGGCTCCGACATTTCTTATGCCTGGAGCAATGTGAGGTTCGTCGTCCAGCCCAACGTTCCAGGAACCCAGATGATCGCCAGCCTTCGCTACACCGAAGGGTGCACCGCCGAGTACAAGGCGGTAGGAATGCAGCCAAATGCGGACTGCTTCGCGGTGGATGCCCAGGGGACTCCGGTTCTGGATCAGTCCGGTAATCAGGTCCCCGATGACATGCGATGCGGTCCCGGGTATTTCCCGCAGACGCAGGTGAATCCTGATTTTGCGGTGAGATGCGACCCGGTGCTGCTCAAGTGCGTACTCACCGCCGACCCCCCATCGCTCGTCGCTCGATAGGAATTGTGAAGTAGGAATTCCCCGCTTCGCGGGGCGGTTTCTCCACCATCGCTGGTGGACCCGTCCTGAAACTATTCGAAATAAAACGACCGCGCGGTGGGGCACACACCGCCGATGACCCACTTTGCCGGTGGTGAGCTGGCTTCTCGGGCCTGGCGCGGCGCGGTACGATCGCCTGTCGCTTCCGGCAGTGGCTTTGATTGACACACCGGCTTTCTCGAAGGCCGGGAACGCCGATGGCGATCTGCCTTCGAGAGTCCTGGTTCTCATGTTTGACGCCGTTCTGAATTCAAAGGACTTGACTGGCAGACGGTTCGGAACGGGAGCGATCTTTTCGATCACCTTGCACGGCGGTGTGGTCGCCCTCATCCTTTGGGTTTCAACAAGTGAGCCCGCTATCAAGAGCCAACCGGATCTGGCAGTGAAGTTCA
>WNEZ01006344.1_pt1 | contig 14657 bp, 9 predicted proteins | sample 5400521 | NCBI WGS metagenome assembly WNEZ01 (sample SAMN13153339, study PRJNA577476) | soil metagenome | isolation source: 120 cm saprolite under Douglas fir tree site 2 hole 1 replicate 1 | place: USA:California | collected 2015-04-18
TATGTTGACACGTCCGCCAGAAAATCGGCCAGCATTCCGTAATGCGCTACGCCCTCGGAATTGTAGTCCCACATCTTGGTTCCCAGACCACTCTGCTGGAAGGTCATGTCAGTTGAACCTACCGTTAGCTTGAACGGATAGGGAACTGTCGACAATTGCGTGCCGCAATGCGTACTCTTCGCTGTTATTGGCGGGGCGCATCGCGGGGGCATCCCCGGGGCGAAGCCATCCGTGTCCGTCCCAAATCCTGCCGCCGCACCGCCCATCACCTGCACCACATGTTCGTAATTCTCCGCCCATTGATAGGCGTTCGAGTCCCCTGTCCCAATCCCCGCCATACCATGAAGCTTGGCAATCTTCTGGTACTGGTCGATGCTCGTCGTTCGATCGCTTACATCCACACTTCCTCTCGGCTGGCCCTTGGAAAAAAAGCCGCGCAAGCCGCTGTGCCCGCTGTTCAAGGGGTAGCCGCTGCCCACGTTCGTCGCGATTCCAATCGCCGCGTTTTTGGATGCGTCAGACATATGATCGATGTCAATCAGCATCCCATGCCGCATCATCTCCTTGATTGCGAAGATTCCCTGGTCGGAGAGGCCAGCTTTGTTCTGCTGCGCAAACGCGCTGCGCACTACCTGGGCCTGGGCCTCGCCTACCATGTCCTGCATCATCGTGACCGCTACTTCCTCGAGACTCCAAACCGTACTTGAACCACCCGAGCCCAGGCTGATGACCACCTGCGCGATTGCGGACGGGGATATCGGACTGGCCAGCGGCACCGCAACGGTGTTCGCTGTGAATTTGTCCCACCCGGGTTGCCCCGCGGGCTTTAACGTAATCGCGGGAAGGGAAGTACCGTCACGCAACTGCACCATCGCCGTGGCCGAGGCATTCGTATCGAGAGGCGTGTCTCCGGTGATGACCACGAATTGCATGTGGTCAAATGTTGTCGTGGATCCGCCCGACGGCACAGTCATCGTGAAGTTCGGCTGCGCGGTAGTGAGAGTTATCTCGCATACAGGATACGCAGGCAGGCTCGGGAACGTCGTGTTCAGCCTTACTTTTCCCGCCGCCTTCAGCGCCGCGACTTCCAGCCAGCTATTCATCTGGAAATGATAGTTCATCGCCTCCCAGGCATTGTCCGGCGGTTGCGGCGGCGATGTACATTGCAGGGGCCAGTAGTGGCCGTCTTCCCGAAAGGTCGAAAAGTTGAACAAGTCTACGTATGCGGCGGTTGCGCCGAACGCGTTGTCCAGCACGTGGACCGGGAAGATATAGCGCACCCCCTCGCCGTACAACTTCTCAATCTCTGAGCTGATTTGCGCGTTGGTCGGCGGTTGCGGCATCGGTTTGAAGTTACCGATATTATCAATCTCCACCCCTAGAACCACGGCCAGCTTGTTCGAACGCACGATGCGGGCCAGATCGTCCGCCGTCAGCGCCACTTCCATGAAATCCGCGTGCCTGCCGACAAACGCTTTGATCTCCGCCAACTGAAGATCAGCGGAGGTTCGATCATCGGTGGGATAATCGCAACCGCTGGCCGTGGCGTCCGCAAGCGTCTTGTTATTCACTGCCAGCGCCACCATCACCCGCAAACCGGAGTTAACCGCGCGCTGTATCCAGTCCACCCACATTTTTTGGTGAGTAATATCATTCCAGACCGGCCAATCGCCAAACCCGGGAAAGCCCAGGGCGTCCGGGCCTATCGGCGCGGCGTCATTTAAGGTTTCCACGGCGTAAATGACTCCGGCACGTATGCTGTCGCCACAGAGATTCGTGAAAGGATTCCAGAGACCGTGTGTCGACGCATCGTGGCCGAGAGCCTGTTCCACGCTGGTAGCGCGGACATTTTGATTGCAATTTGGGTCGGCGGGAAGTAATGAGCCTATATCCACGCCCCCGTAAAGGAGCTTGCCGCCGAATCCAACATTCGCGAGCGGGTGGGTATGGAGATCCACATAGCCGGTCAAGGGAGCGGGTGGGGCCTGCGGCTCAGGACATTTCACGTTTAGCCGGAAAGAAAAGTCCGCCGGCGTTCCGCTTGGCGTGCGGGTTTCAACAGAAACTGCACTGGCGCCTGAATGCCCGGGGCCTGTGACGATCTCGGCCGCGTCACCGCTGGTGTGGTCCTGGCCGATGGTTCCCGAAACACGGCATTCGTTAATCGGACTCTCGAAAGTGACTTCATAGTGTCCGGGACTGTAGCGCACCGCTCTCAGCACGCCGTTACTCGACACGACTTCGCCGGACTTCCCGACGCTCGCGGAGAAGTCGCGGCAAACTGCCTCACGCCTGGCAAAAGCAAGGAGAAAAACGAAGAGGAGAATTGGTCTTACTCTCATTTCTTTGCTCCTGTCCTGCTCGTCGTAGCCAACCTTCGTGAAGTAGTGCCGCATCAACTCAGGTTTTCAGCAACACAACAGTGTAGCCACCAACGAGTTTGCCCCCCGCGAGATGACGCAACCGTAGAACCTGAGCGTCGTTCGGCTTCAAATCCGGAGCGTCGGCATGGAAGGTGACCTTCAGTGGGTCGCAGTGCTGCTGAAACTTGATCCGTGGTTTAAAGAGCGGCGGGGGATTGCCGGGAGACGGCGGCGTTTTGGGGCTGCGGAGTGTCGGTGTAGAGAATCCTGCCGTAACTGTCCCTGCTGGCGGATGGAACACAGGATTTCGGGAGCCCGTGTAAAGCTTCAACCACTCCATCGTCGACGGGGCATCGGCCGACACATCTGCTTCTGCCTGCGAAGGCGCGATCGGATATCCAAGGCTGAGATTCAGGTCGATTGTCGCGGGAGAGGAAGCCTGGACAACGGCAATGTTCCGCTGCGCCACGTGGCGATCCGCCGCGGCCGAAAACTGGCTTGGACTGACGGCGTCGAGAATCGGCTCAAATACACGCACCACCAGGCACTCGTGGCCATTGTTCTCGAACGTCGGCACCCACGTGACCGGACAGCGCACAATCGCATGGCAGCCTTCGCTCATCCACGTTCCATAGGACTCATTCACGGCCACCCAGTTCGGATAAAGCGTAAACCTGTTGGCTAAATCCACCCAGGCGGCTCCGATTAGATTCGCGTCCGCTTGCGATATTCCGAGAGTGGGGTTGAACCAGTAGAATTCCACGCGAGCACGATGCACGGGCGCCTTGCCAAAATTCCATACGTGCGCGTAGAGAGTATTCGGCGCATTGGCTTGCGCTACTCCCCCAAAGGTAGAGGGTAACGGGGGAGCGCTCGAAGCATCCTGATTCGGGACGACTAAGATATCCGGTGACTCCCAGAACGGGCCGCTGAACGGTCGGTCGCCTCGGTCACCCGATGCGGTGCGGATCAGCAGATACGGGAGGAATTCATCCTTCCTCGGACCAAACGTCGGCCCGTTTTTCAGAATGTTCTGGATTTGTCCCTTAAACCACGGGATCTCTCCCGGGTCTCCCGACGGAGGCTTGCCAATTGTCCATGGCGGCACGTTCGATGTGTTCACCTTCAGCGGTGGGATAGTCTGTGGAATAATGACGGTTCCCGGCTGGGTCGTGATATTCGGGGGCGGACACTTCACAGGCTTGCCGCAATCACAAGTCTGGGTCTCATGCGCAACCACGATGTTCACGCCTGTCAAGCTACCCAGCGTGACCAAGCCGAGCATCTTCAAGAGTTCCCGCCGGCTTGGATCGGCGAGATCGTGGTGGCACGGGCACTCGCACAGAAATGGAGGATTCTTTTCGGTCATGGGTTCACTTCTTCGTTCTTTCCTGAAACTGACCCATCGTCCCCAGTTTTCTAGTTCCTCACCCTTCTACGAACTCTATTTAGGCTGAGTCTTGCGCTCCAGCGTTACGCCACCGCAGGTGTTATCGGGCGTGCGCTGCCACCACCGCAACTTCAGCGGAACTGTCGGGTCCCACGAGGTCGGCGCCGCAAAATCCAGCGAGTGATCCGCCTGCGGCGGCCAAGTGCAGGGCTGGAAGAATGTATTTCCCTCTGGGTCCGGTTGGGGTCCGCCTAATTGACCTGTGCTGCGCAGCCAGTCCCACGCGTGATAGCCATATCCCGGGTCAGCATCCAGATTCCAATCGACCAGTGGAACGTGGGTGCCATCGGATTGCACCGGTGCTCGCGTCTCCAGCCAGATCAGGTATTTCGAAAAGATGTCGGCGTCCCCCAGATACAGTCGCGGAGTCACGCTCTTTCCTGCGCTGTCGGCCTGTGCCGGATCGACGGCTAGATCCAGCCGATCGCGTATTTCCGGGTCGGCATCCACCGGACCGAACAGGACCGATGGGCCGGAACCTGCCGCGTACGGTCCCGAGGTCGTTGGCAGATTCGTGAGGCCGTCGGTGTCGTGCATTTCCCGCACGGACGCCGGATAACTCCAGGGCGTGCGATACTCCGCTGTGTTGCCTTTCGAATCCAGCGGGATCGAGTGCGGATAGTTCGGATCGCGGTAGGTTTCCTTCGGGCCGGTCTCGGGAGGAGGAAGCAGGCCCCCGAACACATCTCCGTCGAGATTCAGGACTTCCGTAAAAGAGCCGCCCTCCGTGTTGCCGATCTGAACCAGTATCGAAGCTACTTCATCTTTCATCGGCAACATGTAACCTGTCATCACCAGCACGCCGCGAAACGTCTTCAGCAACTGAAACAGCGGCAATATGAAGGCGTAGTAAGCCCCAAGTCTGAGCGGATACGTAATCACATCCGCAAGCACCGCCCAGGCCAGCGTCGCCAGATAGATAGCGACCTGCACAATGAACAGGAGAACGCTGATGACCGCCAGAAAGAAGTCCAGCAGGTCATTCCAAAAATTGCTGTCGGTCGGGCCCGGCGCGGGACCAAGATCGGGGATCGCCGGAAAATCCAGGTTCGGGAAAACGTCAGGGGGGTCGGGGGGCTCGTGAGAGAATCCATCCAGCGTTGCGAACTTCAGGTACAGATAGAAAAGATCGTAGGCTTCGCTGATCTGTTGCGCCTGCGGCCGTCCGTCCGTGGGATCCAATATGACCGGGTGTGCCGGCGGTTGTGCCGTGTCCGGGTACCACGTATCGAGCATCGTTTGCCGCAGAAGATCCGCCAGCGCGCCAGGCAGTTTGGAGTCCTGATCCAATGCCTTGCTCCGCAGCCAGCAATCGCGGAGCGTTCCGCCGGTGGGATAGGGAGGGCGCGACACCGCATTGCCCGTCATTTTGTCAAACGCAATGTCGTAATACAGCGCGGATTCCGTCAGTTGCGGGTAATTCATCCCCATCATCGGGGACAGCGGATCGTTCAGGTACCACAGCGCATCCATGTGGTTTTCCGTCAGATGGTGGCGCTGCCAGTGCAGCCGGTACGGCCCGCCCACAATCGAATTCACATACGCATGGCCGGTCACGTCCGTGGCCACGTGCGTGATGTATCCCAGCGCGTAGGCCATCACCGACTCGTCCTTGGTGGCCATGGCATTCTTCCACAGGTTCCGCGCGAATTGCCCGGTTGCACGGTAGTGCAGCATGTCCGACCAGAAAAACGCCTGTTCGTCGTAACCCACATCCAGCCCAAGCGAAAAGAACTTCCACCAGTCATTCAATCCAATGACGTAAACTTCCAGGTCCGCGATCAGAATATTCTTCAATTCCCCAAGGATCGTTCCCACCGTTTCCGAGAGCCCTCCCGTCAACTGGCTCATTTCTTCGGCCAGGTTCTCGGTGATGGGCCCCAGATACTGCTGGTACTTTTCAATCCACGGGTCCAGGTCCGCGTACAGCTTTTCCAGAAAATCAAGAACCGTGATCAATATGCTCGAGATGCTGATGGACTGGCAGCCGACCTTGGCATTATGAAAATCAGGAAGAAAGAAAAACAGGTCCGGCCCGACGGCGCCGAGGTTCGCGAAGTTTGGGTGATTCTGCATAATCTGGCCGAGCTTGGTCATGTCCGCGCCGGTCCAGGTGGGATTGATGTACGAGCTTCCGACAACCTGATAGCCATTCTTTGCCAGCTGACTTCCCGCATGGCGCATTGAACTCATGTGGATGTAGGGACCTGGCATGTTGAACCTCGCGCGACTATCGCAATTCCCGAAAACAGCTCATCTTCGGACCGTTTACCACCACCGCAAGACGATCCCAGCCTTGAACTGAAAATTGTTCTGAGTCGACCCGTTGAAGCGCGTCAGCAGGTAGTCCACTTCCGCGACTCGAATCGCAAAAAAACAACTCTTCCAGGGCTTGACGTCGAGGCCGCCGCCCGCCGCGAGCGAAAACGCATTTGTCGACGCGGCCAGCGCGGGAAAACCCGACGTCCCGTGGATGCCGCCAAAAAGCACCTGACCGAACGGCGTAACCCGGCAACACTTGCGGTAAGCGAACTTCGGCCCGAACAGATAGGTCGTTGCTGTTCCATTCGTCGCCGGAGCCGGACGGTTTGTTTTGCACGCGTCGATGTTCCCAACAACACCGAACCACGTGTTGAAATTTACTCCGACGGAGCCGTATCCCCCGTTGCAGTTCGCCGAGGCTCCCACCGAGGGATTGAAGCGGAGATACATATACCCGGCCGACGCTTCGGCTTTCGGAAAGTTCTGAGCGGACGCAGGAAGGGAGAAGGCTAAAAAAAGAGCGGCCAGCAATTCAGATCGTCGCATGTTTCCCTCCCGGGGAAGGAGGAGCACCGTCAGACTGGACGACAGCTGATTGCGCGTTTATATCGCATCATCGCTAAATGTCAACTACTTTTTTATTACACAGGTAGAGGATTGTTGGAATCTAAACTTAGAACTGTCGCTTATTTTTCGCCTACTCCCTTACTCCCAAACAAAACAGGGCGGAAAGAAAAGGTAAAACAAAATGCCTTATCTCAATTCAGTAACACTCGTCGGGTTTGTTGGTTCTGACCCGGAGCAACGTCAGGCGAAACAAACCACTCGACCCTTCCTCATCGTCACCCAACGTCGGACCTTTGCATAAATCTAGTGAAATGATGCCACTACCCCCCCATTGGACCCTTAACGGGCACCTGAGTATTTGCAGAACAGAGGCAAGTCGCGTAGAATCTAGGGCGCGGGGTGGAGCAGCCTGGTAGCTCGTCGGGCTCATAACGCGCCAATTACCAACCGGCTCTGCCGGATTCAAACGACTTAGCCCTCTTCTCAGCCTTGAAAACCTCTCAAAACGGGATATTCTGGGCACTTAACGGGCACCTGAGAATCACATGTTGCTGCTTGCGCTAGACCACAGCAGCACGCCCGACCGTCCGCTTAGAAGGTAAACCCAGATGGCGTCATACGGGTGCTCGGAGGACCCGTCTGGTCGGTATCTTTTGGTGGTCCCGGTGGCGGCTGACGTCTTTTTTCCGAATGCAGCGCGCCTGCCTTGGGCGCACACCCCTCGACTCCAACAACTCCGTCCATTTCTTCTAACTACTAACGTTTCCAACAAATCGGGGAATCTGCTTTTCGCTCAAAGATATCTCGAATGGATTGAAAACGTTGGATTCTGGCACAGTGGATCTGAATCATCTACGAAGGAGACGAGAACCTCTGCCTGTCGCGCAGGAGGTCGCGGGTTCGAGCCCCGTCGCTCCAGACAAATTTGTCGCCCTAATGCTTGTCTGTTTGTTCCGCTCCTACTCTGGCAGAACGTGTTTTCACGCGGAACCACGAAAGCCGGTACAGCCGCTAATGCCGTCAGCACGACGGGGCTGGACCGTTGTGCGGTCGCTCCTACTACAGCGTGGAAGAGGTCCAATCCTTCGTCTCGGTTCGTCTTAATCTGCCCGACGAGGAACAGCGTGCTGCGCATCAGGATTCCAGCCAAAGCGATTATACCGAGGATTGAATCGAGTCCGAAAGGCTGCCTGAACACGAGGAGAATTGGGACGACTCCCACCAGCCTCAGCGGTGCCGTCAGTAGGGTCATCGCCTCTGCGGGAAGTGACCGGACTTGAAGAATGATTACGACGAGCATGCAGACCACCATGATCGGGATTACCAGGGCCGTGATTCACCCCAAATCCTGGTGCAGGAGTGCCCATCCAGAGGTAGGGGCCTCCGAAAAAGCACTAGCGGGACAATATGCAGCTCAGTTTTGGCATATGTCTATTCCCCTTTTGATCGTTCAGAATCAACGGCTCAACCACAGGATCGTCGGCACTGTAATTGCCAAGGCGAGCGTCGAGACAAGAAGCATAGAAGCTGCTTCCGACTCGACCGCTTTGTACCGAGCTGCAAAGAGCACGACCACGGTAGCGAGCGGAAAGCTGCAGCACACCAGCGCCTCGCGCGCGAATGGACTAACAACATGCAAAAGATGCAGTAGAACGAACAGAACTGCGGATTGCACGGTGATACGAGCAAGCGAACCGACTAATACGCGAGGCGAAAAGCGAACGGGATGAGCCGCTAAGATGAGACCTACTGCAAAAACCGCTACCCCGGAAGTGGCTGAGCCGATCAGCTCAAAACAGCTTGCTACCACAGCTGGCAGGTGGATGCTCGCAAGGACAACTGCGATCCCGAGGATGGGCGCCCATAGGAGTGGTGATTTCACGCCAGACTTCAATCCCGTTACGATGGCGCTCGGCTTCGAAGGATCCGTGGCGACCTGCTGATGCTTCGCCGCTGCATCCATTTCCAGTAGGACGACTGCTAGGGGCACCGTTAGGTTAATTGCCAAGGCCACGAGTCCCACGGCCCCGCCGCTGGTCGGTCCTAAAAGCGGTTCGAGAACAGCAAGGCCAAAGACTGGGGTAGCGGAGGTCGCGAGCATAAGGGCATAGATGATGGAAGCCGTCCCACTGAGTGACTTCACAAGCCGCAGGAGCAGCCAGGCAGCTACGAAAAGGCCGGCATGGGAAAGAATTAGTGCCAGAACAAGACGACCCTGCTCCAAAAGAAGGTCTTTCCGAATGTCGGTCATGCTGACGAACAGAGACGCGGGCAGTGCAAACGTAAGCGCAAGTTTGCTTAAGCCCGCGGACTGGTCCGCATCGAAGGCATTGCGCTTGCCGGCGGCGTAACCAAGTGCAAGGACAAAGAAGACGGGAGTTAGCGCTCCAAATAATCCGCCAATGTTCATAAGAGACCTCCTCTAAACCGCTGCCAAAAACATCTCTAGAACTCCACCTTTGTTCTGAATCCGAAGACAACAGCGCGATTCGTGCTTCCACCCACGTTGGCGTAATACTGGATCACCGGCTGCAAAAGGAGCATTGGTGCAACGTCCAACAGTGCGTTGAACTCAACGCCCTGCTCGGTCTTCCAAGAGGACATTCCAGGAGCGAGGAAGTCTGGGCTCAGGCTGTTTCGCACATAGCCCAGCGACATGGTGTTGTGAATGTGCAGAGGCAGCGGCTCGTTGAAGCGGAGACCTGCCGTGAGCAGCGTATTGTTGCGGTTGATATCCGGAGGACTCCAGTCATACGCAAAGGTCGCGTCCAAACCCTTTGCCCCTTTTGGGTCCACGCGCCAAAGAGCTTGGCTTGCCATCCAATACAAGAGGTAGTTGCCCGACCGCGGTGTCGCACTCGTCGGGGACGCGAATTTTCCGGGATTGTAGGAGGCGCCGAACTGATAGACGCCGGAATATCCCTTTCGGCCTTCGACGTTGTCAAAGGCGCGCACGGACGACGCCTTCTTGCCCGGAGTGAAACCAATCTCCGAAACACTCACTGGAGTTCCGTTGAACTGCGGAACCAACCCGGTTGGGTTTTGTGAAAAAGGCGAGCGAACCGCAGCCAGCACCATCGATTTCACGTAGAGGTTGTGAATCGGTGCGACGCGGATTTCCACGGCCGGTGTCGAGGGCGGGTCGAACGACTCGAAGGTCGTAAATAGATTGCCCAACGCATAGCCCATGGGCTCGAAGATGAAAGACGCCGCGTAATGCTGTGCTCCTTAGAAATCTTGACCTGCGAACTGGCCCACCCGTGCAGTGATACGTTCAACCAGCCATCTCTTCTCAATCCACCACGAATCGAGGCGGCATGTATTCGCGCTGCACATCCCGCTGGGACTGGTCAAAAGGCCCAGATATGCTCCGAGATTGCCGCCGCCCTGCCACAGCGCTGTCGCATGGAAATACAGCCCCCGCTGACCGGTCAGCGCGCCAAAATCGATGTCCACCGTCCACCGGAATCGGTTCCAACTCGCAAATCGCTCTTTCTGCTCGCTTTTGATGTTCCAGAGGGAATCGCTGACGTACTGAAAATCAAAGTTCACTCCACGCTCTTGCAGGCGTGTCCGCTCACCGCCCCAGTCCCCGAAAAGGTGACCGTGCGGGCCCTGACCCGTCTCGTGACTGTCCGGGCCGGGGAGCTGTTCCTGCGGTTCCTGTTGCTGAGTCTGCGAGCGAACCGGGCAAGCGAACAGGCAAACGCTGAGACCCAAGGAAAACAGGAACGAACACATAGTGCGACGAACCAAGCGCGTTCGCCGCACGTTCTCAGGCTCTGGCCGTTAATCCTGCCGCTTCGTTTACATATTCCGGCTTGTAGACATGCTTGCGGATAAACGCCACCATGTCAGCCGGACGAGCTACCCTAGCCAGACCGGAGTCGAAGACGAGTTTCGCCACTCGCGCGGCTGTCTGAACTTCGACCTCCAGGATGTTGGACTGCGGCGGGAACAGCATCCCTAGTTTCAACTGTTCGGGGGTCACCTGGTCGGCGACGGCATGTGCGGCCTCGATGAACATTTCATCGGTCACGCGCTTCGCGTTCGTGGCGTAAATGGCCATACCGACGGCGGGGAAGATATACAAGTTGTTGGCTTGTGAAGGCAGGAACGTCTGTCCGGCGAGGTGAACCGCAGGGAATTGCACACCGCCAGCGTAGACCGCCTTGCCCCGAGACCAGGCGTAGGCCTCCTCAGGTAGACATTCGTGTTTCTCGATCGGGTTGGAAAGGGCAAAGATGATTGGCCGCGCGTTGTGGCGTGACATCGCCTCGACCACCTCCCGCGAGAACAGTTTGCCCACGGTGCTGACACCGATGAGGGCCGTCGGCTTGAAGTCCTCGACGGCCGCGACAATCTGTGGGTGCTCGGTCGCGAGATCGGGATGATTAAAGGGTTTGCTGGGCGGCAGCTTGTGCGCGTAGAGCAGCTTGTGTACGGCAAGGCCCGGACGCCCTGCAACTACGAGCCCTTGGGTGTCGAACATCCTGATCTGTTGCCGGGCCTCTTCGGGCGCGATGCCTAGCTGGCCCAGCGCGGAGACAATCAGGTCGGCGAGACCGATGGCGGCAGAGCCCGCGCCTAGAAAGAGGATGTGCTGGTCCTTGAGCTGGCCGCCGGTGATCTTGAGCGCGTTGATCAGCCCGGCGAGCGTGACGCCGGCCGTGCCCTGGATGTCGTCGTTGTAGCACGAGACCTTGTTGCGGTAGCGGGCAAGCAGTGCAATCGCATCGACCCCGGTCCAGTCCTCGAAGTGGATGCAGCAGTTCGGAAAAACCTCCTGAACCGCCTCCACGAACTCATCCACGAAGGCGTACAACGCCTCGGTGGAGGGACGGTGCTGCCGCAGGCCGACGTAGAGCGGATCGTGGAGATAAGGTTCGTTGTTCGTGCCGGCGTCCAGGTACATCGGCAGCAGCCCCTGTGGTGGCACTCCCGCCGCCGCAGTGTAGAGCTGCAGTTTCCCAATGGGAATGCCCATGCCGTTGGCGCCCAGGTCGCCTAGGCCTAGAATGCGGCCGGCGTCGGTCACGCAGATGAAGCGCACGTCTTTGACCGGCCAGCTCTGCAGCACCTCCCTCACGTGACCCTTGCGAGTGATCGACAGATACATCCCGTGTGGGCGGCGCATGATGTGGTCGAACTTAAGGCAGGCCTCGCCAATCGTCGGATCGTAGACGATCTCGAGGAAGCGGGCTGGGTCCGACATTAGGGTGCGGTAGAACAGGGTCTCGTTCGTGTCGAGCAGATTCATCAGGTAAATGAACCGGTCGAGGTCGGTGGCCTTTTCCTTCAGCTGCAGCAAGACACGGGTCAGCTGAGTCTCAATCGACTCCGTTACGTCGGGTACGAGGCCAACAATACCGAGCGCCTGCCTTTCGGCCTCGGTGAAAGCGGTCGACTTGTTGAGCGAGGGATCCCGGAGCAATTCGATTCCGTGCTTGGCGGTGCTTGTCATGTAATTACCTTCCTTTCGTTTTATGTGATCCAGAACCTGTGATCTTCCATTACCCGGCAGTCGCGACATACGCCTTGACCATCTTCGTTGGATCGACGATGCGGTCGAACTCGTTCTCCGTCACGAAGCCGAGCTTCAGCGCGGCAGCCTTCAGCGTGAGGTCGTTGTCCAGCGCGTAATGTGCGATCTTCGACGCCTTGTCGTAGCCAATGACCGGCGAGAGCGCCGTCACAAGCATCAGCGAACGCTCGACGTATTCGTTGATCTTCTTCAGATTGGGCTTCGTCCCCTCGACCAGGAATTTGCGGAAGTTCGTGCACCCATCGGTCATGATGGTGATGGAGTGAGTAACGTTGAAGATGATCAGGGGCTTGTAGACGTTCATCTCGAGGTAACCACCGGCGCCGCCGAATCCTACTGCGACGTCGTCGGCCATCACCTGCACGGCGATCATCGTGAGGGCTTCGGCTTGGGTGGGGTTCACCTTGCCCGGCATGATCGAGGAGCCAGGCTCGTTTTCCGGAATCAACAGTTCGGCAAAGCCGGCTCGCGGCCCGCAGGACATCAGTCGGATGTCGTTGGCGATCTTGTAGAGTGACACGGCCAGCGTGCGTAGTGTGCCGGAAAGCTGTACCAGAGCATCGTGAGCGCCCTGCACGGTGAATTTGTTCGGTGCTGTGACAAACGGCAAGCCCGTGAGCTTGGCGATCTCGGCCGCGGCTGCCTCGGCGAAGCCGGGCGCGGAGTTGATGCCGGTGCCGACGGCCGTGCCGCCGAGCGCGAGGCGGTAGACGCCCTTCAGCGCATCTTCGATCCGATCGAGGTCGTCCGCCAACGCGCCCTCGTAGCCCGACCATTCTTGCCCGAGTGTGAGTGGCGTGGCGTCTTGCATGTGGGTGCGGCCGATCTTGACGATGTCTTTCCACTGCTCGACTTTCGCAGCGATTGCGTCGTGCAGCGACTTCACGGCCGGGATCAGCCGTTGCTTCACATTGACGGCGGCAGCGATATACATAGCCGACGGAAATGAGTCGTTCGACGACTGGGACATGTTGACGTGGTCGTTGGGGTGAACCGGCGTCTTGCTCCCAAGCGGCGTACCAGCGATCTGGCAGCAGCGGTTGGAGATCACCTCATTCACGTTCATGTTGAATTGCGTACCGCTGCCCGTCATCCATACATGCAGGGGAAACATGTCCTGATGCTCACCTGCGAGGATCTCGTCGCAGACTTGGACGATCAACTTGTGGCGCTGGTCGTCGAGCCGCCTGCCGGCATGGTTGGCATTGGCGGCCGCTTTCTTCAGGGTAGCGTACGCCGTAATCATCTCCCGTGGGATTAGGTCTTTGCCGATGCTGAAGTGCTCAAGCGAACGCTGAGTCTGCGCGCCCCAGAGCTTGTCCGCTGGAACGTTCACCTCGCCCAAGCTGTCGGTTTCCTTTCGAATTTCTGCCATTTTATTCCTCCTTCTTTTTTAAGAATTCTTACAAAATGCTGCCCTCGTACACCTGCTCGAACAACTTCACATTCTGTCGGTAGTCCACGTGAACGCCGACAAGCACGGGTCCAGGAGTGTCGAACGCCTTTCGCAGGGTAGTAGTTATCTGATCTGGACGATCGATTCGGAGGCCCGTGGCACCAAATGCCTCCGCGTACTTGACCGGGTCGACAGGCCCAAAATCAACGCCGGAGACGCGGTTGTACTTAATGCGTTCTTGCGCGGCCACCATGTTGTAGGTGCCATCGATCCATATCATGTGCACGAGGTGGGACTTCAATCGAACCGCGGTCTCGAGCTCATTTGCCGAGAAAAGGAAACCGCCATCTCCTGAAATCGAAAGAACTTTTTCCTGAGGACGCACGAGTGTGGCTGCGATACCCCAAGGCAAGGCAACACCGAGCGTTTGCTGTCCATTTGAGATGAGAAGCTGTCGCGCGCGGAAGCTGTAAAGATAGCGCGCCAGATACATACTGAACGACCCCATGTCCGAGCACACCGTCACATCGGGTGTGAGGAGGTCTTGGAGTTCTGCGATGAGCCGCAGCGGATGAATCGGAATGCCAGACAAGCTAGCCGCTTCGGCCCTCATCTGTTCGCGATCCTCGGCTATTCGAGACAGGAGAGCCTTGGAGGAGGCGTCCATTGGAGGCCGGCGCAGGAGCGGAGTCAATGCGCCGAGTGTTTCTTCGATGCTCCCAATCAGTTCGACTGCGGGATCGTAATTGTTCTCGATTTCGGCGGGAACAACATCAACATACACGATCGTGCGATCTCGACCCTTGTTCCACAGAGATGGCCAATATTCAACCGCGTCGTATCCGATTGTGAGCACCAGGTCCGCCGCGTTCAACACCTCGTCCGCCGGCTGATTTGCGAGCTGGCCCACGCGGCCTGCAAAATAGGGAAAGAGATCCTGAGAGATCCCCCCCGCCGCCTGAAAAGTTCCGACCACGGGCATCGCGCACGTGTTTAACAAGGCTCGAATGGCATCGGCGGCTTTTGGCTTGCTGGCCATGAGCCCCAGAAAGACTACCGGGGATTTAGCAGAAT
>WNEZ01009879.1_pt1 | contig 14657 bp, 16 predicted proteins | sample 5400521 | NCBI WGS metagenome assembly WNEZ01 (sample SAMN13153339, study PRJNA577476) | soil metagenome | isolation source: 120 cm saprolite under Douglas fir tree site 2 hole 1 replicate 1 | place: USA:California | collected 2015-04-18
AGGGCGGATCATCAGCCATGCCGCAGAAGCACAATCCAATCGATGCGACCAGTGCGATCGCGTCAGCGCAATTAGCAGTCGGAGTGGTGCCGGTGATCCTGTCTGCCATGGCACAAGAACACGAGCGGGCTGCCGGCGGATGGCAGGCGGAATGGATGGCGGTCCCCAACCTGTTCCGCTTCACGGCGAGTGCAGTCGAGCGGGTTCGTGACGCAGTTGGCGGACTCCAGGTCGATCCAGCACGCATGAGAGCGAACCTCGACCTGACTGGAGGGTTGATTATGGCCGAGTCGTTGACGATGACACTCGCTCTACACCTGGGTAGACCTGAGGCGCAACGTATCGTCAAGGCGCTCTGCGATCGTGCTGTCAGATCAGGCGTGCATCTCCGTCAAGTCGCCCTGGAGGAGGTACACATGCAGACCATCCTCTCACCAGAGGAGATCGATCGGGCCTTTGACCCTGGCGCATATCTGGGCTGTACAGATGCATTTATCGACCGGGCACTCAGATCCTACCGCGAGGTCCAGTCGTTGGGAGGTGAAGTATAGTGGTTTGGTTCAGCACAGTCCCGCTCATTCACTCGGCTGAGGGCATTTCGCCTGTAAAATAGATATTTTCATCTGCTTCCCTGACTGGCACAGACATCGCGCTTCCTAACTCAGAAGCCCTCCCATGTTTGAGCTAAAACACGTTTGGGGGAGCGGATGAGATCAGGACGTCCCGCCTGTTGAGCAGCCAAAGCGACGATGATGGTGGCCGTGTAGGTGAGGGCGACCTGCCGAACCATGTTGGACCATCCAGAAAGAGGAGGGCGTTGCAGGTGCAAGAAGAGAAAAACGCGACCAAAGAAGCGCTCAATGGAACAGCGTTTGCCCAATTCTTCTTTGGTCCAGGTGGGAGGCAAACAGGAGCGGTTTTTCTGGCGTTTAGGATTCCAAGGGATGACCGCAACAGCGCCCAGGGTCGCATGAATCCAGGCGATGAGGTGCAGCCCCCAATAGGCGGCATCCAAACGGATCACCCGTGGGCAGATGTGATACAGATGGACCGCCCAGGCCAAAAGTGGCTTCGCGAAGGGAGCATCATGGACATTAGCAGGAGACAGGAGAAAAAAGAGCGGCAATCCAGAACCACGGCAAATCAGGGTATGGACGCGATAGCCACGTAAGAGCGGACGAGGATGCTGAGCGGGGGCATGCCCAAAGGAGGCATTGGGGTGGGCACGGCGCCAAGCGAGGATGGGGACACTATCGATGATGAGATCGCGGGCGCCAATGAACCGACAACGGATGGCAATCAAAACGGTGAGAATAAACAGTGCTTCCGGCAAAGGTGCCCCGGCGCGATTGCCCCGCTTCCATTGTTGAGAGGGGCAAGGGATGTGGTGACGGCCATCCTTCCCAAGCGGTAAGCCGCACGTCAGGGCCGGAGCAGGCCAGTCACGGAGCCAGTCGTACATACCTTGCTACGAAAGCCGCCACAGGGTACGCAAAAGCGCGATGAGCAGCAAAGGCTCTTCGCGGTATGTTCGAGGCGCACCACCATGGCCTGCCGGCAAAGGAGGGGGGCATGGGTGATGGGTCAGACGCACGGCGAAACGGCAGAGAGTAAGCAGATGCAATGTGTGAACCAGAGTGGGGGCATCAACGTGTAAGGCTGGGCCGAGCCGGGCTTGCGCACAATGATATGCTGTGGGGGCACGGGTGCCGTTGAGTTTCTGACGGTTGGCATCATCAGCTGATCTCCATTAAGAGGGAACGAGCCTCGTTTGGGATCAGCTTACCTTACTCTGTCACATGTGGAGATACGCTTGAAAAGATCAGAAGACAGGAAAAAGAGACATCATAATACGACCATCCCCATGGCTGAAATGAGCGTGCTTAAAGAACTCGAGGAGATCCTCCAAGCAAGTGGTTCGCTGGGGAACAGAGACACTATTCCCGTTCAGCGACAAAACCAGGATGATCGTCCTGCTCATGATATCGGTGTGCTGATTGAAAACCATGCGGTGGTTGCATTGTCCGTTCGCTACAGCGCTTTGACGGTTCTTCCCAGTTCAATCGATCAGTTAACCAGTCTGCGCGAAGTAGATCTGACCGGCAATCTCTTGACGACTCTTCCTGACTCGCTTGGCAATCTGCCTTATCTGCAAAAACTGTATCTCGATGGCAACCAATTGACCACTCTTCCTGAAAGGCTCTTCTCCCTCACCAGCCTCGAAACTCTCCATGTGTACGGTAATCACCTGGCTACTCTCCCTAAGAGTCTTGGTCAGTTAACCAACCTCAAAGATCTCAGTCTCGGTCACAATCGGTTCACCGCGCTTCCTGAAGCACTCTGGCAATTGGCCAACCTCCAGGTCTTAAATCTGGCCGAAAACCAGCTGGTTTCCCTACCAGAGACGATTGGGAATCTGTCAGCTCTTCATACCTTAGATATAGGCCATAATGCGTTTGCCTCTCTGCCTGAGTCCCTTGGCAAGCTCACCAACCTCACGTTTTTTCTCTACCTCAGTCATAATCGCCTGACCTCGCTTCCCACCGCACTTTTTGAGAATCTGGGCAAATTACAGTATCTCACTATCACAGATAATAACTTGACTGCTCTGCCTGAGAGTGTTGGCAAGCTCACCAACCTGATAGAGTTGCGTTTGTATAACAATCAGCTCGCGACCCTTCCCGAATTGCTCGGCGATCTGACGAAGCTCAAAGAATTGCATCTAATGAACAATCAGCTCGCTTCTCTCCCCAAAGCTATTGGGAAGCTGGGACAGCTGAAAGAGTTACGCCTGTCCAACAATCGGCTCACTTCACTCCCTCCCTCACTTGGCAATCTGAGATGCTTGACCATCCTTGATCTGCGAAACAATCGGCTGACTACGCTCCCTGCGTCTCTTCGCCACCTGAACAATCTGACCTCCCTTGATTTGAGAGCAAACAGGTTCATCTCTCTCTCCCCAAGCATAGGTGAACTGACAAAGCTAGAAAAACTTGATGTGCGCTGGAACAACATATCCTCTTCTCCAAGGGTGTTACAGCCACTTGAGCAGCGCGGATGTGTTGTTTATCGCTAAATGCTTCCAGGTAAGGGATGCGGAGATGTGATACGAAAAGGGGGAGAAGAGTGGAAGAGAGATGGGACAGGATACCACATGAAGCGTCTTCTGTGCATGGGTCTGCTGGCTACGCTTTGCGTGCAACAACCAACAGATGCGCGCTGGCACCAAGCAGAGACGGTTCCTCTTCGAGCCGACGTGCGAGCGCCAGCATTTGTTCGCGCCGCTTCTGGTCCGCGAAGTTCGCGACCACAGAGTGTGAAAGCCATAATGGCCCTTCGACAGGCAGCGTCCTTTCATACAGGAAACCACTCTCCTCCACCTCGGATTGCAGTTCTTTTGGATGATGAAAGAAAGCAGTCGTGAAATACAGCGGGTGGTTCGTCGGGTTGCGATGCTGCCCATCCACCAGGTCGCGCTCGACAATCTGGGCGAAGGCGGGATCATCAAACAATCCCTGTCGTAGACCATCGAGCGCAGAGGTGAAGCGGGATATACCCACTGCGAGCAGGAGGCCTCCAGAGCGCAGGACACGATGCGCTTCACGCAGAGCCGTGAGCCGATCAACTCGCTCGGTCAGGTGATATAACGGACCAAACATGAGCACCACATCGCAGCTTTCGTCAGGGCGCTTGAGGAGGCGCGCGTCACCGACCTCTATACTTGCAAGGGGAGCGTCTGGTTGCCCCTGGGAAGCCTGCCGCGCCAGTTCTACATGCAGGGGAGTCGCATCGACGAGATGCACTTCATACCCCTGTTTCGCCAGCCAGCAGGCGTACACGCCAGGACCACCACCTACATCGAAAATCACCGCAGGGAGCGGAGGCACATACCGCATCACCAGCTCCTGGGTCCGCGCCAACTCAATCTGACTCGAGCCGCTCTGTAAGCGTTGGGCCTCATACCCACTGGCATAATGCTCGAAGAATTCAGGCGGAAGGGAGAAATGAGATTCGAATGATTTGGACATGACCACCTCCTGACTGATTGCTTTCCTGTACACTCTATCACAAAACGCTTGCAGTTGGCTTTCTGTTCGTTCTCTTATGCTAAGCGTCCAAGTTGATTATGCGACCTGAGCAAGTGGCAGAAGAGCATCTTGATCAGGGTCTTAGGCCAGTACAGACATTGCACATCAACAATGGGATTCTCTCAGGCATAGACCGTAGCAGAATCCCATTGTCGAGGTGTGTTCCTTTGCAACTACTCCAATATGGTTTCGGTCGATTGGGCGAGCATTGGCATGCCTCCCAGGTGTGCGTGCACCAGGAAGAGAACAGTGAGCAGCACGAGCATGAGGAGAACAGCTAGGAGTATGGCAAGGTAGCGAGAGGCGAGAGCGCCTGACAGGGAATGCATCAAAGTTTCCTTTCTTGACTTCGAGAAAAAGGCGTCTCGAGGAGAAGAGTAAAGCTTTTCTCGTCTCGGCTTCTCATGGTCTTTGAGGGGGAACACTAGCGAAGCGGTCGTCTACCACAACATCGCCATTGTACGCCCTCTAGAAGAGAGATACGGTTGAGGGTTACTCAGAGTCCTCTTCTCGTTGTGCAAAAGCGACGAGTGGCCTGAGACCCGGCTTTTATATAGCCTGTACTTTTTGCTAAAATATTCGACATCAACGGAGTCAGTATGATATGATGTGAGGGAAATGCAGGAGTACAGCATGCATATTGTCCATGGAACGTGGATTCCCGATGACACCAACGAGTTCATCCAGAGAGGGGCTTTCTACCTGTGGGTCGAAACAGATACCCCGGTAGGTAGGCCGCGTAAGAGTGCTGATAACATTCACCCCAGGCACCTGGCGCAAACTGCTCTGACTACGTTTCTCTTGGAGAAACTGGGCCTGCGGGAGCCCGTGTCTGGTGCGTTAGAGCATACCCTATGTATAAAATATTTTCTACTCCCCACGGTTGCGGGCAAGCCCTCTCCCTCCTTCGAATTGCTGCGTTATATGGAAGAGGATGAGCCTATGGAATTTGACCTGGCGACATGGCAGATCTCTTGCTATCAGGTGCCAGACATTATCGCAGCGCTGAACGACATCCATTTTATCGCCCTCAACGCGGCCGAAGATTTCCAACTGGGAGCAGATCTCCTGTTCTGGCATCAGTACTCCCAGGCGATCAAAGGTATTATTGCCAAAGACCAGTATATCCCGGCCCAGAAGTATCAGGAGATCTCATCCACGCCATCCAAAGGCAAGAAAGCCAAGAATACCAACGGTTTCGAGATTCACCCGGCGTGGGAACTGTTGTCCGACACCTATGAGAAGTCCATCCAACGCTTTGTGGCTGCCATGCCAGGAGCGTGTACCGCAGGGTTGAACAGTCCGGAAGGCGGTGCTGCGTTCTTTGACAAAGAGTCCTTGCTGCGCCACTTCTCAGAGTGCCTCCTGCACAACATTGTCACAGGAACACCCTTTACAGGGAAGTTCGACCAGCAGATCGCGAGCACGCTCCTGTATGGGTGTGTCTATCCGTACCGACCGGTTCTGTATCAATCCTCTTCTGCTGATAAACTGGAGGATTACAAACACTGGCTGGCCTGGCGCTCGAACCTCACCAAAGCGCACACAGAGTCCGGTTTTACCCTCTGTTTCCGGTTGGAGGAGGCTTCCCCCACAAATATCGACAATTGGCAATTGCACTTCCTTGTTGCGTCCAGAAAAGATCCCTCGCTCAAGCTGAGTCTGGACGAGTATTGGGATCTTAAACCTCGGGACAGAGCTGAAGCTGCCCGACCTTTCGGCAAGGACTTCGAGAAAAATCTGTTGCTGGCCTTGGGGTATGCAGCACGGATTTATCCCACGGTCTGGGCAGGGATGGCCACAGACCACCCAACAGGGTGCCATCTCACTCTAGACGAGGCGTTCACGTTCTTGAAGGAGAGCGCCTGGGTGCTTGGAGATGCTGGCTATACCGTGATCGTCCCGTCCTGGTGGACACCCGAGGGACGCCGGCGCACGAAGGTCCGCCTCAAAACGTCTCTGCGCTCGTCCAAGGGGAAAACTACGACCAGTCGTGGTTATTTAAGTCTGGATAAGATTATCGCCTATGAGTACCAGTTGTCGATTGGAGGCCACGTAGTTTCAGAAGAGGAATGGCAGCAACTCGTCAATGCTAAAACACCGCTTGTTCAGTTCCGGGGACAATGGATTGAACTGGATCGTGACAAAATGCAGCAACTCCTCGAGTTCTGGCAGACGCATCAAAACGAGGAGCCAGAGATCACGCTGCTGGATATGCTAAAGATTGGTACCGAGGCCGAGGACGATCTGGAATGGGACCATGACCAGAGCCTGCGAGACATGTTGTCCGATAGGCAACTGGCGCAAAGAGATTGAACGCTTTGCGCCGAAACTTGGTACGCTGGTGCATCAAGGAAGTACGCGACATAAAGACAAGCAGGCATTCGCGGAGGCGTGTCAGAAGCACGATATCGTCCTGACCTCATTTGCGTTGGCACGCCTGGATGAAAAGCTCTTACAGGGTCTGAAATGGCATCGCGTGGTGGTTGACGAGGCTCAGAACATCAAGAATCCACATGCTGCCCAGACGCGCGCTATTCTAAAGCTCACCGCACCGCACCGTCTTGCCTTGACTGGCACGCCCGTCGAGAATCGCCTGCGCGATTTGTGGTCCATCTTCAACTTCCTCAATCCGGGTTACCTGGGCAAAGAAGCACAGTTCCGCAAGGTTTTTGAATTGCCCATCTACAAAGACAATGATATGGCTAAGTCGGCAACCTTAAAGAGGCTGGTAGAGCCTTTTATCTTGCGGCGTGTCAAGACCGATAAACGCATAATCGACGACCTGCCGGATAAGATCGAGCAGAAGATGTATTGCACGCTCACGCCCGAGCAAGCTTCTCTTTACGAGGCTGTCGTCAAAGATGTTACAGAGCAACTAAATGAGGCTGAAGGCATTCAGCGAAAGGGCTTAATCTTATCTACACTCCTGAAGCTGAAGCAGATCTGTAACCATCCGGCACAGTTCTTGCAGGATGGCAGTGCTTTCACTACCGAGCGGTCCTACAAACTTCAGCGGCTTGGGGAGATGATCGAAGAGGTTATTGACAGCGGCGAGAGCGCGCTTATTTTCACCCAGTTCACGGAGATTGGCAGTGCGCTAGAGCGGCATCTTGAGCATATCAAGCATTATAACACGTACTATTTGCACGGTGGGACCAGCGTAGCACGGCGGGAGCGGATGATTAGCGAGTTTCAAGATCCTGAGACCGAACCGTCAGTGTTTATTCTCTCGCTGCGGGCAGGCGGCGTCGGTCTAAATTTGACAAAAGCGAACCACGTCTTCCACTTCGATCGCTGGTGGAACCCCGCAGTTGAAGATCAGGCCACCGATCGCGCCTTCCGCATCGGCCAGCGCAAGAACGTCTTCGTACACAAGTTTGTGGCCATGGGTACGATGGAAGAACGCATCGATGCGATGATCGAAGATAAGAAACGGCTCTCCTCGCTGGTTGTGGGAACTGATGAGTCCTGGCTTACGGAGCTCGACAACGATACTTTCAAAGAACTGATCGCACTGCGAAGCAGCGCGGTCGTGGAGTGAGAATGATGGCACAGTTCAGTCGTACCTGGTGGGGCCAGCGCTTTCTCGAGGCCCTGGAACAGTTTACCGATCCGGCCCGGCTCGGTCGTGGGCGGTCCTACGCAAGTGGAGGGCGCATCATCGAGTACACACTGGTCAAGGGCACGGTTAAAGCCAGAGTTCGTGGTTCGATCAACCCGTACTTTGGTGTCTACAAAGAACCTATCTACAAGACCTCCATTACAATCAAATCGATTACCGCCGCTGACTGGACGAAGGTCATCCGCCAGATTGCATCACGGGCGGACCTGATCACGAAACTGTTGATGAACGAGATGCCCGATACGATTGAAGACGCCTTCTCCGAATTGGGTCTGCATCTTCTGCCGCACAGCGAGCGCGATTTCGAGACTTCCTGTTCATGCCCTGACTGGGCCAACCCCTGCAAACACATCGCGGGAGTCTACTACCTTCTGGCTTCTGCCCTGGACCAGGATCCTTTCGTTATGTTTGAGCTGCGGGGACTCTCCAGAGATGACTTGCATACTGAACTGGTCAAGACGCCACTGGGGAAAATCTTAGCTTCCGCACTGACAACAGACAACGTTCCTCCGGTGGAACCGGTTGAGTCCTACTACACTCCCCCGACTAAAGACCCGGTAGCAGTAGTGGCCAGTCACAAAGAGTTCTGGACTGGCGCAAAGAGGTTGCCTGCGCCGCTAGCCGCCGCATCGCAAGCAAGCGTCCCGGCGTTACTGATTAAGAAGCAAGGGGATTATCCGCCATTCTGGCATAAAGATGTGTCGTTTATCAGCGTGATGGAGGAGCTGTATGAGCGCGTACGGACGAAAAACAGGCAAATGAAGTGAGACAACTGTTTCGGGGTACAATAGAAAAACAGACATGCGATACAAACGAACAAGGAGCACGCATGAACCGAGAGTTTTATCTGACCCATACCGTTCGCTATGACGAATGCAATTGTGACGGAGTGCTCACACCCGCCGCTTTTTTACGCTACATGCAGGAGATCGCGTCGCGCGATGCCGAGGATGTCCGGCTCGAAGGGGACGGCTACTGGGTTATCAAAAGAACCATAATGTCCTTCGCCGCGCCTATTCCCATTCACACGAGGCTCGAAGTAAAAACCTATGGTATCGGCTTCTCACGTATTACCGCACAGCGCGGATACGAGGCACACCAGACCCTCGAGCCTCAAAAAGAACCACTGGTATGGGCGCGTACGCTCTGGGTCTACGTTGATCCAAATGGCCGACCAACGCGCCTGCCAGAACGGACGGCTCAGATCTGGTTGCCTGATGGTGCGCTCTCACCCCAACCAGAACAACCCTTTCCTGCCTCGCCACTGCATCTCCCAATCACGACGTCAGCAGTAGTGCAGTTCTCTGAGATTGATCTCATGCAGCATCTCAATAATGCGTCCGCAGTGGAAATGTTGGACAACGCGAGCTGGGAAGTTCTGGCCAGAAGCGAGATCACTCCTGTCGGGGCTACGTTCACGATTCGCCACTACGACATCGATTATGTCGATAGTCCTCGCTTTAGTGAGCACCTGGAAGTCCAGAGTTGGTTTGAACCTTTCCCCACGGCAGGACAGGAATATACCAGGATACAGCACATCACGCGTGAGGGCAAGACGATGGTCCGCGCTCGCTCTCGCTGGCTCTGGGAAACCACGCAGGAAGAGTGACCACCCTACTAGATGATGGGGTATTATAAAATAGTGGATGCAAACGATGAATACAACTTTCATCTTCTCATTATCGTAAATAACTACGAGAAGGAGTATCCTATGAGTGACGAACAATCTTTAGAAAACATCGATAGAGTGAAAGAAGGCTCAAAGTTTTGGGAAGGGGGTATCGGTCGAAGCCGATTTCGCGCATTGTGGGATCGAAGACCAGGATATGCTCAGTTCCATTTTCAGGGTCCATTTACCCAAAATGATGACCCAGATGGAATAGGTGTGCCGTTTTCGTCTGATTTTGGCATTGCCTGGGAGAAAGAACATGGAGCACGTATATATGGTGAGCAATGGAACAATCTTCGCAATCGCTGGAAAACTGTTGGGCGTGAGGTGCGTACAATAGCTGAGAAAGCACTGGCTGAGCTCGAAGAATCAATTGCAAATATGCGTCAGAAGCAGAGTACGAACCAATCAGAATCCAAAACCATTAAAAACGAGCAAGGTCTTAAAGCCCAGCGTGTACCTATCGAGTATGATAAAACCTCTGATCCATTTGATGATGGTTCCGCTATAGACTCAATGGATACAGCTTTCCCTAAGCCTCTAATGAAGGACGAACGTGATGCCAGACGTCGTGCCATTCTTGAAGCTTTCCAAGCAGGTACGATCTCTCTCGAAGAAGCAGAGCTTCGTCTAAATAATCTGAAGTGAGGCTCATTCTATCGCATTAACGCTAGTCATGTGTGGTTATCTCGTTGACATGGGAATAAACAGGGCCCTTCGCGTGTTGAACTAGATGTATGACATTAAAAAATACGTGTATGGCTTCTGTGAGAAACGGTTTCTTCAAGCGCCAATGCATGAAGAGATGTCGACACAGGAGTATAAGAACATGAGATTGTATGTTGGGGGACTTCCCTATCAAACAACTGAACACGATTTGATCGAACTTTTCGAACAGATTGGACAAGTGATCGAGGTAACGGTCATCACCGATCGTGACACAGGACGAAGCAAGGGTTTTGGCTTTGTCGAGATGGGTGACGAGCAAGCTGCACGAACCGCCATTGAGCAGCTGAACGGTACTCTTCTTGGGAACCGAACTATCACGGTCAATGAGGCGCGCGAGCGTCAATCAAGCGGAAGAGAGCGACGTTCAAATAATAGCTATCGAAGCGATCGATACTAAATTCCTACACCCAGTAGGATAACCATCCAGAAAGATACGGAAGGCGAGCTTATGTGCTCGCCTTTTGTTTTCACTTCACATCTACGATAGAGGAACAGCGTAGCGGTTTTTGACACGAGCATGTGAGGGTGATACACTGCGCTAGGCCGGTGCTTGGACTAGCATATGTATTCAGCAAGAATGTAGAAGTTGCCTGCATATTAAGAGCAATGAAAGGAAATCGCAATGAAGTTGAACGCTAACGGCTTGAGTCATCTTGGTCTGAGAGTCACCAATCTAGCACGGGCGAAACGCTTCTATGTTGACACGCTCGGATGCCAATTGGTGAGGGAAATAGATGGAGCGATGTTAGTCAACGTGTATGGTACACTGATCAGTCTGTATGGCACCGATTCGGACTCTTCAAGCAATGATCATTTCGATCCGTTTCGAGTCGGTCTTGATCATCTTGCTCTAGCCGTAGAAGATGCAAGCATCCTAGAAGATCTGAAGCGGGATTTAGACGCGGCAGGGGTACGCAACAATGGAGTTGAGGAAGACCTGGAGACCCATGACAAGTACATCAGCTTCTACGATCCCGATGGCATTGCGTGGGAGCTTTATTCGGCCTCGACTCGTCCCTACGCGTAGACAATGGATTGTTGGACTTAGTTAGTCCAACAAGAAGGTATATGAGTCACTGTGTGAATTGTTGGAAAAACTAAGCTATCTGGCGGATATGATTATTGATCACGAAAAATAAAAGACTCCTTTAACACCGATCGAGTGAAAGAGGGTTTTACCTCTGTACTGGCTACTTCGATCATCCGTTCTGAACTAAGCTGATCTTTGCTTACTTCTGGTATCGAGCTCTCAAATAATCGACCGTGCATTACCTGTAATTAGGTACAGAACAAGCAAATACCGCTCATTCGCAACCATTTTCCCACCGTTGACAGAACCAGCTTTTCCGTGTGTCATTATCAAGATAATCATTATCTTGATAATGAAAGAGAGGAAAAATGCAGCCCGAGAACTCGATTGGCTATTGGCTTTCGTATGCCCAGCGCTGTTTCTCCTCGGCCTTCTCCGAGGTCTTGGGTAGACACTGTGCCGAGCAGGGAAAAGCCTACGTGATTACACCTGCCCAATGGGGCATTCTTTCGTTCTTAGCGCGTGAGCAAGAGCAGACCATTAGTGCGCTCGCCCAGCGTCTTGGATTTGATGCGCCGGCTGTCACCAACATCGTCCAGCGGCTTGAACAAAACGGACTGGTCGAACGGGTGCGTGATCGTGAAGATCAGCGCACCGTGAAGGTCTCGCTGAGCGAGGAGGGTCAGCAGATCATGCGCTCACTCCAACTGGTCGTCGAAGAATTTAATCAGCAGTTATTGCCCGGTCCCCAACGACAGGCGTTTATTGGAGAGCTGCAACGTTTCGTCGCTCGTGTCTCTACTCTTATGCCAGAAAGTGCCGGACGCTTTGGCTTTATTCGCGAGCATCTAGGGTCCGGAGAGCGGGAGAAACCCCTAAAGAGGAAGGAAGAAAACTCGTAACCGCAAAGGAGCGCAGTGCGGCGCAGTTTGCACTTCAGGCAACTCAACGAGTGCGATGAAGCAGGGCTGCATGCTCTTGTACCCACGCGACTGCCGCTTGCACAAACAACGTTGCTGCGGGGGAGGCCGAATCAGCCGACCGCACAGCGAGTCCGATTTGTATCTGTCGTGGTGGATCAAGCGGAATAGCAGCGATTCCTTCAAGCTTTTCAGGGAACATCCCGCGCGGCAGGATGGTGATGCCGAGTCATTCACGCACCATCGCGAGAATGGTGGCGCCCTCACTGGCTTGATAGCGAACGGGGGGTCCCTGCTTCCCGCGTTGCTGCTCGAAGATCTCTGGAATTTCACATCCCGTCCGTGGCAGAATCAAGCATTCTTCTGAAGACGCTGGATCGTGAGAAGCAGGGACGCGAATGGCGCAGGTTACTATCGAGTCCTGAGTACGTGGTCGGCAGTGTCCATGCTGTGACGGAACAGGGGCAGGTGCTGATCGCCTCAGCGAGTGGCAGCCAGCTTGCGAGCTACATCTTTGGTGCAGACCACGTGATCTGGGTAGTGGGCGTGCAAAAAATCGTACGCGGCCTGGACGAGGGGTTCCGCCGCGTGCGGGAATATAGCTATCCACTTGAGCACGAGCGTATCCAGGCACTGGGGATGCCTGGCAGCTTCGTGGCGAAGAATCTCGTGGTCGAGCGTGAACGGCCAGGCCGCATCTCGGTGATTCTGGTTAAAGAAGTTCTGGGATTCTAGGTGGGAGTGAAAGACCAGATCGCCAATTTTACGAACGGATATAGCAAGTAGCCAGCACGCCTACCCCGCTTTGGTTCATTCATCGTCCGAGGAGGCAAACCTGCGGAGTGCCTCGACCGATGGGACGAAGTAATAGGCACCGCTGACCGCCGTCGTATATCTTGTCAACGCGTCACGGATGCCATCCTCCGCTCCGGCCATCCGAGCGAGCATGCGTGCCAGGCGCTGCTGGTCGCAGCTGAAGCCGATAAACATCGTCCCATGCGAAGTCGCCGTCCCGAACGGGGTATTGCGGCGGAAGATGTGTTGTTCTACTCCATTCTCTTCGATCACCGTGCGAGAGACATGGGACTCTACACCGCGTACCTCCTCAGCCAGCTCGGTACTCGTCTCTTTGGTCCGTCCGATGACCTTCTCTTGCTCATCAAGCGAAAGCGCCTCGAAAGCGGCGGCATCATGCATCCACTGCTGCACCAGCACCACGCTCCCGCCTGCACCTGGAGACCCATCGGGAACGAGTGCTACCTCGGGTGCCTCGGATAGAGGAGGGTTCTCGGTGCCGTCGATGAAGCCGGTTAAGTCTCGACTCTCCTTGTAGGTCCACCCGGCGACTTCAGCAGCGAGGTGCGCAACAGGGGCGAGGGTGGCAATTGCTTCTCGTGCGACATCGAAGACCTTATGATAGGCATGGCCTGCTACCCACAGCCACAGGTCATGCTGGGTGGCTGGCATCGTGTAGCCATCTACACCACGCACTTCCTGCTCAAAGTCGGTCACACCAGCGGGCATCTCCTCGGGTGCCACGCGCGCCCACAGCGACGGCCTGAAACCGACCACCAGGTTCACTCCTCCAGTCGTCATGCGTGGTTCTTCAAGGTTGGCCATCGCCTGAACCAGGATGAGTGGATCGCCATGCAGATCGAACTCCAGGTAGGAGTGTGAGCCAGTCCCCAGAGCGAAGATGCCACTCTGTGCTACATACATTGTCATTACTCCTGTGAACGAAGCGCCAGGCGGAGAGCAGTAGACCTAGGTCCCTGCCCTGATCTGAAGGACGCGCACGCCCCGCATATCCAGGAAGTTTCGTCCCTTGGTCTGCGCGACGCGGATAAGCGCGGTATCGCAGACGGGGCAACGGACGATCGTCCCCATGCCATGCATGTAGACGGCGGTCGCACCAATCGCATTGGTGGTGCCGCAGCCCGTACAGGTGACCTGGACGAGCGTCATTTCAAAGGGGAAGATCGCTTGCAGGATACCCCCGGCAGCGTTGCCATCCAGTGTGTTTTCCATTATGCTTCTCCTGTCGGTCCGAATCGTTCGGTTTTGATGCGTGCTGGGTCGTGTCCCAGCGCAACCAGACTTGCTGCGGCCGTTTCCACGAACGGCGTGGGGCCACAGATGAACATCAGCGGGCGTTGATCAAGCGGCCAGGCCACCTCACGCAGCATCTCGGTATCGATGCGGCGCTGATAGCCCGTCCATCCGGGCGGTTGCGCACGGGTCAGGGTCTGTACTATCTCAAGCATGGTGGTGCTTTTGACCAGGCGCTCAAGTTCGTCGCGGTAGATCACATCGTCAGAGGAGCGCGACGAATACAGCAAACGCGTCGGAATGGTACTCCCCACGGCGGCACGGTGGCGCAGCATCGCCATCAAGGGCACAATGCCCGATCCCCCGGCGACCAGCAGAAGAGGACCGCCCATCTGCGCTTCCCAGACGAAGTAGCCGCCGATGGGGCCGCGCAGCTCCAGTGTATCACCGGCGCGCAGTTCCTCGGTGAGGTAGGGCGACACTTCCCCGTCATCGAGCCGTTCAACAGTGAGCGTCACGCGCGGTGCCTCCTCCGGTGGTGAGGCGA
>WNEZ01004763.1_pt1 | contig 14655 bp, 20 predicted proteins | sample 5400521 | NCBI WGS metagenome assembly WNEZ01 (sample SAMN13153339, study PRJNA577476) | soil metagenome | isolation source: 120 cm saprolite under Douglas fir tree site 2 hole 1 replicate 1 | place: USA:California | collected 2015-04-18
CTGGCCGTTGATGCTCACCAGGCGCTGCTGCTTGGCGTCAACCCAGATCTCGCCCGCCATTTCGTGAAGAACCTTCCCCTCGCGGGAAGGAGGCTGGAAGCGAGGATTGGGCTTGAAGATAAGTTTGATTAGGCCGCCGTTTTCCCCGGCGTACTCAAAGAGGAACGCGTCAGGGATCATCTGGAGAAACCGATTGCATTGCTCAGCATCTTTTCGGTGGGTTTGTTCGAACTTGTGCTGCTCTTCAGGATTATGCGAGAGCCTCAGGATGCGTTCGGTTTCGCCGTGCTGCTGGGCGTCGGTCAAAGGTACACCCGCAATGGCGATCAAGCGGTCAAGCGAGCCAGATTTGGTTTCGACCACTTCTCTGGTTTCTTGTTTGCCGTCCACTTCTTTGACCAGCAGATACTTCCAGCGGATCTCGGTAAGCGAGATGTTCAGTTCGCTGCGGATCACCGCCCAAACCAGATTGACGGGGGAGGGCTGTGCCTCGGATTGGGATTCTGCCGATGCTATGCGGGAAACCAAAAGCAAGATCACGCCGGCAAACATCATTCGTGATTGCGTAATGTTCACGTGGTCTCCGCTCCTGGGAACACTGCTCAGCGTAAGGACCTGAGGCCTCTGGAACAACCGCACGACAAGCCAGCAAACCGCGGGCCAAACGTAAGTGTCTGTTATTCCTGAGTGGTGGTCCGGCTAACACGGTAATTTAGCTCCGTAAAGTGTAGCTTCTGCTGCCGCAGGCAGGGCCCCAATCGTGTCAAACCGTGTTCGGGGGACAATCGAGGCATCGCAAAGCAGTCAGGCGACGATGTTTTCGTGCATTTCTCGGCTATCTAGGCAGGCGGGTCTCGCAGCTTGCCGGTACGCCAAGCGGTCGCGTTCTCCGTCACGAGGGGCCCCAAAGGCTTCCAGGCAGAGAACGTCCAGCTCAGCTGAAGAAAGCACAGACCTGCCCGGAGTAAGAAGTCGTTGCCGGGCAGTTGTTTTTTTGCTTTCAAAAACATCATTCTCGTGGAAAGGTAAGGGAGAAGCCTGGTCAGTCAGGGCTCAAGACAGGCGCAAATTCTTGAGCGAAGCGCGAGCGGCTCCGCCACTCATATTTGGCACAACGATCAATTCGAGTGCGGTGACATTTGAAAGCTCAACTTGATATTCCTCGACCTCGCGTGTAGTTTCGGGCGGGCTGAAATTCCACTGCTGGCGCACAATTTCTTCAGATGAGCTTCCACCATCCGGAGACCACCGCAAAACGAACTCTTGCGTGCGGTCGAAAACCAGTCGAATCGTTTGAGAGCCCGGCGCAGCCGCGCGCCAGCCCCGCGCCTGTCCTGAGACGAAAGCAGACTCGACCGGATAGTCCTTCTCTTCCGACGTGACCTCAACAATGGCTGCCCGCTCGACATCTAGCCACCCTTCGCCGCGAGATCGAGCAGTTTCTGGAGTTGGAGTAATAAGCCGCTTACGCATACAACCAGTTTACCGCTAGTGCGACTCTGGCGATTATGGATTGGGGACACGCGGTTTCCTGAGTCGTTTCTCGGCGCAGCGCCAGATAAACAGTATCGGCTGGTCTGATATCATCCGTAGTTGAAAACCGCCCTGGATGCCTAGGTTCCTGCGAATCCTCTAATAATAGATGAGGATTTCGACCTTGCTGGTTTCGCCTGCCTTCGGGGACTTTCCCAGACCGATGATTTTCATTCGCGTGTCGTCGAACTTGAAGTGCTGGACCACGTAGTCGCGGACCACCTTCGCGCGGGCCTGGGTCAACACGCGATCCTTGTCCGTATCACCGATTTCGGCGGAGGCGGCCACGACAGCCAGGCGGAATTTATTCTGTTCCAGGAATTTCCCGGCCTCATCAAACGCCTTTTCATTCTTGAGTTTCGCATTGTCGGACTTGTCGAAAATGTCCTTGGCGTCGTACACAAATTGCTTGTCGCCGGGTTGCGATGGCAGTTGAGAAATCTTGTTCTTTCTGAGTTCGCTCGGATCCTCGTAACCGCGCTGTTTGAAGAAGCCGCGTAACAGAAAATTCTGCTTCAGGGCATCCGCATCTTCCGCGAACGCGGTAGCCGCGGTCTTGGTCTGGTTCATGGCGGTGAGAGCGGCATCGGAGAAGTCCACGGGAGTTTGGCCCTTGATGGTGTCGCCGCCCTCGATTTCTGGAGCGTTCTCCGATCCGAAAGAGATCTCTATGTATTTATCGCCCAGCAGACCCTCGGTCTTGATCGTTGCGACGGAATTTTGCCGGATGATGTTCTTGGTGGAGTTGGCCATGTCCATCACGACGGTGAGTTTCCCGCTCGGGCCGTTGGGCAGGGAGATGTATTTCACCGTTCCCAGATGAATCCCCCCGACGCGCACGTCGGCGCCGTTGTTGAGCCCGGCGACGTTTTGGAACTCCGCTTCCAGCCGATAGGTCCGCCGGAAGAGGAACCGCTTCTCCCCGATCAGGAAGACTCCCGCTGCCAGGATAAGAAGCGTTGCCACGACGAACAGGCCCAATCGAAAAGCGCGCGACATAGATCACCGCCTAAGAGCTTCTGCTCAGGAATTGGACGACAAACTCGTCCTTGCTCGCTTGCAGGTCTTTGAACGATCCCTCGATCAAAATCTGTCCATCGCGCATCAGCGCCAGGCGATCGGAGATCGCCCGCGCGCTCGGCAGGTCGTGGGTGACAACGATCGAGGTCATATTTCCTTCTTTCTGCATTTTCAAAATCAATGCGTCGATTTCCGATGCGGTGATGGGATCGAGTCCCGCCGTGGGCTCATCGAAGAGCAGGATGTCGGGCGACAGGGCCAGGGCTCGCGCCAGCCCAACCCGCTTCTGCATCCCTCCGGAAATCTGTCCGGGCAGCTTGTCCAAATCTTTCTCCATACCCACAGTCGAAAGCAGCTCGCGGACGCGCTTCTTTCGTTCGGCGTCGGATAGGTCGCCGTGGCGTTCGAGAGGGAAGGCCACGTTTTGTTCCACGGTCAGAGAATCGTAGAGCGCCGAGTTTTGGAAGAGGAATCCGATCTTCTTCCGGATTTCGTTCAATTGCGGGCGCGCAAGGCCGGTGACTTCCTGTCCGTAGATGCGAACGGACCCTGAGTCGGGCTGTTGGAGTCCGATGACGATTTTCAACAGCACGCTCTTGCCCGTGCCACTCTGTCCAAGGACCGACAGCGTCTCGCCATGCGCCACTGCCAGATCGATTCCGTTCAGCACTTTGTGCCTGCCGAACGACTTGCGCAGAGTTTTCACCTGAATCGGCGGCGCGGCTTTCTTGGTTTCCGTCGTTGTCATCATGGGAGGAACTCCTGGATCAACCGGACCAGCAGCACGTCGGCGAGAATGATGAAGAGCGAGGAGAGGACCACGGAACTGGTGGCCGCGCGCTCGACTCCTTCGGTACCCCCCTGCGCGCGCATCCCCTGAAAACACGAGATCAGTCCGATGATCAGGCCGAAAACGGCGGTCTTGAACGTCGGCGGCAGAAAATCGTTGAAGGTCACGTGCTTGAAGCCGTTTTCGATGAAGAGTTGAAGCGAGATCGGCTCCGTCAACGTGTTCGTGACCCAGCCAAAGAAGATGCCGCAGAAATCTGCCGCGAGTGTCAGCAGTGGCAGCATTAGTACACACGCCAGGATACGTGTCGCTGCCAGGTACTTGTAGGAATCGACGGCCGAGGCCTCCATCGCGTCAATTTGTTCGGTGACCTTCATGGCGCCCAATTCGGCGCCGATACCTGCGGCCACTCGTCCGCTGACGATCAACCCGGTGATGATGGGACCGCTCTCCTTGATGATGGAAACGACGAGGAGCGCGGGGAGGAGAGACTTGGCGCCGAAGCTGACAAGGCTGTCACGTGTTTCGAGAGAAAGAACGACGCCCGTGGCCGCACCCGCCAACGCCACGAGCGGAAGCGATTTCGAGCCCAGCTCGTCCAGTTGGTGGGCGAATTCCCGGGCTTCATACGGAGGAAGGAAGACGGTTCGGACCAACTGGAAGCAGAAGAAGCCCAGATCTCCAAACCACTCGAAGAAGCGGACCAGGAAGGCAGTCGAAGGGGGCTGGCTGGTTTTCCGCGCGCGCCTGAGATCCGCTGCTGAGGAGGAGGCCATGATAAGTTATGCTGCCAAGCGGCCATCGCGGTCGCCCGCGCAGGAGCCGGCATGCTCCTTAAAGGGAACTATCGATTCGCAGCCATCATGACTTGCTTTGTCAATATATCGGTGGCTTTGACAAGCGTCATGGTCGGGCACGCTGCCGAAATCGCTATGATACTCCTTCTCCTGCACCCCAACTTTCTTGAAGAGGACCTTGCTTGAGCGAAGCCTGAGAGATCTCCTGTGCACCTCCCGCAATATTCACGACAGCTACTTTTGTCTCTTCTTTTCACTCTCCTTCCTTTTCATAACCGGGAGACCTGATTCCTTGACAGCCGTGAGCCGCAGGACTGCGGCCGCGGCGGTGTACTTTACCGCGTCTTTTTCATCGGACACGTACAGCTGCACTGTATCGAGCACCGAGGGGTCTCCACGTTTGGCAAGAGCCTCCAGTGCTGCTGCGCGTACCAGCCAGCTCTTGTCGCCGACCGCATCGGCTAGCGCTTTCGTCGCGGCCGGATCGGGATCCTTGGCCAGTACCTTGGCGGCTGCGGCGCGAACTGGGGACGAGTCGTCCTTCCTGATCGCCTTAATCGCTCCCCATCCGATACCGGCGAACGGAATGAAGCCAATGCCCTCTTCGAAGCCGAGGTGCGCCATCTTCTTCGGATCCTTCAAAATGGATGTTTGCGAAGCGATCAGGCCTCTGCCAGCTTTCCGCTGGCCAGTCAGGACTTCGTAGTAGACCTCGTAGGCGGAATGGTCATGCATCAGGTCAAGGGAGTGGGCGGCTGCCAGGGCAACCGAGGGATCCTTGTCGTCCAACGCCTCCCTCAACTTCGGGATGCTAGTCCTCGACTTCATGTCCCCCAGCGCTGCTGCGGCCGCGGATCTCACCTCCGGTTTATCGTCATCTAGGGCTTTTTCCGCTAGTTTTAGGGCTTTGGCGTCGTTCGGCATCAGTCCCAAAACGCGAATCGCCGTGGCGCGACCGCTTGTTTTGTCTCCGGTGCATGCGGTGTTTAGGATTTGCCACGCCTCCTCCTTCGGAGTGTGGGGAACTTTGGGAGTGGCTGTGGGCTGTTGGCCAGGCTCAGTCACCTCCGGCTTTGTGGCAGGCTGTTGCTTTGGTTCATTGGTGGGAGTCAATGCGCCTGGATTCGTCGGTTGTTGTTGTGCCGGCGCATTCGTTTGCTGCGGCGACCCCACGGTTGTGGACTGCTGCTGTGTAAACAGCGAACAGGATGCAATAAATACAAAGGCAGAGATTATAGGCAAGGCTACCGTACGCATGAATGCACCTTCGACTCGCCGGAACCGGCTGGTGACGGGCGTCCGCGCGTGGGCAGGGGCTTCCTTGGAATCGGGCCGGCCTGGTCTCGTTCTCCCCGACGGGCGTCTTCCCGCGACACTCCGCGTGGCAGTAAGTCTAGCAGCAGTTGCCCGCTGAAAGATGGGTTCGCCGTGCTCTGTAATTTTTTGCGGTGTGCGTTTAGTGTGCGTTCAGGGGTACATGAAACATTGTGTCAATCAAGTTGATCGTCTTGTTTCAGGGCGATTTAGAAGGCTACCCGATGTAGAAAGCTACCCTATGCTTAGAGGTCAAATATGCGGTAAACCGCTGGGGGATTCTGCGCCTGCAGCAGAGTTATCGCAACGTTCCGCACTGGCACTCCGGCCGTTGTCTTGCCCTCAAGAGTTCCATGGTGGGCGTGACCATGTAGGACAAGGTCAGCGCCATGGCGGTCTATCACCTCCGCCAGGCGTGAGGTGCCGAGGAAGGGAAAGATTTCCCGCGGTTCCCCGTTCGCCGTTTCGGCGATCGGAGAATAATGCAACACTACTACTCGCTTGGAAGTGTGCAACTGCCCCCCTCTTCATCATCCAAGATCGCCCCGAAAATGCTGGGCGAATCAAAGTGTGGGTAGCAGTACCAGTCGATCGAACCCTTCATGCCTAGCGGGGCAACAGGGCGCTGGTTGCCGATGATTCCGTAATTTTCGATGGGCTGATACGACATCGTTCTGTTCCTCCGCTAGGGCCGAAATGAATTGATTCGGTCCCAACCGTCATCCGTATTCTTCGCACAACTGACAAGATTTGCAAAGCCGATGGACTGCGAAGACGCTGCTTCCGATGTGGGTCGCCCGAGACAGACAGCGCCCCGACGCACTCGGTCATAGTGACATGGCACGACGCGAGAAGACCACCCTGTGGATCAGGCATGCCCAAGGGAATCCGGTCATCGCCGCAGTTGCGCAGGACCGCGCTCGAGAGGCGGCATCCGTTTCGGATTGATTCGGATAGACTACCAACTCCAGAACTCGTGGCGCTCATCCTAGGTAATTCTCTGCAAGCCGCCGTAACAGCGCCACGCGAGATTGTGAGCGGATTCGGGCTCTAATTCGTAAGAGTTTACGCCCCGACCTTTCCGTGCCGACATTTGCCCCAGCTCGATGGATGCGATTGCTGTTGAAGTCGCTTGGCCCGGGCGTTATCAGCGGAGCCGCCGACGATGACCCATCCGGCATTGCCACATATTCCGTTGCGGGCGCGCAGCTTGGAACCAAGCTTCTCTCGACCGCGCTCCTGACGTGGCCGCTGATGGCCGCGGTTCAAATGATGTGCGCCCGAATCGGAATGGTGACAGGGCAGGGCTTGGCCGGGAATTTTAAGCAGCGATTTCCAAGTTGGCTGCTACGCGTCTTCGTCATGGCCCTGCTTGCGGCAAACACGATTAACATCGCGGCCGACCTCGCCGGCATGGCGGATGCAGCTGCAATGCTGTCCGGCGTCAATGCGCACTTGTTGGTAGTGGTCTTCGCACTCTTGATTTCGTGGGCAACGGTTCGCCTCCGTTATCACCAGATAGCGAACGTGCTGAAATGGCTGGTGCTGGTGCTCTTCGCGTATCCCATCACCGCGTTTGTGGTGGGGGCTGATTGGGGCCGAGTGGTACGCGATACGCTCGTACCTTCGATGCCGCACACCAGAGATGAATGGTCGATGCTGGTCGCAATTCTCGGCACCACGATCAGTCCTTATTTGTTCTTTTGGCAGGCGAGTGAAGAAGTTGAAGAAGAAAAGGCGGCCGGTCAGAGTACGCTTGCAAAACGGAGAGGAGCAACGGCCACAGACCTTCGGCTGCGGCGAATGGATGTCGGCGTCGGCACGTTCTTCTCGAATGTGGTCATGTTCTTTATCATCCTCACGACCGCCATCACCCTCAACCGCCACGGCATCACGCACATCGAGACGTCTCGCCAGGCCGCCGAGGCCCTTCGGCCCTTCGCGGGAAGGTTTGCTGCCAGCCTGTTTACCGTCGGCATTGTCGGAGTGGGATTTCTTGCCATCCCAACGCTGGCGGGGTCAGCGGCATATGCATTTGCGGAAACGCTTGGGTGGCGCCAAGGCCTGGACAAGAAATTGAAGCAGGCCCGTGCGTTTTACACTCTCATTCTGCTCTCCACCGGGGTGGGTGTCGGACTGGACTTCGTGGGCATTAACCCCGTGAAGGCGCTCTATTGGACAGCTGTGATCAACGGGTTGCTGGCTCCCTTTCTTCTCGTTGCAATCCTGGTCGTCGCTTCGGACAAGAAACTGATGCGGGGCCAACCGAGTCCACGCCTGGCATGGACCGTCGCGGCGATCACCACAGTGGCAATGTTCGCCGCGGGTGTCGCCATGTTTGTCGTCTAGACTGTCGATCCCTGCGATCTCATGGAAGGGAGAATCGGATTCTGAAAACGTTATCCGCAGGATCTTTCTGACGTGTGGCCTTTACGAGAACCGCGATGATTCATTACCGCTTTCTCTTTGACGAACCGGTGTTGGTGCCAGCAAGCGTCGAAAGAAAAGAAGTGGCGTAGTGGAGCTCGGCCAGTAGGCTCTCGCAATGCTGTGGAGACAGAGTCGACCTTATTGCATGAAGAAAGGAAAAACATCATGAAACCAAGCGCGCAAGACCGGACCGAAGGCAATATCCACGAAGTGAAGGGGAAAATCAAAGAGGAGGTCGGAAGGGTGACGAACGACCCCGATTTGGAAGTCTCAGGGGAAGCCGAAAAGAATGCCGGCAAAGTTCAAAAATGGATCGGCCGCGCGGAAAAGGCCGTCGGAGAATAAAGCCCTTATCAACCCTGCTTCGCAAAACACACGGGGGGACCAATGTCACAAACCGTGGTGGAAAGAACTGTTGAACACATCGCGGAATCGGCGCAAAAGGCTTCTCGTGCAACCTGCGCGGTTGCCGATGCGATCGAGGATGGCGTAGGCGTAGTGAGACGTGCTGCAAAACAGGGCGGCGAGGCTGCCGGAGAATTCTTGAATGACACAACTCATCGCATCCAGCGATACCCAGTGTCAAACGTTGCAGCCGCGTTTGCGGTAGGCCTGACCACGGGAACGTTGGTCGGCTGGATGATGACGCAAAGGGATCGACTCGCGGGAAGTTAACTGGATAGCAATAATCGAAGAAGTGTTCAAATTTGACCAGTCTTGGCCGCGGCACACCGCCGATCATCGTGACATATGGAGTCCAAATGATGTCCAACCAGCCAGGGCGCAGAACGATTCTGTGCATCGACGACGATCACAGCATACTGGGTTACCAACGAGCTCTGCTTGAGAGACGTGGGTTTTGCGTGCTCACCGCCGCCTCCGCTCGACAAGGCTTACAAATTGCGGCAGCTTTCGCGCTTGCTGCGGTGATCGTCGATTACCACATGCCCGAGATGAACGGGCACGAGGTTGCCACCGAAATAAAACGCCTCCGGCCACATACTCCAATCATCATGGTTTCCAGCGACGAAGAAATTGCAGAATACGCATTGAAGATGGTCGATGCGTTCGTTTCCAAGAACGAAGCACCCAGCCGCTTGTTGCCGGTGATCGCCAAAATCTGCGGTGAAAATCCTCCGGATTCCGGAGAAACCAGAATCAAGGCTTGAGACATAGATAGGGCTGGCCCGTGGCTTGTAAGAGTACGGATTGCGCCCGACCGTTGCTTCCCACGATCTAGATTGAGCAATTGTGGACAGATTTGCGGGAAGGCTGCTTATATACATGACCCGCATGGATATCAACTTAAGGGCGTCACTGAGGCGGACTTCGCGGCCGACCTCGCCAAGATCATCCGTGGCGTTGCTGCCGAAGAGTATCAGAAGGCCAACAAGTTCTTCGCCACCACATACCCGACCCGCGGTCTCCAGAACCTCCTCGCAAACGTGTCTGCCCAGCTCAATTCCTCGACCAGAAAGGAACAAGTTGACAAACCTTTGACAGTTCCATGACACATACGGATCATGAAGTTGGTTAACTGGTTGGAGGTGCACGAAGGTTCAGGACGATTCCATGACCGTCTATGGGGCCGTCGGTGACTCGACCAGAATCGCTAAGGCGACACGGATTCTGGGCACGTTTTTAGCCGTCCATGGGAGGTTGCCATGAATCGCACAAGCGTACGCAGGTCTGGAGCCATCCGCAGGCTGGTGGTAGCGGGATTAGTTGCTACCGTGCTAGTAGTAAGTTCCGCCATCCCAGCCCTCGCTGGAAGTTCCGGCACCTGGACAAAAACCGGCAGTCTGAATGTCGCCCGTGGAGAAGAAACTGCCACACTCCTGCCGAACGGGCAGGTACTCGTCGCCGGAGGGGCCGACTACAAGTGGAATGGTTATGCCAGCGCGGAGTTGTACAACCCCTTAACCGGCAAGTGGACGTTCACCGGTAGCATGAACAGCCCACGGCTCTACACACGGCAACGCTCTTGCCAATGGGCAGGTCCTTGTCGTCGGGGGGTCTGCGAACTTGGCCAGTTGGCCCCCGCCCGCGCTCGCCAGTGCCGAGGTGTACAACCCCTCGACCGGCACATGGAAGACTACGGGCAGCCTAAAGACTGGCCGCTACAGTCACATGGCGGTCTTGCTCCCGAACGGCAAGGTTCTCGTCGTCGGGGGAGAGATGACTAGTGGCGCCTACACCCCCAGCGCAGAACTGTACGACCCCTCCACCGGCAAGTGGACGACCACAGGAAAACTGATCGTTACTCGCTACGGTTTCGAAGCGACGTCGCTCCAAAATGGCAAAGCGCTCGTCGCTGGAGGCAACGCTGCGACGGGGGGCCTTCTCGCCGAGGCTGAACTCTACGACCCCTCCACCGGGAAGTGGACCACTACCGGCAGCCTGAACGACGCCCGCGCATTGACTACGCTGACGCTCCTCTCGAACGGGCAGGTCCTTGTAGCTGGAGGGAATGATGCGAACGGCTTCAATGGCTACGCCTCGAGCGCAGAACTGTACAACCCCTCCACCGGCAAGTGGACGACCACCGGCAGCATGAACACTTCCCGGCTCTACCACACGGCAACGCTGCTCGCCAATGGGGAAGTGCTGGTCGCTGGAGGCCGTACCTACGCGCCTGGGCCTCTCGCCGAGGCGGAGTTGTACAACCCCTCCGCAGATGCCTGGACGACCACCGGCAGCATGAACACCGCGCGGGCGGGCCACACGGGAACGGTGCTGCAGAATGGGCAGGTACTCGTCGCCGGAGGAGACAGCACCGGCACTAGCGCGGAGTTGTACACGCCCTAGTACGCCCGGATACGTTGACACGAGGAAGTACTGACGGGAACCTATCAGTTCAAAAAGATTTGAGGCTGTTGAAAAACTCGGTCGCGCGGCCGAGTTTTCTTTTGTTTGTGATGCTGTCCTTCGCCAATCAATAGCACATTGTTGTGTATACACCGGGATCCCGCCCAACTGAGTTTGTTGAAGGAAAGCGGATACGAGTTAGTAACCGCTACCAACGCTCCCGATGGTCTGCGGCTCTTTATGTCGCGGCCCGTGGATGCAGTTGTGCTCGAGCACCAGCCGGGCCTTTTCGATGGATCAGTGTTCGCGGCTGAGATCGAGCGGGTCCGGCCGAAGATTCCCATTGTCATGCTGGTCGATCACCTGGAATTGCCTGATGGTGCTTTGAAGTCGGTAGATGCAATCGTGGCCAAGTCCGACGGGGCTCATTTCCTGTGGGCGACTGTTCACTTCGTTTGAATGTAAAGCCGCCCAACGTCGTGAAGCGAAGCTGAGGGCTCAAATGCCGGTACATCTGCGGCGTTCGGGCTGGTCGCGGGAAGGCGCGGACAGTGGGCAGAGCAACACTCCTCAATCCGCGACTACCGAGGAAAAGGAAGAGCCTTTTTCGCCAGGAGTTTGGCAAAGCATTCGGAATGCAACCCTCCAATTCTGACCAGTCACCTGCGTACTGACGGGACACATGCCCGAAATGAGCTTTTTTGCTCAGACGTCAACATCTCCCCAGTGAGAAAGTTCTTAGCAGAACCATTCTCGAGCGAGATGGAATTAATGGAATTAGCAGTACGTTTCGTGCGGAAATCGGCCCTTTCAATCCGCGCAACCCGCAGCCGCAGACCGGGCAGCGAAGGATGATCAGGCAAGAGGAAACCCAATGCAGGTTCGTTACATTCGCACTCTGTTATTCGCGGTTGTCATGCTGTCCCTGTCAGCCGCATCATTTGCCCAGATCGGCATATCGATCAGCTTTGCCCCGCCGGAACTACCTGTCTACGAGCAACCTCTTTGTCCCGGCGACGGCTATCTCTGGACACCTGGATACTGGGCTTACGCCAACGACTTCGACGATTATTACTGGGTGCCGGGTACATGGGTAATGGCTCCGGAAGTCGGTCTGCTGTGGACTCCAGCCTATTGGGGTTGGGGCGGCAACGGATACGTCTTCTATGACGGCTACTGGGGTCCGCATGTCGGTTTCTATGGCGGGATTAGTTATGGCTACGGTTACTACGGCGAGGGCTACGAAGGCGGACGGTGGGATAACGGACGCTTTTTCTACAACCAATCGGTGAACAACGTGAACATCACCAACATTCACAACGTCTACAACACCACCGTGATCAATAGCACCACTGTGAACCGGGTCAGCTACAACGGCGGCAATGGAGGGATCAGCACGCGTCCGAGGCCTCAAGAAGAGGTCGCGGCACGTGAGAAGCATATTCCGGCTGTAGCCGTTCAGACCCAACATGCGCAGGCTGCCCGCACGAATCCGGACCAGCGGGCTTCTGTGAACCATGGCAAACCAGCGGTGGCTGCGACTCCGAAGCCTGGAGCATTTAGCGACCGCGCAGTCGTACCAGCGAAAGCGGCAGGAGCACCTTATAACCCTCCGGCCAAGAGTGCCGCAGTTCAGCCAGCGGCCAATACGCCCGCTGCGCATCCGGAGAACAACGTCGCTCGGCCCGTGCAGCCGAATAACCAGCCTGAATCGAACCGTCCGGCGACGGCTCAGCCTAACACTCGACCGGAACCCAGCCGTCCGGAACCAAATCGGCCCGAAGCGAATCGTATGCCGACAGCGCAGCCAAACAGTCCGCAGGAAACGAACCGTACGCCGATCGCGCAACCGAATAATCGGCCGGTTCCCAACCGGGATGAGTCTGCTCAGCGGCCGCAAACTCCCCCGCCGAGCGAGCGTTCGCAGCCTCAGACACAGCGCACCCCTCCTTCTGCGGAAACGCGGACTGCACCGCAGCAACAACAACGCCCGCAGCCTGCGGCGCAGAAGCCGGAAGAGAAGAAGAAGAAGCAACAGGACGAAAAGCCGAAGCGAGACGAGAAGCCGCCGCAGTAACCGACAGGGTTTTGGCTTGGGTCGGAGTGGGAGGTAATACTCTGGGCATCCTGAGTTCTCGCAAGGTGCCCTCTTTTACTCGCCCCAGCCGAGGAGCACGGGCGATGGAGGTTGTGCAATCATGGCGCGAAACTTGCTGCAGTAGACGAGCGCATTCTGGCTCGTAAACCGGAGTTTGGCGATGTGTAATTCGAGTGCAGGTACCTCTCACCTTACTTCATCACTGACCCCGAGCGCATGGAAGTTGCCTTCGAGAACGGCTGCATTCTCATTCACGAAAGGGCACCCGGCTGCGGGGATCAGCGCAAGAGTATGTTGCGGGACATTGCCGTCCTTACCGGTGGCAAGGCCATCACCGGAGACCTCGACGTTCAGTTGAAAAACATTTCTGACCTCGGTCAGGCACGGAAGATCACCATCGACAAGAACTACACCATAGGCGAAGGCAGGGTGCAGTACGAACCCCTTTCTTTTGGGCTTGAGCCCTACACGTACTCAAATGCTCACACTTCGCTTTTGCAATCTTCAGGGACCCTGATCACGCAGGGAACGTATGGGATACTCTCGTTTGAGCACTCGCTCGATCGACTAGTCCTTTGTGGCCATTCGGACTGCGAAGTTATGCATCATACGCAGGCGGATAGATCCGTCCGCCTTGATGCAATTGTGCAATCGCGGGCAACAACTGACTGGCCAAACGATCTTTGGCTATAAAAGCGTCTACCCAGTTCAAGGCTTGCTCAGGTACATCCACCACTCCCGATAGCATGATGATTGGCGCTCGCGGCTTAAGGCGTCTCATTTCAATGGCAACCTCCTGCCCGTTCATCCCGGGCATGGAATAGTCGACGATAACGACGTCAACCGAATGGATGGAAGCCAGCTCCAATCCCTTGCCGCCGCTGGGTGCGGTCAGAACCGTATACCCAAAGGTTCATCGCTTTCTTGTCGATGCGCAAAAACAAAAGATTCTTTGTTTCCCCGGGAAAAGCACGGATTTCCTGCCGTTGCCGATGGTTGCGAGGAATGCATGGGGATCAAAAGCGCGCCTCTTGGCCGCTACACGTGGACCCATGGCATTACGCCGTGTTTGGGATGTCGGACCGAGTGGAGGTTGGCGGGCGAATTTTTTTGTGCTTGGAGAACCGTTGGGCTGGCGAACAGGAGACATAGCGGTAGTGGGTCAATTTGCGAAACCGTTAACCACAAAGGCCACGAAGGAAACGCCTGAGACCACAAGCCTTCGTGATACTTCGGGTCCTTGGTGGTTCAGGGTTTTGTGGGTTGCGTCGTTAAACGGACCCACTACCGACATAGCCACTTCCTTCTGCCTTGAACAACGACTTTTTCTATGGTTATTTTACCCGCTTTCCTTGGACAGCGTAAATCCGAAAACCGCAGCCCGCCATCCGCTTTTTTGGATCGTTCCAAATCAAGAAGGGCCTGGATCGGAGGGGAGACTGTGTCTGAGTTCAAAACCCCGTGCCTCCTGGGATGAGCACTATTGCTCAGACGAATGCCCTGCGGAGTGCTAGCGTCGAAGTGTGCTTCCGGTCGAATCGCCGAGGAGTCGGAAAGTCGCTTGCCGGTTTGCGGGAGGAATCTGTGGTAAAGCAAACGGCACCAATCCGGGTCATTTCTTTCGTTCTATTGGCCGCTTGCGGGGCGTTGTGCCAGAAACTTCATCCATCCGACCGGCTTCAGGGATCACAGTTTGACGGCTCAAACCCACCCGAACTGGAGCGCGAGGAGATGCGTGCAGCCGGATCGCTTCCGGATGCTCCGTCGACGGTACAGCCTCCAACACAAGAGGAGAGAGTTTTCACGTTCAATGCAGCAGGGTCGCCTTTGACACGTGGCACGCTCGGCTTTGGCGCGGGTGTGAT
>WNEZ01002943.1_pt1 | contig 14653 bp, 9 predicted proteins | sample 5400521 | NCBI WGS metagenome assembly WNEZ01 (sample SAMN13153339, study PRJNA577476) | soil metagenome | isolation source: 120 cm saprolite under Douglas fir tree site 2 hole 1 replicate 1 | place: USA:California | collected 2015-04-18
ACCAGCGATGTGAAATTACCGGGCATGCTGCATGCCGCTGTACTGCGCAGCCCCTACGCTCATGCTCGCATCGTCAGTATCGATACCAGCGCTGCCAAACAAGTGCCGGGCGTCTACGCGGTGTTAACCGGCCGTGATGCAAGCGAGGTGATTGATCCCGTGCCGGCTTTCTGTGCGGAACCGGTTGTCGAGCACGCAATTGCTGTCGAAAAGGTGCGCTATGCCGGTGAGGCAGTGGTTGCTGTGGCTGCCGAAAGTCGCTATATCGCCGAGGATGCGCTTGAATTGGTGCAGATCGAGTGGGAGCCATTGCCACCTGTTATCGATGTGCTGGCAGCGATGGAGCCGGACGCGCCGCGACTGCATGACACACTGCCTTCAAATGTCGTCTACGACCATGTCTTCACCTTTGGGGACGTGGATGGTGACTTTGCCCGAGCGGATCATGTCATCAAGCGACGCCTGCGCTGGCCGCGTGCCACGGCTGTACCTATGGAGACAGCCGGAGCGGTCTGCAAGTACGACCCTCCTAGCGGTCGCATGGAGGTCTGGTCGACCACCAACATGCTCAACTTTGCGGCGTGGCTCATCGCAGGTACTCTGCGACTGCCACCCAATATGGTCAACTTCTATCCCATGTACACGGGTGGCAGCTTTGGTAGCAAGCACGTGACTAGCAAAGTGATCGCTATCGCTGGTGCACTGTCGAAGGTCACCGGGCGCCCGGTCAAGTTCATGGAAGACCGCATCGACAACCTGACGGCGAATGATAGCCAGGCTGCTGATCGTATCTACGATGCCCAGCTTGCCGTCACCAGAGAGGGCAAGTTCCTGAGCCTGCGCCTGCATACAATAGATGATTATGGAGCCTATTTCGTATTCGCCATCACGGGCAATACTAACATGATGTCGCAGATCAGCGGCCCATACACCATCGGCAGCCTTGAGACGGGCATCAAGGCGGTATTGACCAATAAGAATCAGCAAGGGGTATTCCGTGGCGCGGGTTCGGATGTAGGCAACTGGGTGTTGGAGCGGCTGGTGGATGCTACTTCAGATGAGCTGGGTATTGATGGTATAGAACTGCGCCGTCGTAACTTTATCCAGCCCAATCAGTTCCCCTATAAGATTCCGACGGGCAACGTCTACGACAGTGGGAACTATCCCGGTGTATTGGATATGGCGCTCCAGCATGCTGACCTGGATTATTGGCGTAAGGAGCAGGAGCGTGCTCGTCAGGAGGGCCGCTACATCGGCATCGGCCTGTCTACGTGCCAGCAGCGCAGCACCTATAGTTCGACCGAGTTCTGGTTCCATAACCCGGGTCCCTTCACCGGCCTGACAACCACTGCTGAAAGTGTTCGTATTGGTATAGGACCAACAGGTGGTATTACGGTGACAATGTTCTCTCCTTTCTGGGGCAATAGTCCTGAAACCGTTGTGTCTCAGATCGTTGGTGAGGAGTTTGGCGTGGATCCCAACTCGATCAGTGTCGCTTACGAAGGCACATATCAAGGACTCCCCAGCGCTGGCCCGGGAGGTAGCCGTATGACAGTAATGCTTTCAGGAGCGGCACGAGGCGCAGCGACGAAAGTCAAGGAGAAGATGTGCAAGATCGCTGCTCACCTTCTGGAGGCCAGCATCGATGACATGGAGGTTCGAGAAGGGCGTGTCTGGGTCAAGGGCACCGATCGTTCGTTGAGCATCGCCGATATAGGCATGAAGGCCTTCTGGAACAAATTCGACCTGCCGGCGGATATGGAGAGCGGTCTGGAGGGGAGCTTCACCTATGACCATCCCTTTACGACGCCTCCCACGGATGATCGTAAAGACCTGGGGGTGTTCTACCCCATTATGGGCCATGCCGTTCATATTCCAGTCGTAGAAGTTGACATCAATACGGGCCAGGTCAAATTCCTCAAATACCTCGCTGTCCATGATGTTGGTACGGTGGTTAATCCACGCTCATTGCAGGGCCAGATTCGCGGTGGCGTCGCACAGGGAATCGGTGTATCACTGTACGAGGAGGTGCGCTACAGTCCAGATGGCCAGAACCTGACGGCAACACTGAACGACTACTTGTTACCGACCGTTGCCGAGGTGCCGAAAATCGAGGTCCATCACCATGTGACACCTTCGCCTTTCACTGCCTATGGCGTCAAAGGCGGTGGTGAAGGTGGACGCATGGTGGCGCCACCAGCGGTGACACGGGCGGTAGAGGATGCGCTCAAGCCCTTTGGTGTTAAGATCGACGAATTGCCGATGACGCCAGAGAAGATTGTGCGGTGGGTGGCGCAGGCACAGGCGGCTACGTAAAAATCTATAAATAGCAGGAAATTTCTTATGGAACTTCGCGACAAGATAGCAGTCGTTACTGGGGGTGGACGCGGGATCGGGCGTGCGATAGCCCTGGCATATGCCAGGGAAGGAGCTGATCTTGTGCTGGCGTCTCGTTCGAAGGAGGCGCTTGAAGAGACGCGGGCGATGGTCGAGGCGCTAGGGCGCAGGGCACTGGTGGTGCCAACGGACATCCGCCAGGAGGAGAGCGTACGCGAGCTGGCGGAGCAAGCGGTCAACATCTTCGGACCTATCGATATATTGGTGAATAACAGCGGTATTGGTGGCCCGACTGCTACCCTGTGGGAGATTGCCCCTGCTGAATGGGAGGAGACTTTCGCTGTCAATGTCACCGGTACCTATTTGTGTTGTCGGGCATTCTTACCCGGCATGATCAAGCGGCGTTCTGGCTGCATTGTCATTCTTAGCTCCATGACGGGGAAACGACCGCTGTATGGTCGCACTCCCTATGCTGCCAGCAAACTGGCCCTTGCCGGTCTCGCCAGGACGCTAGCATGGGAGGTGGGGCCATACGGAATAAGGGTCAATACAATTGCGCCGGGGCCAGTGGAGGGTGAGCGCATAGAGGGGGTGATTCGTAAACAGGCGGAGGCGAGAGGTATCAGCATTGAGGAGGCCCGGCGACAATTTACCGGCAGCTCGCCTCTTGGCCGTTTGATTCCGGCCAGCGATGTAGCGGATGCGGCTGTTTTTCTCGCTTCCGATAAAGCATCCTCGATAACGGGAGAAGATCTGAATGTTTCTGCAGGCATGACGATGTATTGATTGACGTTGAGTAATGCTCCCTTCTCCGTCTATCCTCTGAGAATCCAGAAACGAAGTAGACCGATGATGGCTCCTGCCAGGATCAGCCAGACCGAATTGAATCTGAAACGGAGCAGGAGCGCCAGCGAGACGAGCGCCAGCACCCAGGTGAGCACATCAGTGAGGGCGTGCTGCCCAAGCTGCACCAGGACGCCCGTCATGAGTGCAAGAGCTGCCGCGTTGACGCCATCGAGCAGCGTGGATGTCCAGGCAGCCTGCCGCAGGCGCGAGGCGACCGGGTGTATGAGGGCAATGAAGACAAACGAGGGCAGGAAGATGCCCAGCGTCGCCAGCAGCGCTCCCGGCCAGCCTCCCAGCACATAGCCAATAAAAGTGGCCGTGGTAAAGACCGGGCCAGGGGTAAATTGCCCAACGGAGATAGCATCGAGCAACTGTTTATCGGTCAGCCAGTGCAGGTTCTGCACCAGGTCTGTGCGCAGAAAGGCCAACAGCGTGTAGCCACTGCCATAGACCACCGCCCCAAATTTGAGAAAGGTCAGAAAGAGCAACAGCATGCTGAAAGGCGCTCCTGCGGCAAGCAGCCCCGCGCTGAGTACAGAAGGCAGGTGCTTGCTGGCTCCGCGCAGCCCTGACACCCCGAGGGGAAGGAGCACACTGCTAATCGTCTGTTTGCTGTTCCACCGGTGTTGTGCCAGGCTCAGGATGCCAAAGAGGAGTGCCCCTCCAAACAGCAAGATGAGAACGTTGATGCCGACCAGATAGAGCACGAGCACCAGGCCCGCCACCACGGCTGCCAGCACGCCCTTCAGGATGGTGCGCCCCAGATTCCAGATGGCCTGGGCTATGATGGCGACCACCACCGGCTGAATACCATAAAAGAGCCAACCCACCTGGGGAAGCGATCCATAGGTGACATAGGCCCAGGCAATGGCGAGCACGATGAGCATAGCGGGACCGATAAAACAGATGCCCGCGATAAGCAACCCCGGCCAGCCTGCCCGCAGGTACCCCAGGTAGATCGCCAGTTCGGTGGAAGAGGGACCGGGGATCAGATTGGTCACGCCAATCAAATCGACAAAGCGCTCGTCGCTCATCCATTTCCGTCGTTGGACGACCTCCTGCCGCATCATGGCGATATGAGCGGCGGGTCCTCCAAAGGCGGTAAAGCCCAGGCGCAAGAAGAGCGCGGCGAGCTGAGCCAGGGAGGTTTTCCCCGACTGGTTCTGCGGCGTCTCTTCAGCATCTGAGGCGCGATCTGTTGTGGTCATAGCAGTTGTTTCTCATCTACCATAGGCATGCCCTCTTCATCGCTGGGTAACCTTCTGTGAATCAATTAACTCTCATTTTACCATGAAATAGTCTGACTGGTATGTTCCGCCCCGGGTACTATAGTGACCCCATGAAGGAAAGCCAGATGGTACTTTCATAACAAGCAATCAATTTGCCCTTCTTTTGGAATGGTCTCCTACATCGCCGTCTGCGTTTACCTGGTGCTATTCAGTTTATGCACCACCCAGGTGACACAGCCCCATATTTCGAAGTCTTCGCGATGCGTCACCTCGGTGAGCTGGTATTGCGGATTCTCAGGCTTCAGAAAGATGCGCTTGCTGCCCTTGATCACCTGCAGGCGTTTCAAGGTGAAATCCTCGCCCAGCTTAGCAACAATGATCCTATTATGTGAAGCGGTGATCGCCCGATCCACCACGATCACATCTCCAGAATAAATGCAGGCTCCAATCATGGAATCGCCTTCAACCCGCATGAAATAGGTGCTGATAGGGTGAGGGACGACTAAATCGGTCAAGTCGAGTGGACGCTCCTTGTAGTCATCTGCCGGCGATGGGAAGCCGGCGCGAATCGACCCCAAGAAATGCACGTTGCGCAAGAAAGATACATGGTCGTTCATGACTCCCCCTTTCTGGACTGAACTCATGCTCTTTATCTTTTCTGGTCGGGGCTTGATAAGCAGTTTTCTCCTATGGACTCTTACCGTTTCCACACTGTACACGTGAAACGGTAGTGCCCTTTCTAAATCATTGACTGCTTACTTAGTATTGGGTATACTCTTCTATAATAAGAACGTACGTTCTAGTATTTTTGGAGCACAATCGTGCGATGTGTCCGAGGTGAAGTACCGCTATTTCTCTCACCTTGCTCGTCGCCAACGAGGGTATCATGAAGCAGGTCGTAGCGTTAGTGGATTGCAATAACTTCTATTGCAGTTGCGAGCGATCATTTAATAACGCCATTCACAAGAAACCAGTACTGGTGCTGTCTAACAATGACGGCTGCGTGGTTGCCAGGAGCGACGAGGCCAAGGCTTTGGGCATCAAAATGGGGCAACCCGTGTTCGAGTGCCAGGAGTTGATTCAACAGCATCACATCCAGGTATTTTCGAGTAACTATTCCCTGTATGCTGATATCTCAGATCGTGTCATGCAAACGCTGGCAACCTTTTCCCCGCAAGTAGAAGTCTACTCCATTGACGAGGCATTTATAGACCTGAGCCACAAACCGGCAGAACGCCTATGTGACTATGGGCATGAGATCCGCGAAACAGTGTGGCGTTTTACAGGGATCCCGGTTAGTGTAGGTATTGCCACAACGAAGACGCTTGGCAAAATCGCTACCGAGATCGTCAAGAGACAGTCTACCCACCAGGGCGTTCTGAATCTCACGCAGTATACCGAGGCAGAGCTGGACGAGTTGCTGGAATCAATCGCGCTCAAAGATGTGTGGGGCATTGGTTCACGCTATACGGATCGCTTGCAAGCAAGTAGAAACATCTTCACGGCCAAAGACCTCAAATACGCCGATGAGCACTGGATTCGCAAGCGGTTCTCGGTCATGGTCCAGCGCACGGTGCTAGAATTGCGAGGGATCGCGTGCATCCCTCTGGAAACGCAGGCCAAACCGAAAAAGGGCATCATGACCGCCAAGTCCTTTGGCAGGCCGGTGGAGTGCCTTGAAGAGTTGGAAGAAGCCATTTCGACCTACACTGCACGCGCTGCTGAGAAGCTGAGAAGCCAGGGGTCTGCCGCTTCCTGCATCAGTGTCTTCATTCAGACCAATCATTTTCAGCAACACGCGCCGCAGTATGCGAAGAGTCTCTCACGGTTGCTCCCTTACCCAACTTCCTTCACGCCTGATTTCCTCAACGTCACACTGGATATGGTACGTAGCATCTATCGTGATGGGTATGCATATAAGAAATGTGGAGTGTTTCTCTCCAAGATCGTGCCCCAGGAGGTGTTGCAAGCCGATCTCTTTGGCGATTTCTCGTTGGAGCGCGAGCATAAAAAAGCCCGGTTGATGTGTGTGGTTGACCTGCTCAATCACTTGTGGGGAGACAATACCCTCTTTTTTGGAGCGCAGGGGATCGGCAGGGTCTGGAAGATGCGGCAAGAGCGAAGATCACCCCGCTTCACGACACGCTGGGGAGATATTTTGGTTGTCAGGACCTGAAAGCCCCCGCATTCTATGCGGGGGTACCTGACTCCGATATTAAAGCAACAGCTCGCACAGGCGACCCCGTTCCTCCACGGATACGCAGGGGCAAGCCGAAGAAGGTGAAACGCTTGCCGACTACCTGGTCCAGGTTCGCCAGGTTCTCATAATGCGTAATCCCATATTGGCGGCACATCATATGGCACGGATACGTGCGACTGGCAGGATTATCCGGGCTGGGAGAATCTACGCCAAACGTCTTGATCCCCTTTTCCACCAGCCACATACTACCCGATTCGTCTAAACCGGGATATTGACTCAGATACTCCTTCGTACCGTAGTATCGGTTGAAAGTACCCGTATAGAACAGCAAAATATCGCCTTTGCGCACATCCGCGCCAGTCCTGGCAATCGCCTCATCAATGCCGGCAGCATTAATGTAGGTGCGCGGTTCCTTGTGAGAAACATCAATACAGGTGGCCTCACCATAGAAAAGGTCGAGGGACATTTTGTCAATCGTCGGAGCTTCAGGTCGCGGATCCAGGTGGCTCAAGGCATCAACATGGGTCGGGCCATGGTCGCTCATCAAAAGTCCCCTGGATTGGTAGGAGAATCCGCCTTCGAAGTTCTTGACCGTTTCCTCATGCAGATGGTGTTCCCAGATCACGGTCTTGAGGTGCCCTGGGTAGACATGCATTCCCTGATAGATCTCTTGAGAAAGGTCGATCATTCTGGGCATAGGTTTGCCTCCTGAATTCGTTTAATACATGGTAAAAGTCCCCTTACAATAAGTGTCGTGTGAACCAATCGGCGGCCGGGGGAGCGGATTGCGAGAAGCCGGGATCTGTGTAGGCCCCGAAGTGCGGCCCCTTCACAATCGTCAGGGACTTAGGCTCCCGAGCACGTTGGTAGGCTGACAAGGCAAGGTCGGTTGGTGTTAAGGTATCGTGGCTGGCGACTACTATTAGCAATGGTGTGGGAGCAATCAGGTGGATGTTGGCGGCTGGATTATACTCCAGGAACTTCTCCATGGATTCCAGGGAGACCTCGTTACGCCAGTTGGGGGCCCTGGTCTCGGCTGTCTTAGTGTACCACTCATACGAATCGGGGGTTGGAAGTACGCTGGGCTGTCCCTCTGGAGCCACGACGGGCACATAGTTGATGGTTCCCTGGGTGTAGCGCAGTATGCGGTCCTGGGCAAGGGTCTCAATGAACTGGGCCAAAACGTCCGGGCGGAAGAGGCGTTGGGCGTTTTGCATTCCGTTGACAAACGGAACCTGCGCTACTGCCGCTTTGATGCGCTTGTCAAATGCGGCGAGGTGCAGCACGTGTGCTCCACTATAGGAGGACCCCCATACGCCGATGCGCGAGGGGTCCACCTCCGATCGGAGAGAGACCCAGGTGATGGCGTTGCGATAGTCCTCATGTTGTTTGGAGGGAATGATTCGCCCCCGAGGCTCTCCCTCAGAAGCTCCCTGGTAGCGGTAATCAAAGACCAGGGTCACAAAGCCGGCTGCGACAAATACTTCAGCAAAGGCGTCGAGATACATTTCTTTAACTGCGCTAAATCCGTGAGCCATTACAATGGCAGGTCGTCTCTCACCAGTCAACAGGTCATCAGGGATATAGAGCCAACCAGCACAATTTAATCGATGACTGAGAAAGGTTACATCTTGTCTCATAAGGTATCTCTATCTTCTTCGCTTCTTCTTAGGTCTATCCAGTTTAGTAAAATTGGGCGCTTGCACAGCTTTAGCCAGCATGAGTACCCGGCGCGCCAACTGGACATCAGGCGATTCTGGATCAATGTGCTCTGCTTTTTCGATGAAAATTTCTGCCTGGCGGTAGTCCTCAATTCTAAGATAAATCGATGCCAGGGCCACATACAACGTCGCTGATTCGGGGTTTTTATCGATACCCTCCTCGATCAACTCAATAGCTTTCGAGCTCTCGTGATTCTCCATGTACATTTCGCTGAGCGCAAAGTAGTAGTCTTCGTTATCCGGTTCTAACTCGATGGCACGTTTATAGTTAGTCTCGGCCTCCGCAAAATTTCCGAGCATTTTATGGGCCTCTGCTACGTCAAACCAGGCTTCCGCAGAGGTTGGATCATGTTCAGCAACATGCTGGTAGTGGCTCAGAGCCTCCTCATATTGCTCACGTTTCATAGCGATCTCACCCAGGTGGAGTTCAATATGAGCCTCGTCAGATGGTTCTGTGACCATGGTTTTGGCCTGGAGCAGGTGATCTTCTGCTTCATCGAGACGCTCTTTCTTGTCTATGAGCAATTCCGCCAGGGAGATATGCGCCTGAAAGCTGTTCTCAACAGCCAGTGACTCGCGCAGGGCTTCCTCGGCCAGTTCCTGGAGGCGCTCAGCATGCTCATCGTCTTCCTTCTCAAAGTACTGCTTGCTAACTTCTATCTGAACCGCTGCGAGTTGTCTTAAAATCTCTGCGCGCTGCTCAGTAAAACGTCGCGCCAGTGGCTCCAGGTAGATGATGGAGCGTTCATACTTGTGGATGAGCAGCAGACGACCAGCGGCTTCCAGGTAGAGTGAGCGGTCAAGCGGTAACTCCTTGATCAGCGCATCGGTATAATAGATGGTTTCCATCAAATGCCAGAGAATTGCATTTAATTCTTGCAGTGTCTGTTCTTCGGCTCTATCTGTTGGTCTGGGTTTCTGCGTGAACTCTTCCAGGTACTTATCATGCTCCTGGACTCTCTTCTGCAGCTCTGCAACGGGTAAAGCCAGCGCATTTGCTCCTTCATCGGTCATACTTTGGATGCGCCACTCCTCTTGTTCCTGAATCAGAGTGTAACGTGTCCAAAACCAGTGCCTGTCTGTTTCTTCGTAGATGGCAGTCGCCTGGGGAAATTCTGGAAGCGTCTCACCGAGGGGTGTCTGATCTAGCTCGATAGACCAGCCAACCTCAATCTCTTTACGGGTAGTCGAGCGTCTTGCACTGAATGCATTAGGAAGCCAGAGCTTCGATTCCCGAGGTTCGTGTTCATGGATAAAGTCTGGTTCCAGGTCGCCTGGATTGGCTTCCTCTGACCAGGCTTCGCGGCGTTCAATCCACTCCTCTCTTGAAAGGCCTTCGCGGAGAGCGCTATCACTAGAGAGGAGGTCATAGGCGGTATCATATTCGCCATTGACCCAGGACTCAACAAAGTTGGTGACGACATCCTGGGGATCCAGGCCATGTAAATCGATACGATCCTCTTTCTCTTCGTCAAGGTCGGTGTCTTCGTCGAGACCGGGGGCCTGCAGAACCAATCGATTTACCAACGAGAGGTTAGAGCGGTAGTCTTTGTGGGGGAGTGTGCCATATTTTTTATTGACTGCCAGTGCATCCAGCAGCAGGCGACGCCCTTCCGCTAAGGAACACTCCCTGGTTTTCACATCGTGCATACGTGCTGACATCTGAGCAACGAATTTCTCAAAGCCGCGCTTGCTTTCAATTCTGGTGAAGAAATCTTTGACGCCATCATGCCAAAATTCGAGCAAAAATCCGAGAACACGTATCTCATTAGTATTTTCACCTTGCTCAAAACAAAGAACAAGTTCCACCTCGCCAGCATCGCGCGAGTCGGTCACGATGCCTTTCCAGAAGCGCGAAGGGGTATCCGTAAGAGTATCTGTGACCTGTAGAGCAAGAGGCTGTTGAATGGGCGGACGCCAACCTGGGTATATTCTTGCTCCTTCGAGCTGTATCAGTGAGCGCCGTGCTTCCTTGCGGACGGTTTTTATGGGGCTCAATTCGTTGATGGCAAGCAAGACATCAGCGGCATCGCTATGATGTTCTTTTGACAATGCTTTGAGCAAAGCAATCTGGGCCCCTTCAGGCATGTTGTTGATTTCGGTCAATGCCGCTTCTGCCTGCTTTTGGTCCGTGCTCAGACGCAAATTCTGCGCGACCTGGTGATATTGCTCAAGTACGTGCTGCGCCTCTATGTTATCTTCCTGCGCAATAGATATGGGTTTGGTTTTTTTCTTTGCCATGGCACCGACCATCTTTTCTGAATACAAGGTTCCGATCTTTGTTACAGGATGTATTGTACTCCTTTCGTATGGGGTGCACAAGGATGTTTCACGTAGTTAGATCAAGCCCATGCGTATAGCTTTTGCTACTGCCTGTGCCCGGTCAGTCACCTGCAACTTCCGGTAAATATCCTGCATCTTACGTTTGACCTGGACCTCGCTCCAGTACAATTGCGTTCCTATCTCTTTATTCGTGCATCCCTGCGATGCCAGCCGCACGACCTCCACCTCTGTCATGCTGAGTCCCCATTGTAGGCGGTTCTCCTCCTTGGCCAGCCGATGAAACTCGTTCACTACTTGCGTCACAGCATGGGGTTCACCGAGAACGCGCTCGCCGCTTTGCACAGCCCGTAGGGCCTTTAGCAAATCATCAATGGACCCTGTTTTTGGCAGATAGCCATGTACGCCGATACGTAGAGCATCGAAAAGAAGTTTTTCATCATTGGAATCGGCGAGTAACACGATACGTGTTTTGGAGCAACTTCGCAACAACTGCTTTGCTACATTCAGTCCATTGGATGTTTCCAGGGAGCTATCGAGTAAGACAATATCAGGCTGTAATTCCATTGCAAGCATCAGTGCTGCTTTCTCTGTTCCGGCCTCTCCTACGATCTCAAAATCATCTTCCTCACTCAGCAATGCGCATATCCCTTGACGCAAAATCACATAATCATCGACCAGTAGTATGCGGATCGAGGTCTCTATATGCCGCGATATGTGCATTTCCACAGCTAGATTGTCGCTCAAGCTATGATGATGGTTGTTTGAACCATTTGAATGCTCTGATACTTGCATTTCCATCACCTTCATCTTCCTTTCATAGCAAATCCGATTAATCACTGTTAAAACGACGAGGGTCTGAATTTTTCAGAGATAGGAATCCTGGCTAGTCTCCGCAGACTTTCATGACGAACTCCTTAACAGGATTTGCTATCATTCAGGTATTGCAGCAGCAGCACTTGCTAGATGCAATAGCAGATATTCCTTTACTGAGGGCGCACTTAAATACCTAAGTTTTGTCCAAATGAGCGGTAGCATGCTGCCGCTGGAAAGGGTCTTGCCAAATGAACGATGATGGCCCATACCTATCAAGGGAATTGAAACCTGGGCATCTTTGGCGAGCACGGGAGTATATGATGACCTCAGCGGTGGCCGTGAACAAGTATCGGGTTCGAGATCAACAAAAACAGAGGTAGCGCCGACAAGCAGGATGACATTGGCAGTGGCAGCAAAGCTAAATGCCGTCTTGATCACTTCGTCACCCGGGCCAATACCATGCACTAAAAGGGCAAGATGAAGTGCAGCAGTTCCTGAGGATACAGCCACGGCCTCCCGCACATGGCACACTTCTGCAAAGCGTCGCTCAAAAGCTGCTACGTACTCCCCCTGCGCTAACTGGCCCGAGATTAAGACACGAAGTACTGCTTCCTGTTCCTCGACACCTAGAAGAGGGCACGCAATAGGAACCATCGACATTTTCCCCCCAGAAATATCGAAAGATAGCAATTCAGTTGCGCTTAACAGTTCACTTAAGCCCTGCTAAGCAGCGCCTTCGCAAGCACAACTTCTTGCTGGACGTGCATCACTGTGGTTTAAGCACATCATCGTGGTTGTATCTATTGCTGTTATTGAAGAGCTAGCCAAAGTCGCAACCATACACCGTTGTTGCGTTAGGCTATTAGATATGCAGATCGATATGAGGGCGGATAATCACTTATATTTGTGATTGTTAACAACCAAATAACTATAGCGATGAAGGTGATAAATCTTTACCTCAACTATTTCAAGGTTAGATACACCTCGTGGAAACTTTACTACGCCCCATCCGATCTAGCATAAAAACACCACCTACTACTCATAATAACTCATTTATGTTCGTTTGTCAATAAAAAAATACTCGACTAATTTCAAATAAAAAGTTTAAATCCTTTACTATTCAATAAATATAGAACCTCCTCTCAAAGCGATTCAAAAGCAAGCAAGCTATAGTTACGCAAAAAAATCGACTTTATATGACGACAGAATAGTAATAAAATACACTTTAGATGTGTAAGATGAACTTTGCCTAAGGCTCTGATAAACTACTTCTATTATGGATGAGATACACATAACCTGGGAAGAGCAAAACGGTGATGATCTGGTGAAGATGAGGTTAAGATTTTATGCATGAGGTTAAGCTTTTCGTGCGAACGAAGGATCTCGTTTCATTCTTGTTATGCAGAATCGGGAACTTGCTGGAGATCCTGGCTATGAAATGAATGTACCAAATGTATTTGAGATGGATAAATTAACATTTGATCTAATTTACAATTGAAGTTTTGATAAACCTGCCTCTTTGTCTGCTTGGTGGAAAAAGTCACGTCAGGGCAACTAATTTTCTACAGTTTTAGGATAATGCAGGGTGAAATCGGTTGTAGTTTCTTAAGAATTTGCTTTCGAAGCTCGTGGCTGTATGGTTTAGGTCAGCGGTATGAACCCTTTCTGATACTTTTTCTTCGTGGGTTACTCTTTTTATACTCCTCCACTTGCATTGATCATGACAGGGATTATAAGGGCAATTAGCTTGAGATCCTGTTGGAAATGGGTGGTGGGACGGTATTACTAGAATGTGAGTGATATGCGAAAATGGGAGGGTAAGCAGGCAAGATGAAACCTGATGTTTATGAATTGAAGGAGAGAGCATGACTGAGATGAGTTTACCGGCCGGGCTGGAACGTCGCAAAGAAGATTATGGACTGATCACTGGCCATTCGCACTTCGTGGACGATTTGAGGCCAGTTGAAGGGAGGCCCCCGGCTCTCTATATGGTTGTTGTGCGCAGTCCTTATGCTCACGCGGAGATTAAGCGTATCGATCTTGACGCTGTTCGGGCTTTGCCGGGTGTCGTAGCAGCTTTTGAGGGCGCGGAACTGGTGAACGGTATGCGCACTCTTGATACTGCTCCGGTTCCAGGTCTCAAGAAACCGGAACGGAGACCACTGGCTGTTGGGCGGGTACGGTATGTAGGTGATCCCGTGGCGGTTGTGCTGGCCGAGAGCCTTTATGCTGCTGAGGATGCTCGTGACCAGGTTGAAGTAGACTATGTACCGTTGCCCGCAGTAGCGGACCCGGAGGCGGCGCTCGCTCCCGATGCTCCGCTCCTCTACGATGAGTTTGGCTCTAACGTGGCTTTCTTTTCCCAGTCAGGAGGCGGCGATAGTGCTGCCGCTTTCGAGCGTGCCGATCGTCTTGTTCGCCTGCGAGTGGTCAATCAACGACTCGCGCCCAGTTCTATCGAACCACGTGTGTGCATGTTCGACTTTGACCCGGCCAGTGGCGAACTTTCGGCCTGGATGTCTTCTCAAGCTATCTACCGGGCGCGAGACACGCTGGCCGCTTTTCTGCAACTCGATCCTGGCCGTATCCGGGTACAGAATGCCGAGGTGGGCGGTGCCTTTGGTGCCAAAAATGCTCTTTTGGGTGAAGAGATTATCGCCGCGGCGCTTGCCGTCAGCTTCGGGCGGCCCATCAAGTGGATTGAAAGTCGCAGCGAGAATTTGCAGGCTCAGACGCATGGGCGTGGACAGGTGAACTACATTGAGGCTGCCGTTCAGAACGATGGGAGACTGCTCGGTCTCAAGGTGCGTACGATTGCCGACCTCGGCGCGTTCCTCGCCGGTTTCACAGCAATGGTGCCTAATCGTACACCATCTTTTCTTAGTGGGCCCTACCAGGTACAAGCTGTGGACAGCCAGGTGGTGGGTGTGTTTACCAACAAGGTTCCAACTGCGCCCTACCGTGGCGCAGGTCGGCCCGAGGCAGCCTACATCCTGGAGCGAATCATGGATCGGATTGCCCACGAACTGGGTCTCGATCCTGCTGAGGTGCGGCGCCACAACTTTATCCCTTGGGATGCTTTTCCTTACTCGACTGTGACTGGCCTTAAGTATGATAGTGGCAATTACACAGCAGCTCTTGACCAAGCGCTCGAACTGGCCGATTATACAACCTTACGAGCGAAACAGCGTGAACGGCGTGAGATGGGCAGCCCCACGTTATTG
>WNEZ01003777.1_pt1 | contig 14652 bp, 8 predicted proteins | sample 5400521 | NCBI WGS metagenome assembly WNEZ01 (sample SAMN13153339, study PRJNA577476) | soil metagenome | isolation source: 120 cm saprolite under Douglas fir tree site 2 hole 1 replicate 1 | place: USA:California | collected 2015-04-18
GCGCCACGCCGCCTGCCAACCGCCCGATGGCTTCCATTTTCTGCGCCTGCCGCAGCTGTCCCTCGAGCTGCTTGCGGTCCGTGATGTCCTGGAAGTGGAGCAGAAAGTGGGGTGCACCAGCGAACGCGATCACCTCAGCCGACAACAGACCGGAGCGCACGTCGCCCGAGCGGGTCAGCCACTCCACCTCGACATCGCGGAAGGGACCACCGGCTCGGAGCCGTGTCAGCATACTTTGCCGCAGCTCCTCGCTCTTCCAGAGGCCCAACTCGTCGCCCGTGCGGCCGACCGTCTCGGCGCGGTTCATCCCGAACAGGCGCAGCAGGCTTTCGTTCACATCGACCCAGCGGGCGTCGGCCAGCCTCGCGATGGCCATCGGAGAGGGGTGCGCCTGGAAGGCGCTGCCGAACTTTGCTTCGGACACCCGCAACGCCTCGTCCGCCGCGCGTCGATCGGTGATATCCCGCACGAAGGCGCTGAACAGCCACGTGGTCCCGATCTGCACGGGGGCCACGGCGAGCTCCACCGGAAATTGGCTGCCATCGCGCCGCAGCGCGTTGAGCTCGATGCGTTGGTTCAGGATGGGCCCCTCGCCGGTGGCGAGGAAGCGGCGCAGGCCGGCCGCATGGGCCTCACGCTGGGCGGGCGGCACGATGATGTCGGCCAGGCGCCGACCAATGACGTCCTGCTCGACCCATCCGAACATGGCTTCGGCCTGCCGGCTCCAGCTCGTGATCAAGCCGACGTCATTCATCGTGATGTGGGCATCGAGGGATGCCCGGAGTATGGCGCTGAGCCGGGCCTCCGAGGCCCGCAACTCCTGCTCGACGCGCGTCCGCTCGATTGCGGCGGCGACCTGGGTCGATACGAATTCGAGCATCTCCTTGTGGTGCTCCTCGTAGCGAACTCCCGCGGTATACGTCTGGACGGCAAGCACACCGACGGTCCGGTCGGCTTGTTTGCGGGGCACGCCAAGCCAGTCGACCGAGGCGGTGCCGATGGATTCGACGGCGCCGAGATGATCGAGCTCGGGCTGGGACTCCGGTGTCACGAGCACTGGTCGTCCCGTGCGGAGCACGTACTCGGTGATGCCGCGGCCGGGACGGCGGGGGGCGGGAGGGGGATCGACCTCGTCGACGTAATATGGGAACGTGACCAGGTCGGTCGCTTCGTCGTAGAGCGCGATGTAGAAGTTCTTTGCCGGCATCAGCTCGCCCACGATCTCGTGGATGGTGGGCAGCAATTCCTCGAGCCGCGTCGCGCTCATCGCCACCTGGGCGATGCGATAGGTCGCCGCCTGAAGTTGACGCGCGCGCGTCTGCGCCTCGCGGCTGCGCTTGACGTCGAGCGCACGAAACACCGCGGGAGCCAGGCGGTGCAGGTGATCCTTGACAACGTAATCCGCCGCTCCTGCCTGCAGATATTGCACGGCGGACTCGTCTCCCAACCTTCCGGTTACGACGATGACCGGCGTGTCCGGCGCGAACTGCTGCGCGACGGCGAGCGCGTCCCGCGCCGCGAAATTCGGCAACGAATGGTCGGTCAGGATGACGTCGGGGGCGAAATCGTGCAGCGCCGCGACCATACCCTCCCGCGTGTCGACCCGCAGGAACGTGCACGCGACGTTGGCGCGGCGGATCTCGCGCTCCGCGAGCTCCGCGCCTGCAGGAGTCGCGCGTGCGTGTGGGGGTCATGCACGGTCCTTCCGATAGGACGCTGGCGGACTCGCTTCGGTGCTTCTCCCACAATAGGCGAACTCCGGCATCAGGGCACGTCGGCGATTGGCCCGAGGTCGTCTAAGTCTTTTCCGACACTGCTGCGATGCCACCACGCTCCAGCTCGCGAGCGACCAACTCGGCGTTGCCGGCGGTGTCTGCGAGCATCGGTAGTCGCGACTCGCTCATTGAGCGAACACGAGCTCGGACTTCTTGGACAATCAGGCTGCTTGTGCCGAACTCGGTTGCGTGACCAGTTGGTCAGGGTATTCTGTCCGCCGATGGCAACCACGAATATACTATGCTATCCTTTGATACACTATGATCCTAGCAACATCCTTTGATTTTCATAGTCGCGTCACCGCCAAAGGAGGCTAAGGCTGTGGCAACGGATCGTGAAGATCTCCTCGATATCAAGCAGGCCGCGCAGTTCCTCAACGTCAGCGAGACCTCGCTCCGGCGCTGGACCAACGACGGTCGGCTGGTGTGCTTTCGAGTCGGTCGCAAACGCGAGCGTCGCTTCCGTCGCGACGATCTCTTGTCCTTCCTCGAGACCCAGCCGGTCCAGGGTGCGCCCGAGCTTCAACCCCGTTCCGTCGCCGACAGGCGTGATGACTTAGGGAGCCATCGCTGCGGCCTTTATCAGAGCGAGCAGCGAGGGGCTGCACAGGCCGCCACGTTTCTGGGTGAGGGTCTTCTCCCGGGCACGGTGTCCTATCTCGTGGCGACCCCACCAGCGCGGGAACGGGTCCTGGCTGAGCTTGAGTCTCGCGCCGCTTCCCTGCGCGAGGACCTGCAAGCCGAGCGCTTGGTCCTCGTAGATCCTGCGGCGTCTGGCGGCGGACAATACGAGTACTTCGAGACCGCTTTTACCACCGCCCTCCGTGGCGGGGCGGGGGCTCTGCGTCTCGTCGGCGACATGACGTGGTGTCTCGAGCGCGGCATGACTCCAGACGAGATCGTCGCCTTCGAAGCCGCGTACGATCGGGGGTTCGGGCACGGGCTTCCGATAGCCGCGCTGTGTCTCTACGACGTGCGACGCTTCTCGAGCCTCAGCCTTCTGCACGCGCTGCGGGGCCACCCGGACACCTTCCGCTATCCAGTCGAGCAGTGGCTCAGCTGATTCCGGCCTCGGCGCGTGCCTCTGCCACCACCGCGAGGACCATCCCCCCAAGAATCAGCCCCGCCCCAACTCCTTGGGTGAGCGAAAACCTCTCTCCCCAGTACAGCCACGACGTCAACGTGGCGAAAAGCGGCTCGAAGCAGAGCAGCAGCGACGCACGCATCGAGCTCATGAAGCGCTGAGCCCGCATCTGCCAGATGAGCGCCATCGCGGTTGAGAAGACGGCGGTGAAGACCAACGCGCCGATAAACGGTCCCGTCCATGAGAGACGCAGAGGCTCGAACAGTGCGGCGGCGAGACCGGCGCCGACGGCTGTGCCCGGGAGCTGCAGCCAGACGAGGCGCCGCGCATCGAAGCGTTTGGAGAATTCGGAGACGGCGACGATATGTCCGCCGAAGACCACGGACGTGATGAGAGTCCACATATCGCCGCGGTTGAGGCCGCCGCCGGAGGGATTGGTGAGAAAGTAGATCCCGACACCGGCAACGACGAGCGCACCCACGCCGAGGGCGTTCATGCGGTGCCGCACGGCCACGACCGCCACGATCGGCGCGAGCACTGACGACAGCGCCACGATGAACGCGGAGCGCGCCGGGGTCGTGTATTGCAGTCCGACGGCTTGCGTGGCGAATCCGCTCGCGAGGAGCAGGGTGAGCACGATGCCGGCCCGCAATTCGCCGGCCGAGAAGCGCTGACGCAGTCCGACGAATGGGGCGAGGATGAGGGTCGCGAGTGTGAACCGCAGCGCCACGAACAGCAGCGGCGAGCTGACGGCAAGCACTTCTTTGACGACGACAAAGCTCACGCCCCACACCGCTGCCGCCGTGATGAGGAGCAGATCGGCGCGACGCTGGGTCACGCCAGATCCTTCAGAAATCGTCCGGTCGCGGAATCGTTGACCTGCGCGACGTCTTCCGGCGTACCCGCTGCGACAACGCGGCCGCCCTGCGCCCCGGCGCCCGGTCCCAAATCGATCACCCAATCGGCGCGTTTGATGACATCGAGGTTGTGCTCGATTACGACGACCGTGTGGCCGGCATCCACCAGCCGGTCGAGCACGCGACAGAGCACGCGCACGTCGTCGAGATGGAGGCCCGTCGTGGGCTCGTCGAGGATGTACAGCTTCCGCTTCCCGCTGCGGCGCCTGCTGCTGCCGGCCAGCGCGAGCTCGCGCGCAATCTTGAGACGCTGCGCCTCACCGCCGGAGAGCGTTGTCGCGGGCTGGCCGAGCTGGAGATAACCGAGACCGACCTGCTGGAGGTGCCAGAGGCAGCGCGCGAGCCGCGCGTGGCGATGCAGTCGCTTGATCGCCTCGTCGACGGTCCACTCGAGCGCCCGAGCGATGCTGAACCCTTGCAGCTTGACGTCGAGCACTTCGCGCTTGAACCGCGCTCCGCCGCAGACTTCGCAGGGCACGAAGACGTTGGCCAGGAACACCATTTCGATGAGCACGTGCCCGGCGCCTTCGCACGCCTCGCAGCGTCCACCCGCGACGTTGAACGAGAACGTGCTGGGTGTAAACCCGCGTGCACGCGCCAGCGCCTCATTCGCGAACAGCGCCCGCAGCTCGTCGAACGCCTTTACATACGTGACCGGGTTCGAACGTGGCGTGCGCCCGATCGGTTTTTGATCGATGCAAACGACGTCCTCCAGCGCCTCCCAGCCCTTCAGGTCTTTCACGACGCCGACGGGCTCGCCGAGATGTTGCTTGGCGGTGTGTTCGCCGCGCAGGCGCGCTTCGAGCTGGCGGAACAGCACATCGTGCACGAGCGTCGACTTTCCGGATCCCGACACGCCGGTGACGGCGGTGAGTGTGCCGAGTGGGATGCGCGCGTCGACGCCGGTGAGGTTGTGGAGCCGCGCGCCCTTGACGTCGAGCCAACGCGCGGCAGGCCGGCGCGCCGATGGGACACCGATCAACTTCTCTCCGGACAAGTACTGACCGGTCAGCGTGCCGGCTTCACGCACGGCCATCGCCGGCCCCTGATAGACGAGCTGTCCGCCGGCCGCACCGCTTGCGGGCCCGAGCTCGACCATCCAGTCGGCCGCGCGCATCGCCGCGGGATCGTGCTCGACCACGACGACCGTGTTGCCTCCGTCCGAGAGACGGCGCAGCAGTGCCAGCAGCCGATCCACATCCGCGGGATGCAAGCCGATCGATGGCTCGTCGAGAACGTACAAGGTGTCAACCAGGTGCGAGCCGAGGGCGTTGGACAGGGCGATGCGCTGCGCCTCGCCGCCGGACAGCGTCCGCGTTTGGCGATCGAGCGTGAGATAGCCGAGGCCGACGTCGTTCACGAATCCGACCCGGGCACGAAGCTCCCCGAGAATGTGATCGGCCACCTGCTGCTGAAACGCGGGCAGCTTCAGCTCGGCCAGCCAGCGGTCCAGCTCGGTCGCCGTCAACGCGGCGGCCTCGGCGATCGTCTTGCCGGCGACGCGAACCGCCAGCGACTCGGGTTTGAGCCGCGCGCCCGCACAGCTCGGACACGTCTTGGCCAGCTGGTATTGCCGCAGAAACACGCGGATGTACTGCTTGTAGCGCTTCTCTTCGAGCCGCTCGAGGAAGGGGAAGATACCGAGGTAACGACCGCCCTTATTGCGGAACAGGAACTGCCGGTCGCGCGCTGGGATTTCGCGCCACGGCGCATCGAGGTCGATGCCGCGGGCGCGCGCGGTCTCCCGTAAGAGCCGGCGGCGGCCCTCATAGCGCGGCTTGGTCCACGGGTCGAGCGCGCCCTTGGCAAGCGAGCGGGTGGGGTCGGGAACGATGAGCGATTCATCGTACTCGAGCACGGCCCCGAAGCCGTTGCAGGTGGGGCAGGCGCCGCGCGGGTTATTAAAAGAAAAGAGCGTGGGCGTGAGCACCGGCGCTGCGTAGCCGCAGGCGGAGCAGGCAGGGTGCTCGGAAAATCGGCGGCGGTTCCCATTGTTGAGGGCCAGCGCCACGCCTTCACCTTCACTGAACGCCGTGGCGATCGCGTCGGCGAGTCGACTGCGATTTTCTTCCGCAGCGGCGATGCGATCGACAAGAACGAGCACATCCTGGCCGGCTCGCACGCGTTCTTCGGCTCCCTCTTCGTCGAGGCGCACTACCGATCCGTCGATCTGCGCGCGCACGAACCCCGCGGCCCGAAGCTGAGCGGCCACCTCGACATCCGGCCGATGCGCCGAAGCAGGGAGGGGGAACGCCACGATCGTTTCCCGTTTCCCGTTTCCTGTGAGCACGGCGTCCACCGCCTCCTGCACCGTATCCCGTTTCACCTCGTGACCGCATTGCAGGCAGGTCTGCGTGCCCGCCCGGGCCCACAGCAGGCGCAGGAAATCGGCGATCTCTGTCGCCGTGCCGACCGTCGAACGGCTCGAGGTCGTGGGGTTCTTCTGCTCGATCGCAACGGCGGGTGACAGCCCCTCCATCCCATCGACGAGCGGCTTCGGCATCCGTTCGAGGAATTGCTTTGCGTACGTCGAAAGCGATTCGATGTAGCGACGTTGGCCTTCAGCGTACAGCGTGTCGAACGCGAGCGAGCTTTTCCCCGAGCCGGATGGGCCAGTGACGACCGAGAGCGCCCGCCGGGGAAACTCAACCGTGATGCCCTTCAAATTGTGCTGGCGCACGTTGCGAAGGACGACACGGTCGGGGGGATGGCGCATAACCCCCAAAAATAACAGCTTTGCCCACGAGATGGCCCTCGCCCTGACCCCGCGGCTGCTCCGTCGTGGCCTCGAGCTGTTCGCCGTCATATCCCTTTGCGGAGTCGCACTCCTCGTCGCGTACTACCTGGTTCGCTTCGGCGATCGAGTGGATGTCTTCATTACGCCGTTCGCGCACCTGCACTGGGCATGGGTACCGTTGGGCCTGGTCCTCGCGTCGATGGACTGGTTCGGCGGCGGGCTGCGGCTGTGGGTGTGCACCCGGTACGTCCATCCCGGCGTCCGGCTGCGGGACATGGTCCTCGCCGGCGGGTTCGGCGCATGGGCCGCCTACCTGACTCCGTTCCAGTCCGGCTCTGCCCCGATGTCGATGTGGGTGATGAAACGCGCGGGCGTCCCGGTCCCGGTCGCTCTCAGCTCCATTTTCGTGACGTTCATCGCGACGGTGGGATTCTTCGCGATCGCGGGCCCGCTCGCCGTCTGGCTCGGCGCCGGCAAGTCACTGGCTCAGCACGGTCTGGTGCTGGGCATCACGCTCTACGATCTCTTCAAGACGAGCCTCACGATCTTCGGCCTCCTCGGTCTGCTCATGTTGACGGCCGTCATCTTCCCGGGGGTCGTGAAGCGCGTCATTCACCGGATTACCGCACGCATCGCCCAGAGAAGTCCCCGTGCCACTGAGCGAATGGAGAAGCTCTCGGCCGGCGTGGACAACGCGCATGACTGCATGGTTGCCTTCGGTTCTCCGAAGGGTTTGCTCACGCTACTGCTTGCCATCGTCATCTCCGCGCCCTCGCACGCGAACAAGCTGCTGGCTGGTTATGTCACGCTTCGGGTGCTCGGCATTCCCGCCAATTTCACGGACATCCTCCTTCTCCAGACCCTGATTTCCTTCCTCCTCTACTTCGCGCCGACACCGGGGGCGTCCGGGCTGGCGGAGCTGACGTCGGCGGCGGTGATGTCGCTCTACGTTCCGCGCGAGTTGACGCCGAGCTACACGTTGATCTGGCGATTCATCAACAGCTACGCGACGGTGATCGTGGGCTCGCTGATCTTCTGGTACTGGCTGCGGCGCGGGTTGATCGGTAAAGAAGAATCGGTCGGCGTCACCTAACTTCTGGTTCCTTGCCCGCTTACACAGGCGCGCGTAACTTCACCGCCTGGCCACGGAGACGGGAGTGTGCGTGCATGGCGTTGCTTGAACTCGGCGGGCGGAAGTTCACACTCCCGCAAGGTGAAGTGCTGCTCGGCGCAGATCCCAACTGCGCCATTCCGCTATCTGGTCCCGGTGTCCTGCCGCGCCACGCCAAGCTCAAAGGTCTCCCCGACGGTCAAGTCGTAATCACCAAGGCAGTTCCAGAAGCGGAAGTCCTGATCAATGGCGTGCGCCTGGGAGCGGAGCCGACTCCGCTGCTCCACGGCGACAAGGTCGAAGTCGCGGGACAGGAGCTGACGTTCGTCGATGAGCGTCGCAGTGGCAGCACGCAGTACGTGCAGGCGATGAGCCTTCCGCAGGCGATGGCGCAAGCGAAGGCCGAGGCAAAGGGAGGGAAGGCCACCGCCAACACGGGCGGTCGCGTCGTCTCGCTGACGGACGGCCGCGAGTACGCAATCGCTGGTACGTCGCTCGTCTTCGGGCGCGATGCGTCCTGCGACGTCGTCGTGCCGGGCAAGGACGTGTCTCGCCGCCACGCCGAGATCGTACAGACTCCCAAGGGATACCTGATCGTTGACTCGAGCACGAACGGCACGTCGGTGAATGACGCGCGGGTCGAGGGGCAGCGCCTCCTCGCCCGGGCCGACGTGATCACGATTGGCGAAGAGAAGTTCCGCTTCTACGCCGACGCGGCTGCGCCTCCTCCCCCGGGGCAGGTGGGGCCGGCCGCTAGCGCGCCCTCGGCCGTACCCCCGATACCTGCGACACAGGGCTCGCCCGCGGTGGCGGCGGAGCGCCTCAAGGAAACGTTGCATGGTGCCCCCCCCGGCCCTCAGGTTCCCCCCGCTCCCCCCGCTCCCCCCGCTCCGCCAGCACCACCCCGTCCGTCAGGCCGAGCCCTGGCCAATTTTCTCGTGAAGAGCGGTGCACTGAAGGGTCAGCGGCTCGTCGTCAAAACACCGGTCGTGAACATCGGTCGCGCCGATTACAACGATCTCGTTTTCCCCGATGAATCGGTCTCGACAACCCATGCGAAGCTTCAACGCAGGGAAGGCGTATGGGTATTGGTAGATCTCGATTCGACCAACGGCACATTCGTGGATGGGGAACGGATCAAGGGCGAGGTGCCTCTCGCGCCGGGGGCGACCGTGCGATTCGGCGAGATCGGACTGGTATTCGAGCCGACGGATGATGCAGCTGGTGTGGCGAAGGGTGGCGGGACCCGAATGATGGAGGTCATGAAACCGGCGCCGCCGAAACCTCCTGCCGCTCCGGCACCTGCGCCCGCTCGACCCGCTGCTCGTCCGTCCGCGCCCGCGAAGCCGGCCCCGAAGCCCGCCGCGGCGAAACCGAAGCCCAAGCCGCATCCCCCCGTTGCCCAGGAGAAGAAGAAGGGGAAGGGGTGTGGCGGAAGCGCCGCAGTCCTGATCCTCGGGATTATCGGACTCGTTTACTGGGTATTTATCTAGGGATCCCGTGCACATCACCGCAGCTGGTCGCACCGACGTCGGCGTCATCCGGTCGGGGAATGAGGACAGCTACCTCATGGTCCCCGATCGCGGGATCTTCGTCGTCGCCGACGGTATGGGCGGTCATGCGGCGGGCGAGGTGGCGAGTGAGATGGCGGTGCGCTACGTCGCCCGCGAGCTCGATTCGTTGCGCGGTTTGGGCGACGAGCAGGTGGCGGAGCGCATGCGGGGCGCGATTCGGATCGCGAATGGCGCCATCTTCCAGCGGACGCTCACCGAGCATGACAAACGCGGCATGGGAACGACGGTCACCGCGCTGACTTTGTTCGAGGCGCGGTTCCTGATCGGCCAGGTGGGCGACAGCCGCGCCTATCTGCTGCGCGACAACCGGCTCAGCCAGCTCACGAAGGACCACTCGTACGTGCAGGAGCAGGTGGACGCCGGCTATCTGACGCCCGAGCAGGCTCGCACCCATCCTTACAGCAACGTGATCACCCGGTGCGTCGGCGCCAATAGCGAGGTGATGCCGGACATTTACGTGGGGACCGTGAAGCCGCGTGACGTGTTTCTGCTCGCGTCAGACGGCCTGACGGGAATGTTGGAAGATTACCAGCTCGCCGAGCTCCTGTCGCCCGATCGCATGCCGCAGGACGAAGTGGATGCGCTCATCGCCGAAGCCAACCGCCATGGCGGACTGGACAACATCACGGCGATCATCGTGCGCATCGATTCGGTCGAGGCGCCGATTCAGGAGAACGTCACGACGCAGCAGACGAACGCCCGGCCCCGGTAAGCAATCCCTTTTCGTTTTCCAACCGCGCCGCAATCTCCTCGCGCGGCCACGTCACCAATTCGACAATCGCGCGCGCCGGTACCTCGATCGGTTCGAGCACAAAGACACGCAACCGCTGCGCGGAGCGATGCAGCTCCGCGGCAACGCGCGGTAGACCGAGCACGCCGGCGATGGGCATGGAGACATCGAGCATCTCGGGTTTCGACGGATAATCGAGGAACAACTGATCGGCGCGCAGGTGCAACTCATGCGCGAGACGCTCTTCGACGCGCTCGAGCAGATCGGGATCGCGCGACGGCCAATCCGCGGTCTCGGTGGGAAGATCGGTCCCGGGAATGTCGAGCGCGCGCTTCGCGAGGCGCCGCTCGCGCAACGCCCGCGCGAGCCCAGTCTGATCGCTCTGCTGTAGCTCATGACTCAAGCCGTCATCCGTCGCGATCGCGATCTCATCGGGCGAGATCTTCCCGGCGGCGATCGCGCGCCGCACCATTCGCTTGAACATCGCCGTCGCGCTCCGCACCGCGTGATGCCAGTAGACGTTCCGATACATCTGATACTTGGCGAAGAGGAGCGACTCCAAGGCCGCCAGTCCTTTGGCATGGAGCGTCACCTGTCCCGCTTCGAACACCAGCGACGTCAACAACCGGTCGACGTCGATGACGCCGTACGGCACCCCGCACATGCGGGCATCGCGCGAGAGGTAGTCGAGCTTGTCGACGTCGAGCGAGCCCGCGACGAGTCCCGCGAACTTTGAGCTGCTGGTGCCTTGAATGAGCTGGAGCAGCTCGTCGGTCGAAACGCCGAGCCGCTCGAGTGCGGCGGCGAGCGCGCCCGTCCGGAGATGTCGCGCCGCGAGTGTCTCGTGTCGCGGCAGGCCCGCTTCCTCGAGGGCGTGGGAGAACGGATAGTGTCCGATGTCGTGCAGCAAGGCGGCGAGGTGGATCGTCAGCTCGGGGGCGGCACGCCGCGCCAAATGATACGTACCGAGCGCGTGCTCGAAGCGCGTGTGGGTAGCCCCGGGATAAACGAGAAATGCGTGGCCGAGCTGGCGGACGTAGCGGAGCCGTTGGAAGGCTGGCGTATCGATCACCGCCAGAGCCTCGGCCTCGAGGCGGATGTTGTTCCAGAGCGGGTCGCGAACGACCTCGAACTGGGACGGGGAGGAGCTCAAGCTTTCGGACCGGCCTCCCGAACCGCGGCGGGCACGTCGTCGGCAAACTGCTCGAAGTTCGTGCGGAACAGCTCCGCCAGCTTGTGTGCCTGCTGGTCGTATGCCGCGTGGTCAGTCCAAGTCCGGCGCGTATCGAGGACCTGATCCGGAACGCCGCTGACTTGCTGAGGGACTTCCACGCCGAAGACGGGATCACGACGGGTGGATACGCGATCGAGCTCGCCCGCCAGCGCGGCGCGAATCATCGTCCGCGTGTGCGCCAACTTCATGCGCTGTCCGACGCCATGGGGCCCTCCGGTCCAGCCCGTGCTGACGAGCCAGCACTGCACCCCGTGACGCGCGATTCGATCACCCAGCATCTTGGCGTAGACACCCGGGCGCAGCGGCAGAAACGGCGCCCCGAAACAGGCGGAGAACGTTTCCTTCGGCTCAGTCACGCCGCGCTCGGTGCCGGCGACCTTGGCGGTGTACCCGGAGAGAAAGTGATACATCGCTTGCTGCGGCGTCAGCTTGGCAATCGGCGGCATGACACCGAAGGCGTCACAGGTCAGGAAGATGACGTGGCGCGGATGACCGGCCATTCCCTCAGGCACGTGGTTCGGGATGTAATGAATCGGGTAGGAGGCGCGCGTGTTCTCCGTGATGCGCTGCGAATTCAGATCGATCGCGCCCGTCTCGGGGTCCACATCCACATTCTCGAGCACTGTGCCGAACATCTCCGTCGTCGCGTAAATCTCCGGCTCGCCGTCCCGCGAGAGGCGAATCACCTTCGCGTAACACCCGCCTTCGAAGTTGAAGATGCCGTGGTCCGACCATCCATGTTCGTCGTCGCCGATCAACCGGCGTTCAGGATCCGCTGAAAGGGTGGTCTTGCCGGTGCCGGACAGCCCAAAGAAGAGTGCGCAGTCACCCGCGGATCCGACGTTCGCCGAGCAGTGCATCGACAGGACGCCCTGTCTCGGCAGGAGGTAATTGAGGATCGAGAAGATCGACTTCTTCAGCTCACCGGCGTAGCGCGTGCCGCCGATGAGAATCGTTCGTTCCGCGAGATTGATGACGATGAACGTTCCCGACCTGGTCCCATGGATGGCGGGATCGGCGAGCAGCTCGGGCGCGTGCAGTACGTGGAAGCCGGGCTTGAAGCGCGAGAGATCGCCATCGGCCGGGCGCAGGAACATGTTGTAGACGAACAGCGCGTGCCACGCGTTCGGCGTGATGAAACGGATCGGCAGCCGGTAGGTTGGGTCCGCCCCGGCGTAGACATCGCGCACGAACAGCTCCTGGCCCTGAAGATGCGCCTCGACATCGGTCTTCAAGCGCTCGTAGTGCGCCGGCGCAATCGGTTGGTTGACCTTGCCCCACCAGATATGATCGCTGGAGCTCGGCTCCCGCACGATGAACTTGTCGTTGGGACTGCGACCCGTGTGGGGCGAGGTGATCGCGGCGAATGGGCCCGACGCGGTCAGCACGCCCTCACGCCGGCGGACGGCGTGCTCGTACAACTGGGAGGGCGTCAGGTTTCTATGGACGCGCTGCTCGAATGAGATCGTCACGACCGCTCGGTAGTCGGCCGCGCGTGGCGGCGGTGCTCCAAGGCGTCCACCGCGGCGATGACCGCCATGTTCACGATGTCGGGGACCTCCGACAACCTTTGCAAGACATGGACCGGTTGATCCATCCCTACAAGGATCGGCCCGATTGCTTGGGCTTCACCGAGCCGGGCGAGCAGTTTGTACGCGATGTTGGCCGCATCTAAGCCTGGGAATATCAAAACATTAGCTGGGCCGCGCAGCTTCGCGAATGGGTATACGCGCGTGAGGATCCGCTCCACGACGGCGGTATCGGCCTGCATCTCCCCATCCACCTGTAAGTCGGGCTCCCGCTCGTGCAATAGGGCGACGGCACGCTGCACTTTGGCTGCCGCCGGGTGCTTCACCGAGCCGAAGTTGGAGAAGGACAGCATTGCCACGCGCGGCTCGACTCCCAGCCGCAACACGAACTTCGCCGTCGCCGAGGCGATCTCTGCGAGTGTTTCCGCGTCAGGCTCGATGTTCACCGTCGTATCGGCGAAGAAGAACGTTTGCTGGCGGAAGATCATCATGTAGATGCCGCTGGCGTGTTTGCGGCCGGGCTCCACGCCGATCACCTCCAGGGCGGGACGGACGGCATCCGGATAGTCGATCTCCTCGCCGGCGACGAGCGCATCGGCCCGGCCGGCGCGCAGCATCAACAGGCCGTAGTAGATCGGGTCGAGCGCGCGCCGCTGCGCTTCGCGAAGCGTCATGCCGCGGCGTTGGCGGCGGTGCCAAAGATCTGTTCCCATCTGCTCACGGTCGCTCGCGGTGGCCGGATTCACGAGCTCCACGTCTTCGAGCGTGAGCGACGCGTCGTCGGCCTGACGGCGGATTGCGTCGAGATCGCCCAGCAGGATGGGCCGCGCGATGCCTTCATCGGCGAGGATGCGCGCGGCGCGCAGGATGCGGGGATCGTCGCCTTCGGGGAAGACGATGCTGGGCGGATCTTGTTGGGCGCGCGTGATCAGGCCGCGCATCACCTGTCGCTCGGGGCCGAGCCGCGCCTCGAGCTCCGCGCGATACTCTTCGACGTCGATGATGCGGCCGGCGATACCCGATGCAACGGCCGCCCACGCCACGGCCGGCGCCACCCACAAGAGCACGCGCGGGTCGAATGGTTTCGGAATGAGGTAATCCGGTCCGAACTTCAGTTTGTCGATGCCATAGGCGCGCGTCACCGATTCGGGCACTTCTTCGCGCGTCAACGCGGCCAGCGCACGGGTCGCCGCCATCTCCATCTCTTCGTTGATCTTCTTGGCGCGAACGTCGAGCGCCCCACGGAAAATGAACGGAAAACCGAGAACGTTGTTAACCTGGTTCGGAAAATCCGAGCGTCCCGTTGCCACGATGGCATCGGGCCGGGCTCTCTTCGCTTCGTCCGGCATGATCTCCGGCGTCGGATTGGCGAGCGCAAAGATGACCGGCTTCTTGGCCATGCCTTGCAACATGTCACCCGTCACAATCCCTGCGACCGACAGTCCCACGAACACATCGGCGCCCTGCAACGCGTCGGCGAGCGTGCGCGCCTTGGTATCAACGGCAAACCGCTGCTTGAATTCGTCGAGTCCTTCTCGACCCTTGTAGATCACGCCTTTGTGGTCGGCCATGACGATGTTCGAGCGGAGGGCGCCCAGCCGTACGTAATGCTCGGCGGTTGCGATGGCGGCGGCGCCCGCGCCGGCGAACACGACTTTGATCTTGTCGATGTCCTTCTTGACGAGTGTCAGCGCGTTGAGCAGCGCGGCGCCCGAGATGATCGCCGTGCCGTGCTGGTCGTCGTGAAACACGGGGATACTGAGCGTCTCACGGAGTTTTTGTTCGATGTAGAAACAGTCAGGGGAGCGGATGTCTTCGAGATTGATGCCGCCCACGGTCGGCTCGAGCAGCTGGCAGAAGCGGATCACATCTTCCGGATTCTCGGAGCCGACCTCGAGGTCGAACACGTCGATGTCCGCGAAAGCCTTGAAGAGAATCCCTTTGCCTTCCATGACCGGCTT